>Ga0209596_1003591_pt1 | contig 12173 bp, 9 predicted proteins | sample M_130807_MF_Meta_FD_187314 | JGI IMG/M metagenome (GOLD analysis project Ga0209596, IMG submission 187314) | Freshwater microbial communities from Lake Montjoie, Canada to study carbon cycling - M_130807_MF_MetaG (SPAdes) (version 2) | ecosystem: Environmental > Aquatic > Freshwater > Lake... | reverse complement strand
GTTGCTCAGTGAGTTCCTTAATACGTTTCTCATCGTTACGCTTGGCTTTCCGCAATTTTTTAAGTAAATCGCTTCCGTCCATCTGTGTCTCGGTGTCGGTATCTTGGTCGTCTTCGTCTTCATCCCAGTAGTTGTTGCTCATAGCAACCCACCCTTCTATTCGTTTAGTTTAGTCGCAAGCCACAGGTTCCAATCGGGGAATCGGTCTGGCTCTTACTACCAGTCTTTTACGCTGTGTGGGCTGGTCGGTCACACAGGATTCTATTTAGAACTGCCCTGAACTAGATGATTTATTTAAATATTGAGTTGAGAAAGAACCTCTACTTGTTCCAGCGGAACCACCAAAACGATTTTTCTCTTGTTCGGTGAGTGATTCTCTTTTTCTCTTAGCAGATGCTAAACCAAGGAATGCTTCTTGCTCCGCCTCAAGTCTTGTGTAATCTTCTCCACCAGATATGCTTGATAAGAACTCTGCACGAGGTGCAATTTCTGCTACGGTTTGATAACCCTTACGGGCTTCTTCTTGAGTGATACCATACTGAGCCAATGATTCAGCACCTAATGAGCCAGTTGTTACTCCTTGATAACCACTCGCAAGTCCACTTGTGGTAGTAAGACCTGTTGTTAATCCCTGTATCTTTGCAGCGCCACCAATTTCAGCGATTTGAACCTTACGCTTTAATGCTGGTAAACCTTCTGCTGGGTCTAATAATGCAGAAACAATATCTGTTTGATTTAATGATGGATAATACTCTGCTAATGCAGCCTTTGTAAATGGGTCGGCATTCTTAACTCTATCTATTGCTAATCCAACTCGGTCTGCAACTTCTGCTGCAGATATATCTCCAGAAATAAAACCACTCATAGTTGCTTTAGTTGCAAGAGTTCCTACGCCATAAGATTGTAATACTTGAGAATAAGTTTTTTCTGCCGCTAAGTATTCTCCAGGACTTAGTACTGGTTTACCTGCTGCAAAGCGTGCTTTGTTTCCAGAAAATCTAGTTTGAAATGCAACCGCTAATGGGTCTTTGCTATTAGGGTCTTGCATAATCAATTGAATAGTATCGTTTGAATAACCTTTTTGTACTGCTTCGGTAAGTGCTCCAGTTAAATCACCAAGACCATAAGATGAAAGTAATGCACTAATGGCTGCAATTTGGTCAACTTTTTCGGCAGAACCTGTAGTGGTTAATTTACCTGCTGCTGCTTTATCGGCTGCTGCCTTTGCAGCGGCTGCTGCTTCTTCCGCTAATTGGGCTGGTGTTTTACCACCTGAACCACTAGTAGTAATAGTTCCTTCAGGATTTCCATAAACTTGAATGTTTGTTGCTGCATTAATTTTTTTAGCAGCATCTAAAGCCTGTTGTGATACTTCAAGATTTTGTTGGGCTAAAGCACTACCAGGGTTTTTATCTACTACTTTTTGAGCAGCATTAACCTCTGTTGTTGCAGAAGCAACGCCAGCAAATGCAGTTGCAAGTTGAGTAACTTGCTCAGGTGCTAACTTGGGTCCTGATGTCCCTGAATCTTGGTCAACTGGTCTTACCATTATCCTGCCAATCCAAGCATCTTAGTAAAATCTCTTCCTAATGCACCAAGAGTATCTTGAGCGTTTTTAGTAAATCTCCATTTAGGATTTTTACGTAAAGAAATCTCATAGTCATATAGACCCATTAGACCCTTAGGGTCTTTTGCTACATCTTGTAATTCTTTAAGGTCAATACCGTCTACATCTTCTTCTAAGATATTAGCACGAGTTTGTAGATATGGACTCAGTAATTGCTTTACTGTAAATCCTTTATCAATTTTATCTGCTAGAGCAGGATAGTAGGTTTTAGCCTGTAGGTTAATTAAATTAATGTTAGACTCTAGTACCTTAGGATTTAAAGAAGATTCTACCGATAATTTTCCAAGTTCATTAATATTCATTGGGATACCATTATTGGCATATGCGTTCTTAAGTGTGGTATAAGTTATTCCAAAAGTTCCCCTATTAATATTGGCTATTGCTTTAGGGTCTCCTAATGCTACAGCGGATAACTGCTCACTAGCATATTGTTTTAAATACTTATTAAGTATATCCTTGCGCTCTTGAGGAGATACGCCTTCAATTATAACATCAACATCATTAGGCTTTAAGGGAGGTTTAGTTTCCTTAGTTATTGGCTTAGTAGACCTAGACATCTGTAATGCTCTAAGTTCATTGAAAAACGCTGTATTAATTTCTTGAGGAACTATAGCACCAAACATAGTACCAAAGGCTTCATTAATTTCAGCAGTTATTTCACCTTTTGATGATATTACTGTTTTAGGATTAGAATCTGGAAAAACTATTGCATCACCAGTTGTTGCACCTTTTACAGGAGTATCATCTGCTTGTGATTGAACTTTAGATGGCTCTTGTCCTGCAGGAGGTTTCTCACCAGGCATCGTTGGGTCTGGATACCAAGCAACTTTACCATCATTATTTTTGTCTAAATAGGCTCCAGACATCGTTAATCTCCAATCAAAGGGTCTATAACTGTATTAAAGAATGTTAATGCATTTTCATTATCTTTTGATAATTGATATATTCTATCTTTTGTATCTGCTCTAAGGGCCTTTTTGTAGTTATCAGCATTAGTAGATGAACTCTTTATTGACTCTTTTAATGATACCATTTTTTCATATTCAGAAATCATTGCAGAAAAAGTATTACCAAGGTCTTTATCTGGTGCTCTATTATCACTAAGAAGTCTCTTCATGTCTTCTATTACTTCATTTCTACGTGCATTACTTGCTGTAGTTGGCTGTATTTGAACCCCAAGAAGAGGATATGCAATAAGCAGACCTTTTTGACGAGTTTCTAGTTGCTGTCTATAGTAACGTTTTCCAGTTGACGTAGGTTCGGCAGCAATTTTAGCATTGAACTCATCACGTAGTGCATAGTAAGCCATACGTGCACCAGAGGTTGCAACTTCACGTATAAAGTTACCTTTAGCATCTTCTACCTTAGGATTAAGTTTTTTGTTAGCAATATAACCCTTTTTCTTCAAATAAGCATAAGCATTTACGTCTTCGGTTCCAACTGCAGGTATAAAAAAGGAGCCAGCATCTGCATGGTCAATAAGCAATTTTTCATTCTTGCGAACAAATTGTTCTGCCTCATAAGTTTTTCTAAAATCAGCAAATGTTGTAGAATGAGTTCCAAAATTAGTGTAGGCCAATTTAGATGGATATAATTTAGCAAATTGAACAAGTGCTTTTGACATTGCTTGTGGGTCTCCGTCAAATTTCTTTAAAATTTTACGGTATTCAGAGTCATATGTGTATACACCAGCATTAATAAGTTCTTTTGGAATACTTTCATTGTTAAACGATTGAATTGAAGCAATAGTTCCCTGACCCATAACGAATTTAATCATATCAATATTTTTTGCTTGAGTTGCTATATCTTGATAGAATTTATCTATTTCACTTGAATTGGTTGGACCATTTCCAGTAGAAACTAATAGTTTTGCTGCGCTAGTTGCTGAAGCAAATCGTTGAGCGTTATTATCTGGATTTGCAGAAAATAGATTAACTACACGCCTTACGTTTACTGGTGCAGCCTTTTCCCAAGCAGCAATATCTGTTGGGTATTGAGAAAATAAATTACCTCTAATTATTTGTTCTGCATTAATTTCTATTGGTCCCACATGAATTGATTCTAAATATTTTCCAACGTAAGGAATATTAGTAAATGCGTCTAAAGCCAATGATGCAACAGGACTTGAAATACCAGTTGTCCAAGAATTTGCATCTAAAGATGGAGTTAACATTTTTACATACCCACCAAATTTAATTGGCATTGGTGTTTGTGTTGTTATACCTGCAAGACTAAAGGCTTGAACAATTGGCCAAGCAAATATGTCATCAAATGGATAGGTAAAATACTTCTGACCTCTATCATCTTCATGTATAATTCCATTATTATCAAATGTTTGATTAAGAATTGCAAGACGAACTAATGCACGTTTCTCATATTTTGCAACGCGACCAAGTCGACGGAAAAAGTCTTCTTGTGAACGATAATAACGGCCAAAGGTTTTTAAACCTAATGCTAGGTTTGTTCGAACTTCTCCATTATCAACAAAAGATAGTGTTCTATTACGAGCAAGGTTCATGGCTGTCGAGTGTGCAGAAAATCTTGCTATTGAATCTGCGCCCTCTTCTGTTAAACCGCCATCAATAAGACTTTTCTTAGTTGCCGCTTCAGTTCCTTTAAGTTGTTTACGAAACATAAAGTAGTTTGCAAGAGTAATTGGCTCACGGTCAAGTAGAGCAATCTGCTTACCCACCCAACCATAACCAGAATCAATAATTCTTGTTATTATTTCTGTAGGACTTTTACCCACTAATGGGATAATCTCTTTACCTAACAAAGTCTCTGGCCTTGCAAAAGGTTTATCAAATTTAATTAAATCATCAATATCAAACTTGTCAATGCCACCCTTATCACGGATTGCATTTACTAGTTTCATATTTATTTGACCTGAGTAGTCACGTAATGCATAGGTAGCATCAGCATATATGTTTGTCGCCATCACATCAATACCGTCAGAATACATAGCATATCTTTTAGCAATATCGTTTCCTGCTCCACCAGGACGGATATATTCTTTAATTTTGGCAATTACTTTATCTTCTGTTTTACCAAGATTCCAAAGAACTATATTTCCAAATTTTCCATTTGGACCACCAATAGTATTTTGAAGTTCAATAAACCAACTAAAAATTGCTTTGTCACCTTGGCTAGAAATTTCACCTATTTCGCCTTTAAACTTTAAACCTTTTAATGCTTCTTGATTTTGAACATTAAAGGCTACAGATGGACCAAAGTTTTTTAAAGACTTAGATACTTCCTCAAGTTCATCAATTTTATTTTCTGCCCTGACTATTGAACCAGTGATGTCATCCATTACTATATGACCATCAAATTCAGCAAAATCTCCAGTCCATTTAGCGTAATCTTTTCCAGATTCACTTTGCAAAAGTCCTGGTTTAAATCTATTTTTAATCATAGATGCTGCTACTGTTTTATTGAGCAATACTGGGTCATTGGCCATTGCAAGAATTTCTTCTTTAGAATGAAATTTTCCCATAATTTTGTATAAAGAAGTATAAATAAGACCTAGATTGCTGTCTGCTTTTTCTTTTCCAAAAATGGTTGTCTTTGTTCCAGTAGGTTTAACAATACGAAGTGCACGACCAGCCTGTCGTGCTTTTATAAAATAACCAAGACCTTCGGCTCCACCTATTAAGCCAAACATGCCAACTTCTTCAACAGTAGAACGAAGTCCGAGGCGTGGATAAAGATTTAGAAAAGACCAAATATCAGTAATTCTTTTTTGATAATGATTATTGGCGGCTCTACCAAATATATTAGTTAATACTCCAGCACGTTGTGCTGATTCTCGCCATTCATCAAATTTAGGTAAAGTTCTATAATCACTTAATTGGTATTGGCGAACAGCAGCAGGAGTACCATTTGCCATTTGGCCAGCATTAAATCTACCAAGTATTGCTTCATCAAGTTCGTCAGTAATATCAGCAATGTCAAGTGTATCATCTTCAGATTTTTTAAATTTACTTACAAGTTGTTTCTTAATTTTTAATTCTGCGCCTAATTTTGCGCCTACAATTTTAAGTTCAGCACGTATCAAGGCCTCACGTTGTGTATCCTTTAATTCACGTGCTTGTTTTAAATCAATTCTTAATGCTTTTGCACGTGTAGTATACTCTCGAACTTTTGAACTTACAGAAGCAATAAGTCGGTTTGCTTTATTTTCTGCAGTAAGCAAAGTGTTAGCATCTTGTACTTTTTTACGAACACCTTTTGGTGCTGAAAGTATTGACCCACCTCGTACTGTTTTAAGAGCATTAGCAAGGTCGCCAAGTTCAAGAGAAGATTGATTTGGTGAATAAAGTTCTCTTGACATATCATCAAGTTTAGCAAGAAGTGCTCTTCCTTCAGCGGAAAGATTAAGTCCCATGCCCACACCTACGGTCTTTAAAAGACCTCTGTACATGACCAAACGCTCACCCTCGCTTGCGCCTAACCAAGCAGCACGCCATAGTCCTGCAGAATTCTTATCAAGGATAGTACGTGCTAATTTATAAATTTGATTTGCACTTGCAGTACCATCGGCAATATTAATTATACGTTGCTGTTCAGGGGCAATAGAAAAAAGTCTAACAACTTTATCAATTTTACCAGCAGTAGATTTTTCTTTTGGCGTATAAATTATTCCAGTTTTTTCAAAACCAATTTTATCTGTCCAAATTGTAGGGTTCTGAGAAAGCAATTCAACAAAATCTTCTTTAGTTTTACTAACTGGCATATTTGAATAACGTTCAGTTCCCAAAACATTTGAAACAAAATCTCTAACTCCATTTGATGCTTCACGAGTTTTTGTCATACGCGGAATAAGGGTAAATTTACCAGCGACTCCTAAACCACCTGACATCATTTCAAGAAAACGTTTACCATTGTCAAAGTATTCTAAAGCATCGTCTGCATTGGCAACACCAGCATTAGCCAAATCTTGGACTACGTTAATATTGATTTCGCGGAATCTATCTTGTAAACGGTTGATGGCTGCCGCTTTAACTGCTAGATTACCATTACGGTAGTCATTAATTAATTTTCCTGCTTCATCCCAATACGCACGAACTTTTGGACGGTTAAAGGCTTTCTCAAGAGGAATTGTACCTTCACCAACTTTGAAAATTCCATACTTAGCAACCATTAAACCACGTTGAACTTTACCACCAATAACTAGTGGGTCAAGAATAAAAGTTACACCAAAATCTATTGGGGCAGATATAGCAGTAAATAATGCTTTAGCATTACCATCACCCATTACCGCTTTTTCATACTCGTGTGGAAGAACTGAAATAATTGCACGAGCAATATCACGTCCAGGACTAATTTTAGATTTTTCAAATAATGCTGTAGCATTTGCAACTTCTTTAAGGGCTTCTGGGTCATTCTCTACATAACGATTTACTAAATCCATGACTCCTGGAGAATCTTGAAATTGTTCAAAGTTATCAACTAAATTTTCTTTAGATGCAAGTTTTCTACCTAGATATGCTGCAGCAGGTGTAAGGTCTTTAGTATATTGCAAAACTGAACTTTCATCAAATACACTAATTGGTTGAGACGCTTGTTCCCAATATTTTTTAAATGATGTTGAATTATCTGTTGGTAGGGCATCTTCTCCACCAGGAAGAAGTTCTTTAAATCCTTCAAATGTATAACGCAAAACTCCGCCAGCGCCTAGAGCGCCTTCTTCTGCTGCTAATTTTGCTGCTTGATAAGGTTGTTTAACAAGTTTCTGTTGAGGACGCACTAGAGATTCTAAACCTTTTTTTATTGGACCAGTCTCTAGAATTTCTGTACCTAAAGTTTTTAATCCCGCTCCAGCAGCATTAAAGGCTGCCTGTATTGGGACATAATCAGCAAGGCTTTTAGTTGTTCCCCCACCATACCAAACTGAACTTTTTACAGATTGTAAGATATTACCAAAAAAACCTTTATCTTCTCTTTGATACTTTGGGTCAAACATTGAAGCCAAAGCATCTTTTGTAACTTTATCCATGCTTTTATATTTATTGTAAGCATCGTTTTGAGGAAGAGATGTAAGTTCATTATGAATATTTCGCAATTGAACCATTGCTTGAATTTGATTAGATTCATTTTTAGGTAAATTACTTTGTGCAACAGCGGTTGCAATACCAGGTGAAGACTCAGCAATTTTTATTAATGGTTTGTCCTTCTCGGCCATTAAAGACCTCTGGACACTACAAAGTTATATAATTCTTCAACATCGCCAGTAGGGTCAATATCAATCATTGATGATAAAATTTCTGATAGTTTGCGTTCACGAGGAAGGTTAAGTGCTTCGCTTCCAGGACCTGCACCAAAATCCATACCTGTTGTAATTGGCTCGTTAGGTCTTTCGGTAGGAGCAGTTAAAGAAGTCATTGGTGGCAAAGATGGTAGGGATGGTGAAGAACCTCTAGATGATGGTTTATTTGGACCAGCCATTGGTGCTGCCATTTGTTGTTGCATAGTTGCTTGGCCTTGACCATAGTTTAATCCAGAAATGTAACGTGCTGGTTGTGTTCCAGATTGTCCAGCCCCACCAATACCTGAAACATTAGCAGGATTATTCTGTGGTGCGGTTGGACGATAACCGCCACGATTCTCAGCCATAGTTCCTCCTATTTAAATTGTATTTTAGTTATTATTGGTTCGCTTGTATATATGTCCCATTGTGATGCTATTGCAATTGCTTTTGTAACAATTTTTTCTACTGCTTGTGGACTTTTTATTTTCTGTATACCCAACGCTTCCAATGCCCCGACGGCAATATCGCCTCCAGAACCAGAATAGTAAATGCCACGAGTGTCCCTATCCCAAGAATAATCTTCAAACACAGGATAAATAATCCCTTTAATAGAGACAAGGAATGAAGAATCATGTTCTGCTGCTTCCCCATCTTCTTTCATATCGTAACCAGCATTAATGAATGCTTTACGCATTGCTGGTATAAATGTTTGAGTCATGAATAAATCTAAATTTTGGCGAGGGCTAGGTTTAGGTGCTTTCCATCCAAATTGTAATATATTTGAACCGCGTCCAGAACCAGAGCCAGCAATCAAAATTCCATTGTTTTCAATAATCTTACTTGTCGCCATTTTAATTGGTCGACCTTTATCATCACTAGAACGAGAATCACAACCTAGTACTGACCAGCCATCGCCTTGTACCGCTACTAATGTTGTCATTGTCCCCTACTTAGTTGTTAACCTCTTGTAACTACTCTTCCGCTTGCTTTTCCGCCTGCTGTTAAACTTGAAAGAATTGTTTGGATATCTGGTGGTGCAGTTGGTTCAGCCATTGGAACACCTTGTTCAGGAGAAGGAGAGCCTCCTACTGGGGCACCAGAGGGAGCAGGGGACGTTTGCTCAACCATTGGATTAGAGGCACCAGCAGGAGGGACTTGTTGTTGCGGTGCAAAAGTAGCCTCAATAGCATCTTCTAATGCTTGTCCCTTTTGGCGAGCCTTGATAACCGCAGCAATTTTTCTAACTACTTCAGATGCATCTTGTCCCTGTGTAGCCATCTGTGGTATTGCCTGTGTGTATGCTGTGAGAGAACCAAGTAAAGCAGTTCTCATATCTTCAATTTCAATTTTTTCTAATTCTTGGGTTACGTTAACTGTAAATGGTAACTCACGCATAGCCATATCTTTGGAGATTAACTTACCACCTAAAGCCTGTAGCATAAAGATAAGACCCTGTGCTGGGTTAAGACCAGCAAGCATTCCATAACGAACATCTGCTGAGTAGTCTTGTTTAATATCTTTAGTTGGCTTGTATGTAATTTCATATGGTGAGCCAGAATCTACGCCACGAATTGTTTTCTCTTCTGGGTAAATTACTTCATCAATCTCAAAGCAAAGACCAATTACATCACGAAGTGCTGCAGCAAAGATTGCTTGGGCTGATTTAACCTGTGTATCAAAGGCTCCCATAAGAGCCTGTACACCTTGACCAGTAACAATTGAAGCATCAATGTTTCCAGTTCTTGATTCTGGATAACGAGTTCCAGTTCTTAATTCTTGATTAAGTAAGTTCTGTTCTGTAAATGCACCTTGTGGTAATGTTAGTTCTACTCGACGAACACCTGCTGGGTTGGCGGTGCGGATAACCGCATCTCCACCCAGTTGTAATTCTTGTACATCTTGTGGAAGTACAATAGGTGCCTGTACTGATTTCTCCGCTGCTTCCATTGCCAATAAAGCGAAACGGTTGCGGAGTAACTGAATTCCAAGTACATCGTCGAACTGTCCACGCATTTCACCATCAATAGATGGTTTACGTGCAACAACAACCATTAGTTTACCTAATGGATTATCTGCTTGTGATAGAATTAAATCTTGTTTTGTAGGTATATAAATAACTGATTGGTCTTTATCATAGTACCGAATCATTTCTATCTGAGCATTTAAATCTTGTTTGTAACCTAGTCCACCTAAAAGTTGATATTCATGTTCTGGGAACTGGCTTACTAACTCACCTAAGGTAAGTACATATCTTTTAGCAAAAGCAATACAACGACCATAACGGTCAAAGTCTGGATAAGAACCAATTGGATTCTCTAAACGAATACGAGGTAATTTTGCTTCATCATCCAACTCAATAATAAATGGAACAAAGCCGTAGGTTAGATACCAGTCTGCCCCTTGATACATTTGGACTGATAGGTCAGAGTTAGTAAAATAATTACTAGCAATACGAGTACGCTTGTCTGCAAAAGTTCTAGCACGGTCAGATACTTGATTAGCAGCAGAACAGTTAACCGCAGGTAGTGGAGCCATAACTTCAGAAAGGTCACGGGCTACTATGTCAATAAAGTTTGCTACTACGTTAGCGTCTACGCCCTCTGGAAAGAAGTTAGGATATACCTCAGCAATTTTACCTCTACGTACAGCAAGTACGTCAAGGTTGCGACCATCACGCTCTGTACTTCTATAACGGAGGGATTGAACCCGCGCCGCTATTTGTTCAATTGATAATGCCATTGTGTCCTAACGTATTATTTTTTATATGTTTTTTTAGATATAGAAGTAGAAAGTTTGCCCGCTTTTTCAGAACTAATAGCATTATCTTTTTTTACTTTGGCTTGAAATTTATCATATTCTGGTGTACCTTTTTTTGGAATATTTAAAATTTGTCTAATTTTTGCTTGAGATTCAGCAATAGATGGAGTCTTAGGTACGATAGGTGGTGCCTTACCTTCAGCAAAATCTTTGCTTACGGTTTTGGCTTTTGTAATACCACCAGCAGTTCGTATTGCATCAGCAATAGCCGCTAAGGTTTTTGGTGTAAATATTGCCATTAGTTTCCCATATTCTTATAAACATTATTTACGAATTTTGCACCTTTTTTAGTAATACCAGCAACAGCACGAAAAGCCTTACCATAAGGGATTAAATAAGTAGCAACGTCTAATGGAGTCTTAGGTACAATATACTCGTCAATAATTTTTCCTGCGGTTGCTACTCCTGGAATTGGTTTAACTTTTTTAATAGGACCAAGTTGTTTATTAGAACTAGCCATTATTTTGAACGGGTATAGATATTTTTAATTTTAACAGTACCTGATGGGTTAGGTATAAAACCTTGTTGTAAAGAACGACCCATTCCTGGTACTGTAGGACCATAAGAATCTGATGCGTCTTTTGCGGCTTTGGCTGCTGCTTTAGCATTGGCTTTATCTGCAATCTTTTTTAATGTTCCTAAACCTTTTTCGCTAGTAAATTGATTTCTATAGGTTGGGTTTACTGCTTTTGAACCCTTACCCATAATTCCTGCTACTACGCGTACTAATATTCCCATTGTATTACTCCTTAGTTATAAGTTTCTTGCCATTGCTCTGCAAAGGCTTCGTCTAGATTGATTCCGTATCTTTTACTCTGTTGTGCTCTAGTAGCCCACCTATTATTTTGGTAGTTACCAACCTTACTTGATTTCTGCATTAATTCTCTACAACGTATTATAGCAAACCATAGAGCCATCACACAGTCAGTTGGATTCTTAGTATCAGGTTTCCAGATGATTAACTGTTGCACTAAAGACTTAAGTCCTTCAGAGCCTTCGTTGGAAGGTAGTTCTAATATGTTGTTGTCTTGGAATCGACCATCATGTACGGTGCCAAATAGGCTAGCCATAGAGGCAACACCAAAACCAACGTCCCATTTATTCTTACCAGTAAAGTGTGAATTAAGTTGACAGCCATAAGATGCTAGATACTCACGCAGTTCTGAGTCCATAGCGTAGTACTTCTGGTGGGCGTTAATCTCAACCCTAAACTCTTGAGGCTTATATCTTTCTACCCACTCTTTAATAAGAGCATTCTCTTTTTGAGGAGTAGGGTCAGACATATTAACACAGTCTAAAACATATATGCGTCCATCAGCACGGTTATAGGATACAGCCACAAAGGCTGACCTACCCGTTACTGCTGGGTCAAATCCAATAATAGTATAAGTTGAACTTATGTTCTTGGGGTGCCCTGGCGTTTCTGGTTTAAGAGGTCCACGCTTTCGCATACCGTTAACACATCCTGCGACAATTGTT
>Ga0209596_1003587_pt1 | contig 12182 bp, 9 predicted proteins | sample M_130807_MF_Meta_FD_187314 | JGI IMG/M metagenome (GOLD analysis project Ga0209596, IMG submission 187314) | Freshwater microbial communities from Lake Montjoie, Canada to study carbon cycling - M_130807_MF_MetaG (SPAdes) (version 2) | ecosystem: Environmental > Aquatic > Freshwater > Lake... | reverse complement strand
GCCATCGCGCCATCGGCCTTGAGGTCACGCGCGCGGACCGGCTGACGGTTCGCGCCAGCAGTCGCACCAACAATAATTCGGCCCAGGCGTTCCTTCAGGTCATCGAGGCTGCTAGAAAGCGCGACGACGGCCATAATTTCACTGGCCGGAATAATCACCCAGTGCTCCTCACGCACCACGCCATCGGCCATGCCGCCGAGTCCGATGACTGCATTACGCAACGCCCGGTCGTTCATATCGATTGTGCGCGGCCACGTGATACGGCGCGGATCGAGATTTGTCGGATTTCCCTGTTGCAGCGAGTTGTCCATCATCGCGGAGAGCAACGCGTGCGCGCTGCTAATCGCGTGGAAGTCGCCGGTGAAATGGAGATTGATATCCTCCATCGGAATCACCTGTGAGTAACCGCCGCCGGCGGCACCGCCCTTCACACCGAAGACAGGGCCGAGCGATGGCTCGCGAATGCAGAGTACCGCGTTCGTCCCAATCTTGCGCAACGCCTGCGCCAAGCCGACGCTCACCGTGCTCTTGCCTTCACCGGCCGGCGTCGGCGAGATCGCGGTCACCAGTACGAGACGTCCTTTCGCGGGACGCTGTGAAATCTCAAGCGGGATTTTCGCCTTGTACTTGCCGTATTGGTCAATATCGTCGGGCGTGAGTCCGAGATCCGCAGCCACGTCGACGATAGGGCGCGGCTTGGCCGCCTGAGCGATTTCAATATCCGTTGGGAACGCCATAATCCTGTCTCGGTGATTGGTTCGGTCGTGAGGCTACAAGGTCATCCGAGACAAATACGCTCTGGATGGGTGTACACGTTGGCACTCGTCCCACGCAACAAACCGACGAGAGCGATTCCGGCTCCGTCGGCCAATCGTACCGCGAGCCCGGTCGGCCGCGATACGGCCGCAATTAGGGGAATCCCGACCGTGGCTACTTTCTGAACCAATTCAAAACTTGCGCGGCTCGTTACAACGATAAATCCCTGCGATGTCGCATGCTCGCTCCGGGCGAGCGCTCCGATCACTTTGTCCAGTGCGTTGTGCCGGCCGACATCTTCGCGCACGAGCACCAGTTCACCGTCCGTGCTTGCCCAAGCGGCGGCGTGGACGGCTCGCGTCTCGGCATTCAGCGACTGCCGTTCGTCGAGCGCTGCCCCTGCGGCGTACAGCGCAGAACGGCGTACCGATAACGCCGACGTGACGGTCACCGCTGGTCGAACCGCGTCATCAATCGCCTCGACGCCGCACAGACCGCATCCGGTGCGACCCGCAAGCATACGGGCGCGATCCTGTAACTGCTCCTCGCACTCCGCAGGGATCGTAATGTGCAGCTCGACGCCACGGCTATGCTTGACGATCTCGATAGCTCCAATCTGTGTCGCCGACGCAACAATCCCTTCGGTCAGCGTGAAGCCAACGGCCAAATCCTCGAGATCAATCGGCGATGCCATCATCACGACATGAGTACGCGCCCCATACACAAATGCGACGGGCACCTCCTCTGCGACCATCCCGTCGACCACCTCGTCCGTCTTTTGGTCGATGCGCGTGTATGTCCGCTGCTCGGCCGCGGCTCCGTAGCCGAGTCCGGGGTCAGCTCCCAGGCGTGATGAGTTAGCCACGCCCGCTGACGCCAGTCGATGCGCCCGGGTTCGGTCCTTGCACAAACCGCCAACCAAAACGCCCCTTAATGCAGAGGTTGCCAAGCGTGATGCTGTTCTCGATCGGCGACGTACTCTTTACGATGACATCGTCTTGCACATGAAGCGTCAGCGTGCAGCCCACGCCGCAGTACGGGCAGATCGTGTCCGTGACCTGCTGCGACTCCTCATTCCACGTTCCGGCTGCGCGCATGTCGAACTCGTCCTTCGCCATCAGCGCGCCGGTCGGGCAGACCGCGATACAGTTGCCGCAATACACGCACGCGGATTCGGGCAACGGCTTGGCGAGCTCAGTAGAAATGCGCGCATCAAACCCTCGGCCAGCGACCGCAATAGCGAAGGTGTTCTGATGGTCGGGGCCGCACGCCTCGACACACTTGTAACACAACACACACTTACCGTAGTCGCGGATATACAGGTCGTTATCGACCTTCGTCGGCTGCGCGACCCGCGCGGCGTATGCGACGTTCGGTGGCCGGTGATGCCCAGGGATATGGGCGTCTCGCGTCCCCGGTTCATGCGGTGGCTCTGGGGTCCCGTACCGATCAGGTTCGCAGTCGTACTCGTCAAGGAGCTCGGGCATTCCAGGGGTCGTCGACAGGTCAACCGACGATGCAAGCAACTCGAGTACGAGTTTCCGCGAGTGTTTCACGCGAGCACTCTGTGTCTGCACCTGCATGGCGGGTTCGACAGCCCGCGAGCAGGCTGGCGCCAGCACACGGGCTCCCTCGACCTCGACAACACACAGCCGACACGCATTCACCGGTCGCAGTGTTTCGAGGTAGCACAAAGTCGGGACGGTAATCCCGAGCGACTCGCACGCACGAATGATGGTCGTTCCCTGCGGAACCGTTGCTGTCTGCCCATCGATCGTGAGGGAGACCATGGTCTTCGGCGTCCGATCGGGACGTCCAAGCTGCACAAGCGGCACAAGCGGCGTCATGAAGCCACCTCGAACAAGCGTAAACGTTTGATGGCTGACTCTACCGCAGCATAGGCCGTCTGCCCGAGTCCGCAAATCGACGCATCGCGCATCGCGACCCCAACGTCCTCGAGCAAGGCCAGCTCACGAGAAGTACCACCGATCGTCGCGCCTTTCACAATCCGATGGAGCGCCTCCTCCTGTCGCACGGTTCCCACTCGACAGGGCACGCACTGTCCACAGGATTCGTCGCGGAAAAAGCCGGCGATTCGCAAGACCACATCGCGGAGGTCCGCACCTTCCGCAAAAACCATCACGACGCCGGAGCCGAGCGTGGTGTTTGCGGCGCGCGAGGCTTCGAGTGTCAGCGGCAAGTCCAGTTCGTCCGCACGCAAGAACGTCCCTGCCGCTCCGCCCATCAGGATCGCTGACACCGACTCAGTGCCGGCCATGGCGAGGAGATCACGAAGGTTCGTGCCCATCGGTACCTCGTATACCCCTGGACGCGCCACGGCGCCTGAAAGGCAGAAGAGTCGTGTCCCCGTCGAGTTGCCGGAACCCGTTGATGCGTACTGTGCACCACCCTCGAGCACGATGGGCAGGACATTCACCAATGTCTCAACATTGTTGACGACGGTCGGCTTCCCAAACAACCCCACCTCCACCGGGAACGGAGGCTTGCTCCGAGGTTCTCCCCGCTTGCCTTCGATGCTCTCGAACAGCGCGGTCTCCTCACCGCAGATGTACGCGCCCGCACCGCGGCGGATCTCAATGTCGAATCCAGCGTCGAATAATCCCGCAGCGCGTGTCTGCTGAATGGCGTTGGCAATGCGTTCAGCAGCAAGAGGATACTCCGCGCGAATATAGACAAACGCTCGGCTCGCTCCTGTCGCAAACGAGGCGATCATCATAGACTCGACGAGCGCAAACGGATCCTGCGTCAGCAGCACGCGGTCTTTGAAGGTCCCAGGTTCTGACTCGTCGGCGTTGCACACCAAATAGTGTGGGCTCGCGCTCTGCGTCCGCACGGCTTCCCACTTGCGCCCTGTCGGAAAAGCGGCGCCGCCACGGCCCACCAGCTTCGCAGCGCTCACCTCCGCAATCACTGCCTCAGCTCCCATCGCTCGAGCCTTGGCGAGCGCGGTGAAACCGCCGGCAGCCCGGTATGACTCGAGCTGCGTTGGGTCAACCACTCCGCAGCGCTTCAGCAAAACAAGTGCGGGATCCCCACACTGCGGCAACGCTGGGACATAACTGTCCGCCGGTACTGCTGTTTGGCCAGAGACGAGCCCAACGGCCTGCTCCGGAGTAACCTGACCAAGCAGCCGCTCGACGGGGCTCTCGCCGGCAATCGTGAGCAACGCTGCTGGAGCGGCATCGCACAGCCCTAGGCAAGGGGAATGCATCCACGCCCCATCGCGATCGTCAAGAACGACTTGGCTGCCCGCTGGAGCCTCACGCACGGACCGCCCACACTTCGACTCAAGCGCATGCTCAATCTCGCGTGCCCCCCGATCGCGGCACCCGACATCATCGCACACATGCAGCACACGAGTGGGTCGCGGTGTTGTCGCAAACAACGCATAGAAGGTGGCGACCCCCCAGGCGTCAGCCGGGGGAACGCCAAGACGCTCGCTGACATAGCCAAGCCCGCCCTCCGAAATCCAACCCACACGGCCCTGGAGCGCGTGCAGCGCCGGGATGAGTTCATGCCGGCGATCCCGAACCGATTTGCCGCCGGTTGCAGTGTGGGCATCCCGATCTGATCCACGTGCGCCGCCGTCCCAAGCGCTCGTCGGCGCCCCAATCACTGCATCCACAGCCGCACGTTCTGCGGCGGTCGGCCTAGCGTCTAGAAGCTTGAGGTCCACTCAGCGATGCTCCGAGTTCTGATGCGCGACGGAATGCTCAAGTTCCGCGGCCGACAGACGGTCGATGCGAACGGCACAGGCCTTAAACTCTGCGGTTCCCGATTTGGGGTCCGCCACGTCAATCGTGAGAAAGTTTGTCGACACCTCGTCTGGGAAGTGCAACGTCATAAAGAGCAGCTTCTCGCGCAACGACGTGTCAATAAAGGCTGGCGCCACAACGCTGCCGCGCCGCGACGTGATCCGGACAATGTCGCCGTCCTCAATCTGCAACGCTATCGCATCCTCAGGTGAGATGTCGAGCGATTCTCCCCAGTGGAGCGGGGAGCCATACCCCGACGTCTGAACCCCCGTGTTGTACGACTCGAGGCGCCGGCCCGTGGTGAGCAAGTACGGGTAGGTGGCATCGCGCGGCTCACTCGGCGGCTCGTTGTGCGTCACGCTGAAGGGCGCAGCGCGCCCCACGCGTGGCTGCTGCCACAAGCGTTCGTGCAGGTACTGCGTGCCTACATGCGTCTCGTCGGGGCACGGCCATTGAATTCCCCCGAGCTCATCCAGGCGGGCGTAGCTCATTCCTCCGCCGAACGCCGGCGCCGCCGCGCGAAAACTGTTCCACACCTCTTCGGCGGTCGGTGTTGCCCAGTCGTGCCCGAGTCGACGCGCCAGTTCGGAGATAATCCAAAGCTCATCGCGCGCCCCGTCCGGCGCCGAACGGGCCTTTCGTACCCGTTGAACTCTGCGCTCACTGTTCGTGACCGTCCCGTCGCCCTCGCACCACGTCGCCGCAGCAGGGAATACCACGTGCGCAAGTTGCGCGGTCTTGGTCAGGAAAATCTCCTGGACCACCAAATGCTCCAAGTCATTGAAAATACGCTCCACACGGTTCCCGTCGGCATCGCTCTGTACCGGATTCTCACCGATCACGAACAGCCCCTTCATCTCGCCGTGCTCCATCGCATGCAGCATCTCGGTGAGGTTCTTCCCGTACTTCGGCTGAATCTCTACGCCCCAGAGCTTCCCGATGCGTTCCCGTGCCTCGGGATCTTGCTCGATGTCCTGAAAACCCGGGAGCTTATTCGGAATGGCACCCATGTCGCCGCCTCCCTGGACGTTGTTCTGCCCGCGGAGCGGATTGCAGCCTGACCCCCATCTCCCAACATGGCCCGTGAGTAAGCACAGGTTGATCAAGGAGAGCACGTTGTCGACGGCGTTGTGATGCTCGGTAATACCAAGCGTCCAGCAAATCATGGCACGCTTCGCGGTCGCGAATGTGCGCGCGGCTTCACGGATAACGTCCGCGGGGATTCCCGTCGTTTCCTCTACTGCCTCCGGTGAATACGCCTGAACGGCAGCTTTGTAGGCGTCGAATCCTTCAGTTGCGTTGGCGATAAAACCCGGATGCGTTAGGCCCGCTGCAATAATCTCATGAGCCATCGCATTTGCCAGCGCGATATCGGATCCCACGCGCAGCCCAACCCAGACATCCGCCCACTTCGCACTCGAGGTGCGCCGCGGATCCATCACATAAAGCCGAGTAGCGTTGTGGCGGATCCCCTTCAGCAGGTGGTGGAACCAGATCGGATGCGCATCACGGGCATTGGAGCCCCAGAGGAACACCACGTCCGTGTCCTCCACCTCCTCGTAGGAGTTGGTGCCGCCTCCTGCTCCGAACACTGTCGCCAGACCGACGACGCTAGGCGCGTGTCACGTTCGATTACAACTGTCGATGTTATTTGTGCCGAATACCACCCGACTGAATTTTCCCGCGAGAAAGTTCACTTCGTTCGTGGTCTTCGAGCAGCTGAAAATACCGAGCGAGTTTGGGCCGTGTTCCGATTTGATACGACGGAACCCAGCGGCCGCGCGATCCAGCGCCTCGTCCCACGTGGCCGGGCGAAGCACCCCGTTGTCGCGGACCAAAGGCTGGGTCAAACGCTCATACGAACGAGGTGTAGCAGAGCGACGAGTGCTCACTGATGGTTCTCCGAATGGGAAGAACGACAGCAGACGGTCCGAAGACGGTCCTCTATACGGTTGCAAGATGGGGACGGGACCCGCGCGACGGTAGCCTTTTCGACCCTCCAGCTCCCGTTTAGCCACACGCCATACGCGGGGTGGAGGCGGGATCGCGCCCCGCAGGTTATGATGGTCTCGTCCGCACTTTTGGAGGCCGTCCGATGCATCGTTCTGCTGTGCACGCTCTCAAGGCTCTTCAGGCTCTTCAGGCACTCATCGCGCTCTCGCTGCCGCTCGCCGCCGGCGCACAGTCGGTGCCACGGCAGACTGAGGCCGACGCCTATACCCGCTACGAACTCCTCGCACCGGGGAGCGCGAAGTTCAAGATCATCTACGAAGTAACCGCAGCCACCGCAGGGGCGAAGTTCTACTTCAATCCGATCCGCAAAGGCAGCATCGCGACCGACGAAACAGTCTTCGATCGCGCCTCAGGCAAACCGCTGCTGTTCGACGTGGTGGGACAGGCCGAGGCGAGCGCTGGAGGCGTCCCAGGCCGCGACACAACGCAAACCTACATCCGCGTGACACTCACGCATCCGGTACCGGCGAACGGCGGTGAAGCACGCGTGCTCATCGTCAAGACGTACGAGGATCCGAAGTCATACTACATGCTCGGTGACACGATCGTCTTCACCCGTGGACTCGGCATCAAGCGCAACGCGGTCGTGCTCCCAACCGGCTATGAGATCCTGACAAGCACCTTTCCATCGCAGGTGCTACAGGAGCCCGACGGGCGCGTCGGCATCTCGTTCTGGAACAACACCCCGTCTGAAGCCGCGGTCGTGATGCGGGCCGTCCCGGTTCGTGGTCTCAGTGCCGCTACCTCGGCAGTCGCCGCTCGACTCGACGAACGTTCCCACCAGAACCGCGAAATCGTCTACGACCTTCAGCAGCCAGAGACCCATTCCTTCGCGCTGTATCACGACTACACGGAATCACGTCCCGGAATCGGGGTATACATCAACGAGGTCCGTGCCGGAAGTAGCGTGAGCAAACCCTCGGCCCGCAACCTCGACACCGGCGATACCCTTGTCTGGCAGGTGCTGAAGGGAAGTGCGATCACGAAAGCTGGGCTGGATGTAAAGAATGTCACATCCTCGAGCGAAGTCGTAGCGTTTCGCTTTCCAGCAGTTCAGGCTGGCCACAGTACGCGTATTCGCATGTTTGAGACCTACACCGACAGTTCGCGTTACAAACTCATGGGCGACGAACTGGTGTGGGACCGTGCGTTCGGGCGCCCTTCAAACATCGTGATACTCCCGGCAGGCTGGATTCTCGCGAACAGCTCAATCCCGGTGACAGTAAGCACGCAGTCAGATGGTCGTATTCGTCTCGAATACATCAACTCCCGCCCCGACGAGATTGCCGTGCTCATGACGGCCCGTCGACGACTCCCTTCTCGCTAATTCAGTCATGTCCAAGCCTAGCACCGCCCGCCGCACACACACGTTCTCTGAGTCCGTCATTCGCGAGATGACGCGTGTCGCGCGTGCCCACAACGCCATCAACCTCGCGCAAGGGTTTCCCGACTTCGCGATGCCCGAATCGATGAAGGAGGCTGCCGCCGCCGCGATTCACGCGGACGTCAACCAGTACGCTATCACGTGGGGCGCGAAGCCTCTTCGCGACGCGATTGTCGGCAAGTACGCATCACGGTACGGCATGACCGTCGAGCCAGAAACTGAAATCACGGTCACCTGCGGCGCCACCGAGGCTGCCGCCTCCGTTTTCCTCGCTCTCCTAAATCCGGGCGACGAAGTCTTGATCTTCGAGCCGTTTTACGAGAACTACGGGCCCGACGCCGTACTCTGCGAGGCAACGCCGGTCTTCGTTCCGCTCCGCGCTCCGGATTGGCATTATGACGGCGACGCACTGCGCGCGGCCATCACGCCGAAATCGCGAGCCATCGTCCTCAACTCGCCCCACAATCCCACGGGGCACGTGTTCTCGCGCGCCGAGCTCGAGGAGATCGCCGCGCTCTGCATCAAGCACGACCTCATCTGCATCACCGACGACCCATACGAGTACATCGTCTTCTCGGGTGAGCACATTCCGATGGCCACGCTCCCGGGTATGCGTGATCGTACCGTCACTATTTCCAGCCTGTCCAAAACATTTAGCATCACCGGCTGGCGCCTCGGCTATGCTATTGCCAACCCCGAGTGGACAGGCGCCATCCGGAAGGTGCACGACTTCTTGACCGTGGGCGCTCCCGCGCCGCTGCAGCAGGCGGCCGCCGTCGGATACGCCTATCCAGACGAGTACTACGCCGGCATGTCAGCTGCCTATCGTGCCCGTCGCGATTTTCTCGCTGCGCCATTGCGTGCCGCCGGCTTCTCATTCGCCGAGCCACAGGGCGCGTACTACTTCTTCGCTGACTTTAGCGCGCTGTCCAAGGACGATGACGTCACGTTCGCTAAATGGATGACCCGCGAAATCGGCGTCGCGACCGTTCCGGGGTCGAGTTTCTTCCGGCCCGGAGCAGCCGAGGGCAAACACTACACGCGGTTTGCCTTCTGTAAGACCCAGCGAACTCTTGAACTCGCGGTCGAAAAACTCGCGAAACTCGTCAAGGCTGGTGGGTGATGCAAGGAGGGCCGACCCTGTCGGTCGGCCCTTGTTGTCACGCTGGCGTTTTATCCCGCGCTGACGGAGGCTGAAACACCAAGTCCACGGCAAGCCAGGTGGACTTGGTAAAGGGATAGGTCAGCACGGGAGCGATGATCATCATCACAATCGCAGCCCACTGCAGCGTGTCCCACGGGATGTTCGGCCATGTCTCCAATAGCCAAATCCCAAGGCCAATCGCGAAGAAGAGTTCACTCGCAATCAGATTGATCAGATAAGCACCGATAAAATAGTCGTGCGAACCGCGGTCGAAGAGCAGGCCACACACGCTGCACGATTGGCGCATCGTGAACCACCCGTCGAGCATTCCCCGCGTCCCACATTCTGGGCAGCGCAACGTAAGGCCGCGAATGACGCGTTGGGAAGCAGTAGGTGTGTAGACCGTCATCCTCAAATATACCGTACGCACCCGCCAGTGGAGTCAGCATGGCACGACCGAAAGTCACCGTGAGTCGACGTCTTCCCGCTGCGGTCGAGCAGCAACTACAGGAACGCTACGATACCACGCTCAATGCGCGCGACGACCGCCTATCCGCGGACACGCTCGCGGCCGCGCTCGAATCGTCGGACGCACTCGTCAGTACCCTTGGTGACCCGATTTCAGCAGACCTCTTGGGCCGCTGCCGCCCCCGCGCACGGATCATTGCGCACTTTGGCGTTGGATACGACAACATCGATGTCACGACTGCCCGAACCATGGGAATCACGGTCACGAATACGCCAGGCGTACTCACTGAGGATACCGCCGACCTGACCATCGCCCTCCTCCTCGCGAGTGCACGACGCATGAGCGAAGGGGATCGCGAATTGCGAGCTGGCAACTGGACCGGATGGCGGCCCACGCACTTACTCGGAACTCGACTCTCGGGCAAAAGACTCGGCCTCGTGGGATTCGGACGTATCGCGCAGGCCGTCGCCCGACGAGCCCGCCTCGGCTTCGGCATGCAGGTGCTCGCGTGGAGCCGATCGCTGACATCCGACGTCGCCGCTCAGCATGGCATCCAAAGGATCGCTGACCTCGGCGACCTTCTGGGCAGCAGCGACTTCGTGTCGTTGCACGTCCCCGGCAACGCCGACACTCGGCATTTAATTGACGCCGCTCGGCTTGCCAGGATCCCAGCACACGCACACCTAATCAACACCGCGCGCGGCAGTGTCGTGGATCAGGAGGCCCTCATCGACGCTCTCACCCACCGCCGCATCGCGGGGGCCGGGCTCGATGTCTTCGAGCACGAACCCGCGGTGCCAGCAGAACTCCTCGCGCTCCCCAACGTGTGCGCAATTCCGCACATGGCCAGTGCGACCGTCGAAAGTCGTACCGCCATGGGGATGATGGTCATCGAAAATCTCGATGCCTTCTTTGCCGGTCAGCAGCCACCGAATCGCGTCAACTAAATGCGTGCGTGTTGCCGCTCGTAGCCACCGCTCCTAGCTTTCGACTATACACCTGACCGACGAGGCATGACGCACGTGACGACCTACAAGCATTCTACGGTTCCCGTTGGCGGGGAACGCATCGAAGTTTCCGCTGGCGCTTTCCAGGTGCCGGACAAGCCCATCATTCCGTTTATCGAAGGCGACGGCACCGGCGCTGACATTTGGCGCGCGTCAGTCCGTGTATTCGACGCAGCGGTCGAACGTGCGTACGCCGGCAAGAAAAAGGTGCACTGGATGGAAGTCCTCGCCGGCCAGAAGGCGTTCGACGCAACCGGTGAATGGATGCCCGCCGAGTCGCTCGAGGCGGTCCGCGAGTTCAAGATCGCCATCAAAGGTCCGCTCACCACCCCCGTTGGCGGCGGTATTCGATCGCTGAACGTCGCGCTCCGCCAAGAACTCGACCTCTACGCCTGCATTCGCCCCGTGCGCTACTTCGAGGGTGTCGGCTCGCCGATGAAGGATCCGGGGAAGGTCAACATCGTCATCTTTCGTGAAAATATTGAGGACGTGTACTCAGGCATCGAATTCAAGTCCGGGTCTGCCGAGGCAGAAAAGCTCCGGCAGTACCTGAAGTCTGAGTTCAAGAAGAATGTCCGTGAAGGATCAGCCATCGGCATCAAGCCGATGTCGCCCTTTGGCTCGAAGCGTCTCGTGGAAATGGCCATTCGGTACGCGATCAAGAAGGGCAAGAAATCGGTGACGCTGATGCATAAGGGCAACATCATGAAGTTCACCGAAGGTGGGTTCAAGGACTGGGGGTACGAAGTAGCGGCCGAGAAGTTCGGGACTCAGGTCGTGCGTGAGGACGACGCCTCGAGCGGCAGTTCCAACGCAATCATCATCAAGGACCGTATTGCCGACTCGATGTTTCAGCAGCTGCTGCTGCGCCCTTCAGACTACGACGTCATCGCCACGCCGAACCTCAACGGCGACTATGTCTCGGATGCCGCGGCCGCACAGGTCGGTGGACTAGGCATCGCGCCCGGTGGAAACGTCGGCGACGCCGCCGCGGTGTTCGAAGCCACCCACGGCACGGCGCCAAAGTACGCGAACCTCGACAAAATCAATCCTGGCTCTGTGATCCTCAGTGGCTTCATGATGTTCGAACAGATGGGCTGGCAGGATGCTGCGGACATGATCATGCGGGGCATGGAATCGGCCATCACGGCCAAGACCGTCACCTACGATCTCGCTCGTCAGATGCCGGGCGCCACGGAAGTCTCCACCTCCAAGTTCGGCGATTGTGTCATCGCCGGCATGCAAGGCTGAGATGTCCCTCGATTTTGCGCTGCGCTCCGGTGACCCGGCGCGACGTGGCACACCGCTGCTCGCAGTGGCGTTGCCGAGCGATCGGCCCGTTCCGAAGTCGCTCAATGCGCTCGACAAAGCATTGGGCGGCGCAATCTCTCGTGTCGTGCGGTCCAAGGATTTCAAGGGCGCGCGCGACGAGACACTGCTGCTCCTGAACTCCAGTCGCGGTCCCGAGCGTGTGCTGCTCGTTGGACTCGGCGCTACCCCTGATGACAACGCGGTCACCCGAGCCGCAAGTGTCGCAGGTCGCCGGGGCAGCGCGATGGGTGTCCGCACCATGGCCTTCTGGGCCGAGGACCTGACCACCGCGCGACTCGAGAACGCAGTGATCGGCCTCTCG
>Ga0209596_1003586_pt1 | contig 12193 bp, 8 predicted proteins | sample M_130807_MF_Meta_FD_187314 | JGI IMG/M metagenome (GOLD analysis project Ga0209596, IMG submission 187314) | Freshwater microbial communities from Lake Montjoie, Canada to study carbon cycling - M_130807_MF_MetaG (SPAdes) (version 2) | ecosystem: Environmental > Aquatic > Freshwater > Lake... | reverse complement strand
AAAATAAAGCATTTTCACTTGTAGAATTATCGGTAGTAATACTGATAATTGGTATTCTAATTGCTGGCGTCACGCAAAGTGGAAGATTAATTAGACAAATAAAACTCTCAACGGCACGCTCAGTAACATCATCTTCAGATGTTGCCTCGATTAGAGATATAACTGCTTGGTTTGAAGCTACGACTGAAGGAGTCTTTACCGATGTTAACGATAATACTGATGTTGAAAATAATGCGACGGTAAAAATATGGCGCGATGTTAATCCTCAAAAATCAACAGGTGATAAACCAACCCTTACTAATTTAGGAGGAACCGGTACAGAACCAAAATATATTTCTAGCGGTATTAATGGCATTCCTTCAGTTTATTTTGATGGCGGTGATTATCTTGCTAGCATTGTAGGACCAACTATACCTCTAATTTCTCAAGACAAAACCTATTCAATGTTTGCGGTTTTTAGAGCTGATTTAAATAAAGCCACGCCATCAATCGTTACACAAATTGGCGCAGATGGTAATACTCACACTGCGCAAACATTTGCTTCAATTGGCTCTGTTAGCGGAAGTGGAAATGGAAACCCAGGTTTTGTTACAGGACCAGACATAGATTCAAGTTGGGTTCAACTCGCTACAATGAAAGATCAAACAGATTATATTGTTGGAGCCTTAGTTGATTTTGTTAATCCAACGACAGTCGGCGCAGATTCGGTTAAGCTATATGTAAACTCACTTACTTCACTTGCGTCGGGTAAAATGAGTACAAAAACTGCTACTCCTGTATCAACAGGAATTATAGCTGAAAAATTTATAATTGGAGCAAACGTGAAAACTACAACTGCACAACACTTCACTGGCATGATTTCTGAAGTTATCATTTTTGACCGTAAACTTAAAGATGAAGAAGCTCAAAGCGTAATGAAATATTTAAGAAAAAAATATAACATCGGCGACTAATATCTTCCCACTCTACCTACTCGCATCATACTCAAATATGATGCGAGTATCACTAATAAAAACAAAGCTTCGATAAAATAAGGTAACATTTCCACAAATAATTGCTGATAAATTATCTTATTTTTAACCGCATAAACGACTATAAAAGGATACTCAAAAACCTCTTCGCTGACAATAAATAGATCATCTCTTTTTAACAAATTAAAGCTTGAAGAAATATTAGATTTCTTAAAAGTATTCATAGCTTTTACTTTTGATAGAAAAGCATTATTTTCTGAAAAATATTTTTCATTTGAATCTAAAACTATTTTTCCATCATAATTTAAAATCGCAAAATTTCCCAAATTTTTCATGGAAGAAATTTTAAACTTTTCTATTAAACTTTCGACTTTTACACTTAAAACAGAAGTTCCAACATGATAACCATTTTTACTAACAACTCCGACCGCAATTGGCAAAATATTTTGTCCACTTAAAGCACCAATAACAGTTTTTCCAACTTGCAATTTCCAAGGTTCATGTTCAGTTTTTTCTAGATAGTCACGAGAAGATAGATCAATTGGCTTCAAAACCTTACCAGCACTACTGGCAATCAAATATTTATTACTATCAATCCAGTATAACATTCCTTCAAAAAACACCTCATTGGCGACATGATTTTCATTACGAATTCGATCCATCGAAGATAATATCTCAAAACTTTCAACACCAAATGATTTTGATTTTAAAATTTCATGATTGATTGAGTTTAAGAGCAATTGTGAATAATTTAAAAATCCTTCATACTCTTTTGCAACCTGAACCGCCAATGATTTATATTGAATCGTTTTTTCATCTAAAAAATCAAAATATCTTTTGGCTCCAAAAAAAATAACATTTAAAAAGGCACAAAAAAATATAAAATAAACAAACCTACCGTTATTTTTTAAAGTTTTTTTTGCATTTTTTTTATAATCTTTTTGAATTTTACTAAATTTATTTCTTCCAAATTTATTAAAACTCTTTTTAAATTTTTCTAAATTAATATTCATAACGCCAAATTTGATTTGATTTTTTTTATTAACTTGCTTAACACTAGAAGCATTTTGACATATTAAAACCATAATTCTTCATGATTTTTAATCAACATTTTTTTAAAAAATATCTCTTAAATTACAAATTCTTTATTTTATTTTAAAAAAGGTTTTCTATAGTTGGAAACAAATCTAAATTTTAAATAATTTAATATTTCAAGGCGGGGCGAAAAAAGCGAAAGCTTAAAACGATCCGGACTTATCAAAAAAATTAAAACAAAATATTATGGAGCGGTGGCCGTAGGTTTTTTTGTTAAAAAACTGCGAAAGCAGTTTTAAAAAAAAGCGGGTGAAGGAGCGAAAGCGACGCACACCCAGAGGCGATAATCGTCTTTGAGCGTAAGCGAAAAAAGCGATTTGAGCTTGCCACTAAAGAATACTAAATTATGGAGCGGTGGCCGAGAGGCTGAAGGCGTCGGTTTGCTAAAGATATATGGTTGAAAAGCTATATCGGGGGTTCGAATCCCCCCCGCTCCGCCATTTAAAAAGACTCCCAACGGGAGTCTTTTTAAATGGCGGAATAGAGTTTGGATGAGAACCCTTGGGTTCGACAATTTTTTTAAGTTTTTGTTAATTGAGCGAAGCGAAATTTATAAAAACTAAAAAATTGCAAGAGAATAAATTTTTGAAAAAATTTATGAACGCCACCCCCCCGCTCCCCCATAGCCCTGTATCTTGACTGCTGGTTTGCAAGAGTTAGCTTAACAGAAATTAAGAAATATGAAAAAGAAAAATAAGAGCAAAACAAAAGATCGTATCAAAAATAAGAAGTTTAAAGACCTTAATATTTCATTATTGGAAGAGTATCACAGAGACGGTAAAAAACTACTACCTCCATTATCGAAATTGCCAACACCGATGTCAAAACTCTCTTGGTATAATGATGCATTAAATGAAATTCTCTGGGTTGCCATTCTTAGAGGTAATATGGAACAAAGAGAATGTTTAGATTTGTTCAGAAAAATAATTGTAAATGCGCGTGAAAATATTTCTGAACGCAAAAATACTTTTGTGACCCACGCAGCATTGTCTGCACTAGATGATGATCTGTTTGATCGGTTTATGCAGCCCGTCCTCGAAAACGAAAATGCTATGAAGTTATTACCAGGACTTCTTTATTTTGAATGTCTTCCTGATAGAAAACATTGGTTGAGGCACCTAGAAAATCCTGATCCTCATAGCCATGTTCAAGTTGTTATGAAAGGCGTTGCTAGCTGTTTTGAACATCAGTCGCAGGAAGCTACAGATATTCGATGGTTTAAGGTGATGCATATGGCTATAGTTCAAGAAAGAATACACTTCCCAGAATCAATGCCAGAAAAATGTGAAGAGTTAAGACTATACCCAGATTACGGAGATCAGAGAAGTGTAAGGCCAAGTATAAGAGCTATGGAAATGTCGCTTAGATCCAGTCAGAATGGTAGTGGAATTCCTTTTGAGATCCCAGAGACAATAAAAAATAAGGTTCCCTCTGCATGGAGTGAAAAATTTTGGAAAGAATGTTTAGAAAAAACAGAATGTATAACCTGCGATATTAAAAAACCTGAACCACCAAAAAAATCTGAATATTTTGACCAGATTTATAATATTTATCGTGAGCTTGCAGAACATTTCATAGCCAGCGCTGAAAACACAAACCTAGATGCAAAACGTGATGCCTGTTTTGGTATCGTGTTGTATAGTCTATTTCTAACTTCTGAATTAGCATTCTCCGCAGTTCCTCTAGCGTGTAGAGCAGAGGGGCGCATAACATTGCGCACAATAGTAGAGAATTTTATCACTCTAAAATATCTTGAGCATAAAGATGATCCATCCGAATGGATGAAATTTAGAACCTATGGAACAGGCAAATCAAAAATGGTTTTCCTAAAAAATATTCAAACTGAAGACGTTCCGAACTTCATTAATTTACAAGATTTGTATACCTACTCCAATGAGGACATGTGGCAAGAATTTAGTGATATCGGGATAACAACTTGGACAGACAAAAATTTAAGAAGAATGGCAGAGGAAGTAGGAATAAAAGATTTTTACGATAATTATTACGATTGGTCTTCTGGCTATGTTCATGGAAATTGGAGTGCAATAAGAGATACAATTTTTACAATATGCTTAAATCCACTTCATCGCTATCACAGAATTCCATTTCTTCCAAAATTTGATATGCCATCGGTTTTGCCGGATATAGCAAAAATTACCAATATGATGCTAGAAGTAGTAAATCGTTTTTATCCGTCTTTTAAACTACGAATCAAACATCCAGAAAAAAGTTCCGAGGCAAAATAAATTAATTCTAGATAAAAAAAGGCACCCGGTTACTTTCTTACTTATTCGGGTTTGTAGTTAATTAGTTTTGTTAATAATAAATAAATTAATAAAAAAACATTGGAAGAATAATTTTAGTTAAAAGTAACCTACGCCTTTTTCTAAACTTGTATTGAGGAATCTGACCGAGTATTGCTATAAAAAGATATCGATCCCTCACGTTGAATTGGAAAATTTTCTGGCACATCAACCTCTTTAAGTGTAGTCAAAATTAGTTGATTTGAAATCACAATAAGATTATCTTTATTTAAAACTGGAGCTACTAGCGAAATTTCTCCAAACATTACTGGTGATAATGTTTCTTTATCTCTAATTGTTGTTCTAACCGATTCATCAAATTTCTTCTTTTCCTCCAAAGTCTTAGTAATATTTTCTGGTAAAATAAGTGTGATATTATGCTCTGTGGTATCAAATTTCTCTCCATAAACTTTCAAAACTTTCGACAAAAAATTAAATTGAGAAATGACCTCTTTGTTATTTCCAGAAGAAATCGCAGATTTAATTGAAGCAGTAAGAAAATCAATTGAAGTTTGAATAGTTTTTTTATCATCTGCATCAAATTGTTGAGGCAAAATACCATTCAAAATATCCAATGATTTTTCGTGTAAATTCTCATTAGTTAGCGAAGCAATTGCTATTTTTTTTAGTGCTTGTTGTCTTTTATCGTTTTGTTCGGATGTTAAATCTGATATTCCTCTAATTTCATCAACTCCCTGAGGATTGTGCATTAAGACGGATTGTAATAATAAAATATCAGATATATTTTCAATATTTAAACTAGATTTAAATTCAGGATTTCTAATTAAAGCAATTGAATTTGGATGTTTTAAAGCTAAAAATGAACATATTTCACTTTGCAATTGCAATCTTTGATTTGGGATATTTAAATTTTGCGATGGATTTGATAGTGTTGAAAAAGAACCTCTTGAATCAAGTGAAGATTTTTGACTATCGGTTAAACTTGTATGAAATGAATCAAATTCCTCTAAACTTAAAACTTTTAATACTCTGGCATATTCATTAATCCTGTTTTCAGTTTTACTAGAATCGCTTATTAGACTTAAATTTTTAATATCAATTCCAAGATTAGAAATTGAATCAAAATCTTGTTTAAATCTAGAATATGAAACATTCGCATTATTTCCAATTATTAGCATATTTTTATATATCTTTAAATTAATAATAAACTTTAATTAATATTAAAAGCATATTTCACAAAAAACAAACAATTATTAAGCATAATTTTAATTTGATAAAAATATGTAAAAAAAATAAAAATATCTCATAGCAAAATTATTCACGGCAATTTAACATTTAAAGAAATTTTACAAAAATAAAAATCACCTCATTATGTCATCACACAAAAAAATTTTGAGTTTTTTAAACTAAGCAGAATCATCAAAAATTATCGATGAAAACACCAAAATAAACTTACAAAAATTTGCCGAAAAATATGAACATAAATCGATTTTATCTTTTTTAAATATCATCAGTCTTTGCGGTGCAATCGCCATAATTTTAGGCTCGATTTTATTAGTCTCACACAATTGGTTTAAAATCGCAAATATTGTTAAAATTTCTGGCTTTATTTCTTCAATCATTGTTCTTTATATTTTAGCTTTTTTTATAAAAAATAATCACCAAAAAATTACACAAATAACTTAAAAAATCATCAATTTTTGTTTAAAAAATTTATAAATTTGTGGATTAAATTTAAAATCAAGAAATCGTCTTTTTTGAAAAAATATTATTGAGAAATTTCTACTCGGTTCAAAACCGTTAATTATATAAGCTTTTCTGACCCCCCACGTCTCTTAAAATCGCAACTATCGTTGCGATTTTATCGCCCGCTCCCCCTCAAGGGGGGAGCTAAAGCCCGTAAGCTTTACGAGTATTTTTAAAAATGTAGGGGTGTAAGGAGCCGCGAGGGGTCAAAAACTTAGAACATCAAAGGGCTTGAGGTTATCGTAAAAATTGCAACAAAAAAATTTTAAAAATAATTTTTAAAAAAACGATTTCTTGATTTTAAATTTAATCCACAAATTTATAAATTTTTTAAGTTATTTTTGTAATTTTTAAGTGATTTTATATTAAAAAATATGAGATTTTTTAAATTCAAAAACAAAATCAAGAAATTGACTTTTTTAAAATTTTTTTGTTTTAGTTTTTTCTCATTGCTTCGTTGCTTTTCTCAATCAAAATTTTATTTTGATTTCGAAGACGACTCGCCCCTGGGACCCGCGTCGCTTTCGCTCCTTGTCCCGTTATTTGCTAAAAATAGCCGTTTAGGCTATTTTTTTAACGCAAATAACCCTCAAAGGGGGAGCTACAGCCCGAAAGCTTTCCAAGTTTTAATTAAAATGTAGTGGGGCATTATTTCTATAGATTTCAAAACCAAATCTTTGAATCTAATCAAGGTCGCCTCAGATTCCGCCAGCTCAAATATCTCGCTATCTCTTTTATTTTTCTTATATTGAAAATACCAAGCTAATGTGGTTCCAATTGCTGCAATGGCAGTCCAGAAAATCATCATTGCATCATCAATTTTATCGATGCGATCTGCAACTGGCTGTCCAATAATATAGAAGACGATAACCAAAATTGTCGCAACAAATGAAACCATTAAAAAGATCGCCAAACTTAAATCTGAGCTTACCTTAGATTTCTTAAGAAATTTCATAAACCACACCCCTTCCTTTGCCAAAAGTTTTAATCTTTTTCATTTCGACCAATTCTCTTAATTTCACTTTCAATGTATTGCGGTTTGCACCAGATAGACACTGAATTTCAGACACTGAAAGGCGGTTGTGATTTTTAAGAATTTTAAGAATTTCTAAATGAAGTTCGTGGAAATTTTCCTGCAGAATTTTTTCGGCCTTAACTTTTTTCTCTAGATTATCTTTTTGCCTCTTGAGGGATTTTAGGAAGAACAAAATCCAGTTTTCGAATTTGATTTTTTTGGCTTCGAGCGTGATTTGACAATCTCTTAAGTTTTTGTAATAGTCGTCTTTGTTGTCTTCGATGATACTTTCAAGCGAGCTATATTGGATGTAGCTGTAGCCAAGTTTGAGCAAAAGCAAGTTGGTGAGAATTCTTGAAATTCTGCCATTGCCGTCTTGAAACGGATGAATCGCTAAAAAAACTACGATGAAAATTCCGGTGATGATTAACGGATGAATTTCTTTTAATTCAAAAGCCTTATTCGTCCATTCAATCAAATCAGCCATTTTCATCGGCGTTTTGAATGGCGTTGCAGTTTTAAAAATTACCCCGATTTCTTTTCCTTTTGAGTCAATTGCGACAACGTGATTATCGAGTTTTTTATATTCACCTCTGTGGCGAATATCTTTTGAGCTGTGTTTGAGAAGAATCGCATGAAGTTGTTTGATGTGATTTTCAGTTATCTTTAAATCTTCAAAACTTTCCAAGATAAAATCCATCGCGTCAGAGTAGCCAACAACCTCTTCCTCATCGCGACTTTTGAATGATTTTTTTCTGACTTTAGAAAGAAGTGTTTCGACCTGTGCATCAGTTAATTGAACACCTTCGATTCTGGTGCTTGAAGCGATTGATTCGATTGTTGCTGATTTTTTGAGCATCTTTAAGCGATCGGGCGAAAGCGTGTTGATTGCCTGCCACTTGCCTTTAAACTCATCGATTTCGCTGATTAGTTTTAGTATCTCGTTAGTTATGGTGACTTGGTAGTTGCTCATGCGCAAAATATTTTGTTAATCAGGTAAACTGAACAAAGTATAGGCCATAAAAGATAAATATCCATAAAAATATCCAATTATATCCAATTGCAAAAGACTCAAAACTTGCGGCAAAATTCATGCGAAATTTTGCAAAGTGTATCGGTTGAAAGCATTTGATTTTTATCGAACTTTTAAGTATGGATGAAAGTGGCTTTGGAGCCTTGATTTTGTTGATTCCAAAAAAGTGCGACTTAGTTCGCAAAGTGACTCCCGCGAACCGCCATTTAAAAAGACTGGCTTTAAGCCAGTCTTTTTAAATGGTAGAAAAAAAAGGTACCAGGTTACTTTCTTATTCTTCCTAAGTCGATTAAAAAATAGGTCTAGAAAATTATACAAATTAGTTAATACTAAAGTTTTCTTGCTCCCCTTGTAATTGAGAATAACGTTGTGAATAATGTCCTCCTGTTATCTTTCTTGCAGTAAATTTATCCTTTATGGTTGTTGGGGTTTCACCAGGAGTTTCAATTTCATCTTCTCTTTTAGAGCCAGCATTAATGCCTAGTTGCGAATGTTGTGAATCATCTGAATTTGTTGGAACTTGTGGTGGCGTAGCAAATTCAGTTAATTCAGTTAATTTATTATAGTAATTGTTTCTAGATCTGTTCTTAAGTGCCAATATCACCATAATAATCAATAAGGCAGCAGCACTTCCTACTAAAGGTCCAATGAGGTTATTATCTGACTTACTACTTATCTCAGGTGGAGTTGTTATTGATGCAACAGTTGGCGATGGTGTTGTTGCTGGTTTTGGAGCTGGTGGAGTAGAAGTTGGCGCTGGTTTTGGAACAGAAGTTGAAGTTGGCGTTGGTTCAGCAGTTACACCTCTTTTTGGAATAACCTCTTTGCCATCAATAAAAATATTGTTAGTCCTTCCTCCATACAACAGTGCTACTCCAGAAATTTCATCTCCACCACTTTGATTTTTTGTGTAAAAAACTACCAATGTCCCTTCATCAATTCCTTCCGCTATATTTTTGGGATCGCATGGAAATTTAAAACAGGTTCCAATAGCTTCTTTAGCATCAAGAACCGCGTATCTTATGTCTTTGGGTAAAGAGGTTGTGTCGATATGGGCGATATTTTTAAAATTCTTATCTCCATCGATTATTCTGATTTGATCATGCTTTAGATTTGTTGTGATATCTTGCTCTTGATAATCAGGGTTTTTACCAAAAATAAGATTGTAATGGCTCTTGTCTTGAATGCCCAAATCCCTTAACATACTTGGTGAAATTCTAGCAGGATATTTTGATAAGTTATCAAGGGGAACCATAATGTCAAGTGCACTTTCATAGCACATTATAGAAGCAAATAAAGAGCATTTGGTTGCCTTAATACCAGCTCGAAATGGATGGTCAGCTCCCAATATGTGACCCATTTCGTGAAATAGAACTAATGGCTGAGAAATAGAGTGATTGCCCAATCCTATTTTGCCTTGATTGGTCCAGTCCAAAGGTCCATCAGCAAAAGCACTGTCAATGTCAATATTTGGAAGATGACAAAAGCTTATGAAATAGTCATAAGGCTTATCTTCTTCGTGTCTAATAAATCTGACATTAAATTTTTCGGATAATTCCCGATTGTAAAGATCTAATATTTTCTTAAAGTCTTCTTCGGTAGGATCAAGAAAAGTGGCATCGGAAGGCATTAGACCTTTATCAATCATTTCTTGTTTGGCTTTACCTATGCAGTCTCTAGATAAAGCGATTGTAGTAGTTTTTCCATTTTTTCTTGTTAAAACATTATTTTGTAGCATTGCAGCCACATAAGGCGTGGCCTCTCTTGCTATTTCTTCAGGAGTTATGGGGTTTGTAATGTTTTTTATTTGACCATCTGAAGTTTTTAAAATAGCTCCATTCAATTTGACATTTTTGCCATCAAAATAATATATCCCCTCTAATGCAACACCTTCAAATTCTGTACCTTCAAAGTCAGTTAGATATCTCGATTCAAATTTTTTGAGAGTTGCTCCTTCTAATTTTATATTAACAAATTTTGTAGACTTTCCGATATCTATTTTTTCATAACCTGCGATTTTTAAAATAAGATTCTTAAAAAAATCCGACATATATTTCGGCATTTCTTGTTGGTCTTTAGTGTTTTTTCGAACATAATCTATGTCCTTAGAGGCTTGTCCCTGATAATCAGATCCCCCGAGAAGTAGTTCCGTCTGTTTAGTTTTAGACATGTCTGCATTTGTTAAATCAGAGCCATCAAATGTTACTCCTATTGTATCGCCAAATCGACAGCCAGAAAAATTTCCGCCAAGAAAATAACAACCATCAACATTAATGTTTTTAAAAAAATTGGTACCATGAACGTCTAGGTCGCTAACTACATTTTTTAATCTGTCTGCCACATCACTAGTTCCGGGAATCCTTACTTCAAAAGTTGAGCCGACCAATTGACGTCCTGAATAACAACTAAAGTCAACTGGCTGATTCGGGTTTGATGCCTTTTGCTCTTCAATAAATTCTTTGATTTCAGTTTGATTTACAGCTGGTAAGTTTTGCCTTCTTTGACTTAGTTCTTTTGATATTCTTTCTTCTCTAAGTTTTCTTTTAATTCTTTCGGGGTTGGATTTTAGCAATTCTTCTACTATTTTTTCGAAATCGACTTCTTCAGTTTTTTTTGGGTTATTTTTGTTTTGCTTGCCAAGATTTTCAATGGCCTTTTGCGTTGGTAATTCTTCTTGATCTGTTGCCTTATTAGCAAATCTCTCCATAGCTTCTTTTCTAGTACCAACATGCCTTCCACTTGCAGCTCTTCTAGCAGCAGCTGGATTTTTTGACGTAAGATGAGAAGTTTGAGGATTTAAGAGAGGAGCTAGAACTCGAAGTAGCACTAAAGTGTTATCTAAAGCCTGCGTGCTTGAAACATCGAACCTTGCATCGTTTAATACACTTTCTGAATTTGCCAAAGCAGCCTGTTTTTTTTGATGAACTTGATTTGCGAATTTCCCTTGTTGTGCAATTTGTTGAGCATTGAATAAGGTGGTATTTTTAGTCATGTTTTGGAAGAATTAATTTTTATTAGATTTGGGTTAGAAAAAAAAGTACCAGGTTACTTTTAATTCTCTTTTAACTAAAAAAAAGAAAAAAGGTACCGGGTTACTTTCTTCTCATCTTTTTGGTTAAAAATCCTTAAAAAGCCTCAAAAGTATGGGCATACGCCTTCATTTTTTAAAGATTTTTATCTCAAAAAATCTTGTTAATGCATTAGTATTAAGACCGATAAAAATATTGTTGTTAATTTATAATTTTTAGTTGTAAAAATTAGTAATAAACCAAATTCTAATTTTTAAAATCCGTAAATTAAAATCTTGCTAATATGCAACAATTAACAACTTTAGCAACTGGGTTGATTGCTCCTATAGTTTTTTCTGCAATTTCAACAGCGCTTTCATATGCTTTAGCAGCTGCTGTGTTTGCTCAACCTAAAGTTGCAAATGCAGAAGAAATTAGAACACAAAAACCCAAAAATAATAAATTATTAACTGATCAAGATATTAGAATTAGAAACGTCTTCCGAGGCTTGAAAATTCTTTACAGTGATGTCGGAAAGAATTATAATGATTTCGATATTAAACATTCATTTGGAGATATCTCTAATTATAAAATGCTTTATTTTGTAGGCTCTAATATTCCTTTTGATCGCAACAAAAACACTCCGCTCACCAGATTAGTCGCTAATCAGGGATTTGGCCTTGTTAATCAATAATGAATTTAATTGGGGATCAGGAATTGCTAAAAGCTCATCCAGATTTAACCAAAAGATTTCTTAATTCTTGCGATAATAAGGGCATAAATTTCTTGGAAATGTCTTCACGTTTTTATGGAGTTATGCCAAAAAAACTCTTGGAAAAAGTTGTTTCTTTATATGACAAAAATGCAGAACCAGATTCAATAAAATTAACTATAGCAATTCTTTCTTTACCGAAAGATCTATTTGATTCATTATCGGGGAAAATTGATATGAAAAATATAGAAGAATTTACTAATGCTAATTTTAAAGAAAAAATCGCCGCGTCAAGAAAAGAGGTTGGTCTTTCTCCACTAGCTATTTACGTTGAAGAAGGCTATGAAAA
>Ga0209596_1003585_pt1 | contig 12193 bp, 22 predicted proteins | sample M_130807_MF_Meta_FD_187314 | JGI IMG/M metagenome (GOLD analysis project Ga0209596, IMG submission 187314) | Freshwater microbial communities from Lake Montjoie, Canada to study carbon cycling - M_130807_MF_MetaG (SPAdes) (version 2) | ecosystem: Environmental > Aquatic > Freshwater > Lake... | reverse complement strand
GAACGAGTATTAAACGGATATACAACTATGAAACAACTAAAACTTTTTTAAAATGGAACTTGACTTATTGAGCAGTAGAATAAACTTAAACCACACTTGTTTAAAATTACAAGTAAGCATTGAAGACATAAAAACTAAACATCCAAACCGAACAGATTTAATAAATTCAATGGAGCAAAGTTTACACGAAATTAAAAAAGCAATGGTTGTTTACGAACAGTTAGAAAAAGAATTTAGAGCGACAAGACAAATTAACTTTGATTTACAGCATATAAATTTAGAGTTGAAACAGGACGTAAAAGACTTAAAAAAAATAATAGAATTTAACAACGCAGAACTTTGAAAACACGAACTAAAAAATGTTTTAACTGCAAAGAAGAATTTACACCGTTCAGCACCTTACAAAAATTCTGTTTAAAAAACGAATGTATAAAAACAATGGTTGAAGCGCAAAAGTTAAAAGAATGGAACAAGAAAAAAAAGAAGTTAGTTGAAAACCTAAAAACTGCAAACGACTATTTAAAAATAGCGCAACAGGTGTTTAATAAATTTATTCGTGTTCGTGACGCTGGACTTAATTGCATATCCTGCAACAAACCTTGTAAAAAAGAAAATGCAGGACACTACTATTCACAAGGCGGACACAGTAACGTAAGGTTTAACGAAGACAATGTACACTTGCAATGCGAAGCTTGTAACACTTACTTAAGCGGTAACCTACTGAACTATCAAATAGGTATAGAAAAACGAATAGGAGCGCAAAGATTAATGGAACTTCAGGCGAAAGCACACGATGTAAAAAAATGGACAAAAGACGAACTAAAAGAATTAATAGAAACCTATAAACAAAAACTAAAATGAACGAACAAAGTTTATTTGAATATTTAAAACAAAATTATTGGAAAGACCTTGAACAAAGCGAAGATAAATTTTCTTCTTGGGATTGTTTTTCAAAATCTACAAATACAAGAATAGAATTAAAATGCAGAAAAAAACATTATTCAGATTTAATGATAGAGAAAAGTAAATATTATAAACTTATAAAAAAGTACATTGAAGACAATGAAATACCTTTATATATTAATTCAACCCCTAATGGAATATTTGTTTTTGATTTAAGAGAAATTAACCCAATTTGGATAACTGATAATAAAATGCCTAAAACAACTGAATTTAACATAACAGCAGTAATAGAAAAAACTTATTCATTAATAAATATTAATAAAGGAAAAAAAATATAAAAAATAGTTGTTTATTAAATAATTCTTTTTATATTTGCATATATTATTAACTTAAATTATTTAACTATGAAACATTTATTTAAAAGTTTAGCAGCGTTCCAACAAGAAGTACCTGTTATTCACAAAGCAACACAAGGTTACGGTTACACCTATGCAGACTTACCGAAAATCTTTGAAGTGATTAACCCGCTACTAAAAAAACACGGATTAGGGTTTACACAATTAATTAACGGAACACAAATAGCAACCTGTTTATTTCACGTTGAAAGCGCAGAAAGTATCGAAAGTAAAATTGATATTCCACAAGGAGTAATTTTAAAAGGAATGAACGAGTTCCAAGTTTTAGGAAGTGCAATAACTTACTTGCGTAGATACGCATTAAGTTCAATGCTTGGTTTAGTTACGGACAAAGACACAGACGCTTCTGGCGAACAAGTAAAACACGAACCAAAAAAATCTACAATAGACAACGCAAGGTTTCAAAAAGCTATTGACGCAATAAGCAAAGGAGAATATACAGTTGAAGAACTAACAACAAAGTTTAGTTTGACACCTGCACAATTAAAAACGTTAGAAGTATGAAAATACGTTGTTCAGCATTGGGGCGGTTGATGACTGCCCCACGCACCAAGACCGAGACATTAAGCAAAACAGCAAAGAGTTACATTCAAGAACTTGTTTTAGAAGAAAAATTTGGAATTAAAAAAGAGTTTAGTTCGCGTTACACCGACAAAGGTTTACAATGCGAAGACGAAGCAATAAGCTTGGTAAACGATGTTTTAGGTTTAGGGTTTATATTTAAGAACGAAGAACATTTTAATAACGATTGGATAACAGGAACACCCGACGTAAACACGAATGAAATTTTACTTGATATAAAATGCAGTTACGAAGCTCACACGTTTCCGTTCTTTGAAGACGAAATACCTACAAAAGATTATTACTATCAATTACAGGGTTATATGTGGTTAACAGGCAAGACCGAAGCACTACTTTGTTATTGTTTAGTAAATACACCTTTAGAAATAGTTGAAGACGAAATAAGACGTGAACACTGGAAACATTTTAAAATTGACGAAGACGCAGAAATTAGAGAATATGTAGAAAAGAAACATAACTTTGACCATTTGCCAGAACAAACAAAAGTAAAAGTTTTTAAAATTGAACGTGATGAAACTGTAATTTGGGAAATACAAAACAAGGTTGAAGAAGCAAGAATTTATTTTAACAATTTAATAGAAACAATATGAAAACAATCATTGAATTTAATTTGCCCGAAGATAAACAAGATTTTGATTTTGTATATAATGCAGTAAATTATTATTCGGCATTGGTTGAGTTTGACCAGTGGTTAAGAAGTGAGTATAAGTACAACGGAAACGAAGCAATGTTTGAAGTAAGAGAAAAATTACAACAATTTATTAACGATAATAATATAAAAATATGAAAGAAAAAACAATAGCAATTATTTTAACTTTAATCGTGTACACTTTTGCAATAGTGGGGTTTGTTAAATTTATAACTTGGGCAATATGAACATACAAATACAAGACAAAAACGTTTTAAGCGTTATGGCGCGATTTAAAGAACGTTCAGAAGCAGGAATAAAGAAATACCAAACAACGTTAGAGCGAACCGATTTAACCACGTTAGAATGGCTTACACACGCACAAGAAGAAGCGATGGACTTTGTTCTTTACTTGGAGCGATTAAAACACGAATACAAACAATCTAAATAAATAAAAATGGAAACAAGAAACAACACAGGTGCAATTTTTAAGAATGACAACAAAAAAGCGGAAAACCACCCAGAGTACAAAGGCAAAGTAAACGTAAATGGAAAAGATATGGAAGTAGCTTTATGGTTAAAGACTTCAGCGAAAGGAGTTAAATTTATGTCGGCAAGTTTTAGTGAACCATTTGTAAAAGGTGAGCCACAAATAAAAAATAATGAGCCACAAATTCAAACATTGGATGTAAACGACGATTTACCGTTTTGATATGTACATACAAGACGAACAGTTACGCAAGGAATTGAAAAAGATTTTAGCTTTTAAAAAACGAAACAGCATAGTAAAAGAAATACAGGACAAAGGAAACAAATTTCATTTTTTCCAGCTTACAAATTTTCTACAAGGCAAAGACGTTTCACTTTCAACGCTTAAAAAAATAGATTACTTCGTAAATAGATAAAATTTTTAAGGTTAAAAACGTAGGCGCAGACTTAATTGTTTGCGCTTTTTTTGTTGTACACAACTAATTGTTAATAAATTCGTTTGTTTATTGTTGAAAAATTAATCATACATTTGCTTAATATCTAAACAATGAAAAATTGGAATGGTTAACTAAAGTTGCAAAACATCATAACGAATGGGTTAAAATGGTTAATCAATTTGGCGAATACTTTTTTGCCGAAGACATAGTCCAAGAGACTTACATAATGTTAATGAAGTGGAGCAGCGAAGAAAAACTATTCAAAGACGGAAACATAAGTAAAGGTTATATGTGGTTAGCTTTAAAAAATACTTTCCTTCAGCACGTGAACAAAAACAACAAAATTAAATTTATACCTTTAGATGATGTATATAATTTAGCAGAAGAAAACAACACAGAAGAAAACGAAGCTTACAACGACTTGCTGAATAACGTAGATTTAGAATGTGATAGCTGGCATTGGTACGACAAACAATTATTTGAGTTATACAAAAACACGAATAAAAGTTTAAGACAAATAAGTGCAGAAACAAACATAAGTGTAACAAGTATATTTAACACGGTTAAAACTTGTAAAAAACGAATTAAAAATAATGTAGGTGAAGACTACCAAGATTTTATAAATAAAGATTACGAACTAATAAAAAAGAAAAAATGAAAAGTAAAGGATTAGGCGATACAATCGCAAAAATTACAGAAGCAACAGGAATTGATAAACTTGTTAAATTTATTGCAGGTGAAGACTGCGGATGTGACGAGAGAAAAGAAAAGTTAAACAAACTATTTCCGTATGCAAAACCTTTGTGTTTAACAGAAGACGAGTTTAACACGTTAGACACTTATTTTAAGCAAAACACGAACACACTAACAAGCGATGAACAAACAAGTCTAATAGCAATAAACAACCGTGTATTAAACCAAAAATTAACGTTCAGCACCTGTTCAAGTTGTTTACGTGATTTAGTAAGTAAGCTGCGAGTAATTTATAACGAATACAGTCCAGAACAAACAGAAGAAAATGCCGATACCGAAACCAAGTAAAGACGAAACAAAAAGCGACTTTGTTAAACGATGTATGTTAGACCACGTTATGATAAACGAGTACGATATTAATCAACGTTCTGCAATTTGTCAAGATGCTTATAATACAAAATTAGCAAAGGAGAAAATAAGTTTTGACTATGACGGCACACTATCAACAAAAAAGGGTTTTGATTTAGCAAAGAAGTTAAGCGATGGAAACACGATTTATATTATTTCAGCAAGAGATAACAAAGATGAAATGTTACCAAGAGCAAACGAACTTAATATTCCTGCTAGTAGAGTTTACGCAACAGGAAGCAACAAAGCAAAAATAGAAAAGATTAAAGAACTTGGAATATCAAAACACTACGACAATAATAAAGATGTAGTAAACGAATTAGGCAACATAGGTCAATTAATATGAAAGTAGACAAAGTAAAGATTAACAGCATAAAGACGAACCCAAAAAACCCACGTTTAATAAAAGACGACAAGTTTAAAAAGTTAGTTAATTCAATTAAGGGGTTCCCGCAAATGTTAGAACTACGGCCAATAGTTGTAGATGAAAACAATATTATTTTGGGTGGAAATATGCGACACAAAGCTTGTATTGAAGCAGGGTTAAAAGAAGTTTATATTGTACAGGCGAAAGATTTAACCCAGCAACAAAAAGACGAATTCATAGTCAAAGACAACGTAGGTTTTGGAGAATGGGATTGGGATATTTTAGCTAATGAATGGAATACCGACAAGTTAGAAAATTGGGGTTTAAGTTTACCTGTATTTATGGACGAACCAAGTTACGAAGATTTAATAGGCGAAGAAAAAAATAAACCTGCGTCAATGAAAATAACTTTTACAAGTCCAGAACAATTACAAAAAGCAGAAATAGAAATACAAGAAATTTTAGATAGGAATTATTCGGGCGCTTATTTTAGTGTTTCAGCAGGGGAAATATGAAATTAGAAATTGCTTCAAAAAAAGCTATTAATTATGCTTTAATGAATTTTCATTATGCAAAAAAAATAGCACCAAGAGCATACGATAGTGCTTTTTCAGTATTTAATGAACAAAATCAATGGTGCGGAGTTATTTGCTTTGGTTTGGGAGCAAGCCCTAATATACATTCGCCTTTTGGTTTAAATTCGGGAGAAGTAATTGAATTAATTAGAGTTGCGTTAAATGGAAAACAATCTTCAACAAGTAAAGTTATTTCAATAGCATTAAAATTAATAAAAAAAAATAATCCACTTGTAAAATTAATTGTAAGTTTTGCAGATAAAGGACAAGAACACGTAGGTATTATTTATCAAGCTACAAATTGGTTTTTTATTAAAGATATAAAATCTTCAGATACACAATATTTTGTAAATAATGAATGGAGACATTCAAAATCAATAAAACCTAATATAAAAAAAATAGTAGAAAAACGAAAAGCAAGTGGAAAATATAAATATATTTACCCTTTAGACAAAACTTTAATACCTTTATGTAAGTCATTAAGTAAACCATACCCAAAAAATGCGCAAGAAGTTAATAAGGATAAACACGATGCAACCTGCATTGAAATAGGCGGTTCGAATCCGACCCTTGCGCTCTAATTAACGTGAATAAAACGAGAAAATGCCAAACGAAGAAAATTTAAAAAAGTTTAGTGCGGAATACCAACCCGAAAAAAACGGACGTCCGAAAGGAAGTAGAAACCGCAGTACAATAGCACGTCTTTGGTTAGAAACTACACAAAAGGCAAAGAACCCAATAACAGGCGTTGAAGAAACTTTGTCGCAAGAAGACTTGGGAACTTTAGCAATGGTTAAGAAAATGCGCGACGGCGATGTTTCAGCATACAAAGCACTAATGGATAGTGGCTACGGTGCGCCTGTTCAACAAATAGAACAAACTAATATCGAACAACCTTTATTTAATTTAGATGAATTAACTAAAAATGAATAATTATTACGTATATACACACAACAATATATTTACAGGGTTATGTTTTTATGTTGGTATTGGCAAAAACGATAGGGTATTTGATGGGGGTTCTAAACGCAATAAAAAATGGAAGCAATATGTTTGGAAAAATAACGGGTTTCGATTTCAAATAATTGTTAACGGAATTAGTAAAGAAAAAGCATTAAATATAGAACGTAAGTGCATAGTAAAATTAGGGCTTGAAAATTTATGTAATATTGTAGGTGAAGAAGGAAATAGCACTGCATTTAAAAAAGGACTTACGCCTTGGAATAAAGGGTTAAAAAATTCGCAATCAACATCAACTAAAAAAGTTTCTTTTAATGGAAACAATTTTGACTCAATTAATTTATTAATATCACATTTACAAATTGGAAAAACTACTTTTTATCGTAGATTAAAGAAAGGAGTAATTAAAATTAAATATGTTTAAAGTAACTACTGCAATAAAAAAAATACTTAAATTAAAAAAAAGAATTTCAATTATTCAGGGTGGCACAAGTGCGGGAAAGACATTTTCAATAATACCAATTTTAATAGACAAAGCAACAAGAACTTCTAATTTAGAAATAAGTATAGTTGCCGAAAGTATTCCGCATTTAAGACGTGGAGCGTTAAAGGATTTTCTTAAAATAATGAAATGGACAAACCGTTTCTTTGAAGACAAGTTTAACAAATCTTTATTACGTTACGAATTTGCAAACGGTTCTTACATTGAATTTTTTAGCGCAGACGATAGCTCAAAATTAAGGGGTGCAAGACGTGATATTCTTTACATTAACGAATGTAACAATGTAACATTTGAAAGTTACAACGAACTTGCAATACGTACAAAAAAACGAATATATTTAGACTTTAACCCAGCGAACGAATTTTGGGTTCATACGGAACTAAAAGACGAACCCGACACAGACTTTTTAATTTTAACGTACAAGGACAACGAAGCACTTGACGAACGAATAGTAGCGGAAATAGAAAAGAACCGCTTAAAAGCCACGACAAGCAGTTATTGGGCTAATTGGTGGCGGGTATATGGCGAAGGACTTGTTGGAATGTTAGAAGGAGTTATATTTTCAAACTACAAACTAATTGACACGATACCGCCTGAAGCACGTTTACTTGGTTACGGTTTAGACTTTGGGTATTCAAACGACCCGACAAGCATAGTAGAAGTTTACAATTACAACGGGCAAAGAATACTAAACGAAATATGTTACCAAACAAGTTTATTAAATAACGACATAGCAAAGAAACTACAAAAACACGTAATAGCATACGCGGATAGTAGCGAACCAAAAAGCATTGAAGAAATACGAAGAACAGGACAACAAATTAAAGGAGTAACAAAGGGCGCCGATAGTGTAAACTACGGAATACAAATAATGCAGTCACAAAATTATTTAGTTACTTCACAAAGCACAAACCTTATTAAAGAGTTAAGGGCGTATTGTTGGGATGCTGACAAGTCTGGTAAAACATTAAACAAACCGCAAGGTAAAAACGACCACGCAATAGACGCTGTTAGATACCACGAAATGGAAACTTTAGGGTTAAACAATACACACGGACAATATTTTATAAGATGAACGATTTAGAAATAATGATGCAATGCGTTCAAATTTACATCTACCAAAAAAAAGGTGTAAAGGTTCGTATTTATTTACGTGACATCCGAGATATTAATATGCTAAAACAAGCTTACGATTACATACAAAAAAACGAACACAACAAAACAGCAAATAATTAATTATAGATATATGAAGTTAGAAATAAACGTACCAACAACTTTAAACGAAATACCATTAAAAAGCTACCAAGAATTTTTAAAGGTTCAGGAAGGAAGTAACGACGAAGAATTTATAGCACAAAAAATGGTTCAAATATTCTGCGGAATAGAATTAAAGGATATTGTAAAAATGAAGCTCACAAGTTTAAACGAATTAATAACACACTTTACAAAGTTGTTTGAGCAGAAGCCGAAATTTCAACCAACATTTAAAATAGGAACACAAGAATTTGGTTTTATTACAAATCTTGAAGACATAAGTTTTGGCGAATACGTAGACTTGGAAAATAGTTTATTAAAGTGGGAAGACTATCACAAGGCGATGGCTGTTATGTACCGACCAATTAAAATGAAGTTCAAAGATAAATATGAGATAGTTGACTACAAACCTATGGACGAAATGCAAGAATTAATGAAGTTTACACCTGTAGACATAGCAATAAGTTCAAGTATTTTTTTTTGGAATTTAGGAAGCGAATTATTGACAGCTACGCTTACTTATTTGGAACGGCAGATAAAGATGAACAAGAAGGTGCAAACGAGTTTAGCGAACAAGCTCAATTTGGAAAACAATGGGGTTGGTACCAGTCAATTTATGCACTCGCTCAAGGAGACCTTACAAGATTTGACACAGTCACCAGCTTTAGACTTACTATGTGTCTCACCTATCTTACCTTCGAAAAACAAAAGCAAGAAATTGAACAACGCCAATTAAATAAATTACGAAAATGACAGGTTATTACAACTTATTAGACAAACTAAAAACACACTTTGACGCAGACGTTATTGTAAACACGGTAACACAAGGCGACATATTTAAAGTTGATTTAAGCAAACAAACAATATTTCCTTTGTTGCATATTATGGTTAATAACTGCACTTTGGATTCAAGCACAACAACTTGGAATATTAGTTTAATAGCAATGGACGTAGTTGATTTGTCCAAGAACGCAACAACAAATATTTTTTTAGGTAACGACAACGAAATAGACGTACTAAATACACAACACGCAGTATTAAACAGGGCGTATGAAATAATAAAACACGGAAGTTTAGCATACGATTTATTTATGGTTGAAGGAACTGCAAATTTAGAGCCATTTACAGAACGTTTTGAAAATTATATGGCAGGTTGGACAATGACTTTTGACGTAGTAACACCGAACGAAATGACAATTTGTTAAGATGAAACAATCGGAAGTACAAAAAGAACTTGAAAGGTTTCGTGATTACGTTATTAAAGAAGCACGTAAAAATTTAACACGAAGTCAAAAGAACGTTTCTAAAGGACTTTACGAAAGTTTAAAGGGAAATGTTAAGGCAATGCCGAATAGTTTCAGTATGGACTTTGAAATGAATCAATACGGACAATTTCAAGACAAAGGAGTTAAGGGTAAAAACCCAAGTTTAGTAAAAAACGGAAAACAAAAAGCTCCGAATAGTCCGTTTAGTTTTAAAAGTAAAATGCCACCTGTTGAACCGTTAAGTAAATGGGCGCAAAAAAAGAATATAAGATTTAGAAATGCAGACGGAACATTTGCAAAAGGCGGTTATAAGACTTTGGGTTTTTGGTTACAGAAAAGAATATTTGCACAAGGAATTAAACCAAGCTTATTTTTTACCAAACCATTTGAAGCTGCATTTAAAAGACTGCCTGAAGAACTTGTAGAAAAGTTTGGACTTGATGCAATGAATTTATTTAAAGAAACACAATTTAAAAACGAAAAGAAATAATGGCTAATATATTTGCACGAAGTCCGTATTTAATTAGTATTGCAGAAACAGGACAAAACGGTTCAAAAATAGAATTGTTTTTAGCAAATGCTTCTTTTACAGGAAGTCCACAATACACCTTAAGTAAATTAATACCAGCGTCAAACGATGTTACAACACTTTACGACATATCACCATACATTCGTGAATACATACGTTTTGCAACACCAAGTGAACCTACAACAAGTTTAACAAACCCAACAACAGAACGTGTAAACGTTAGGGTAAAACGTTATAAATTAGTAGGAGCAACTTATACGCTTTTAAACACAACTGATTACAAAGCATTTGACGGTTACACGTATTACGAAGAAGGTTCCAATTTTGATGCAGGAAACTACGGACTTCAAGGTGGTACTTATTATTATTGGGAAGGTCACGGATATGCAGGACAAATAAGAGCAATTACAGGCGCAAGTTTTACTGCAAAATATACAAGTTTTCATCCAAGCCCTACGGTTACAAGTGTAGCAATATCAAGTGGAACTTATGACATAGCAAGAGTATTAAACGCAAATTTAGCAGTAGGAAACAAATTAGAAATTTTAAACGCAGCTTTAGCAGTTCAAGTAAATTATTTTTTTTACCCACAAGACGAATGTAAATATACACCTGTTAGACTTGACTTTGTAAATAGGTATGGAGCTTGGCAAACAGAATATTTTTTTAAGGCAAGTAACGACACGTTTAGCGTTGAAAACACGGAATATAATTTACTACAAACAAATAGTTTTAATTATAGTAGTTATGAAGGACAAAGAAAAGTATTTAACGCTAACGGCAAAAAAAGTATTAAAGTAAATACAGGTTGGGTAGATGAAACTTGGAACGAAACTTTAAAACAAATAATGTTAAGCGAACGTATACTTATATCGCAAGATTTTTATTTGCCTGCAAAGATTAATAGTAAAAGCACCGAGTTATTTAAGCATATAAACACGAAACAAATAAATTATAGTTTAGAGTTTGAGTTTGCTTTTGATGTTATTAATTCAGTTATTTAATGAAACGTCAAGTAGCAATATTTATAGAAACAGCTTTAGCGCAAACGGAGTTAGAATTTGCACGTTTAGAATTATTCAACGATGAAAAAATAACCGTAAGTTCGACTATTCAAAACATATCGGATATAAGTAAAATCTTTACTGACTATTCACAAGGTTTTACAATTCCTTGTTCACCTACAAACAATGCAATATTTCAGCACTTTTACCAAAACGATGTTGATGCAACTATTGACTATCAAAAACGTTACAACGCATATATAGAAGTTGACACTATTTTATTTAGACGTGGTAAAATTCAGCTCGAAAAGACGAACCTAAAAAACGGAAAGCCAGATAGTTATTCAGTAACATTTTACGGAGCAGGTGTTTCTTTAAAAGATTATTTTAACGAAGACAAATTAAGTAAATTAGACCACACAAGTATAAACCATAATTATACAAACGCGGAAGTATATAACAGAGTAACAATTGATAGTTCAGTAACTGATTACAACGTACGTTATCCGTTAATAACTTCAAAAAGAATTTGGCAATTTGCTGGTAGTGTTCCTATTCCACAAGACAATTGTCCTGAATGGTTTTTATATCCAACAAATAATTCAGATAACATAGGCAATACTGCAGGAAAAATAGAATATCAAGAATTGTTTCCTGCCGTTCGTGTTGCAAGTATTTTTGATTTAATAGAAACGGAATACGGAATAACTTTTGACGGAATTTTTCTAACTTCAGATATGTTTAGAAAAGCATTTTTATATTATAAGAATAAAGAAAAGTTTAATTTTATTACACAACCAGCAAACGTTACTTTTACTGTAACAGGTTCATCAATAGTTGAAACTTTTCCAAGTTCAACACCTGCTGCAACAACACCTGTTCCAAGCCCTTATACTTCATTTAATACAACAAACAATACTTTTAACACAATTTATGTAACACCACAACTTGGGGGAACAAGTCCACAAACATACGGAACAGTTTCACACAAATTACAAATAACTTATAATGGTTCTTTGCCTTTATTGTCAAATTGTTGGTTAGACGTATATAAAAATAATGTATATGTTCAAACGTTTACGTTAATATCTAATATTGGTGGCGTTTTTACTTTGCCTAATTTAGAACAAACACCAAACAACGATGTATTTTATACTTTTAAACTGCGCGGTGAATTAGCT
>Ga0209596_1003583_pt1 | contig 12194 bp, 18 predicted proteins | sample M_130807_MF_Meta_FD_187314 | JGI IMG/M metagenome (GOLD analysis project Ga0209596, IMG submission 187314) | Freshwater microbial communities from Lake Montjoie, Canada to study carbon cycling - M_130807_MF_MetaG (SPAdes) (version 2) | ecosystem: Environmental > Aquatic > Freshwater > Lake... | reverse complement strand
GCATGCGTTCACACGGTTAGACATCCCACACGGATGATGGGGTGTGCCATTGGTCGATCAGTTCGAGGGCTTGTGCTGTGCGTCCGCCGTCGGCGGCACGCTGGTAGGCGACGTCTCGGCCGGGGTTCAGGTACACGAGGTGGTGGTGGGGGAACATGGCGGCTGCGTCGGGGTTCGTTGACACGATCCATACGGCTGGGGCTTGGTGTTCGGCGCGGCGGATTTGGGTGAGTACGGCGTTTCGTGCTGCGTTGATGACGGTGTGTATGGCTGTGTGTGTGTGTCTGTTGGGGGAGCCGAGCGCGTGGCCGATGTGGTCGTAGTCGACGACAAGGTCTGCTGGTTGGGCGTGTGCTTGCACATAGGTGGATTTACCTGCGCCTGGGGGGCCGCAGACGAGGGTGATGGGTGGGCCGTGTCGCCAGGCTTCTAGGCGGGTTTTGTTGCCTCTGCCGACGTTGCATGTTTGGCAGGCGGCTTGGAGGTTGTCGGGGTCGAACCATGCGCCGCCGTGTTCGACCGGGTTGATGTGGTCGGCTTGGGTGGCTGCGCCTTTGCACGAGGGGCCTTTGATTTGGCACGTCCAGTTGTCGCGGTCGAGGACGTGGCGGCGGATGCGTTGCCACGGGCCGGAGTATTGGGGTTTGGGCATGGGTCACCGGTTCGGGTTATGTGGCGGGGCGCCAGCAGGTGTAGGTGACGGTTCTGGTTTGGTGGCCGCGGGTCTCGAAGTGTGATGTCCGGTTTGGTCGCCTAGCCCGGCTACGAACGCTTCGAGTTCGGCGAGCATGTCCATGACGGCGGCGCATTCTTGGGTGTCGAGCCGGTAGGGGCCTTTGGCCCATTCGGCGATCGTGGTGTGTAGTTCGTTGGGGGTGCCGCCGGCGTTGTCGCGGTTGGCGGCGATGGTTGCCCAGTGGGCGAGTAGGTCGTCTGCGTGGCTCATAGTTCGTCGTCGGTTCCGAAGATGGGATCGGTTGGTTGGTTCCGTTTTTGTGTCGGTAGGTCCGGGGCGTGTGTGGACCTGTCCCCTACTAGGGACAGGTCCACACACTGGTTCGCCGTGGGTGACTGTCCCGACCTGTCCCCGCGACCTGTCCCGGTCTCTGACCTGGGGTTTTGTGTACCTGTCCCCACCTGTCCCGACGTTTCGGGGACAGGTCCGTAAAATACCTGTCCCGGAGTAATCGGGGACAGGTTTGTTACCGGCTGGTAACACATTTCGTCGCCTTTCAAACGTAGCTTTCGGTACTTGATAGCGGACGATATCGCGTCGTTTCGGTACTGGTAACCGCTCTTTTTAAACAGTTCGCGCACCTTGTCGCGTCCGATATCCACAGGCACATCGGCGCCGTCGAGCAGGTCGACTATCTCTTTAGTTTTCGCCGGCCAGCCGTGATCGGCGGTCGTGTAGACCAGGAAGCCGTCGCGGTCCTCGATGCCGATTTCGACCGTTTCGGGTACCCACGCCATCCGTTTGTGAGTGGCTCGGAGTAGTAGCCCGGTGTCTCTGCGTGTGAGCGCTTGGACTACGTCGACGTCGTCGTTCTTGGCGCTCGAGCCGCGTTGGCCTAGCTCAAAGTTTTTGCCGGCGTGGTCGAGTCGGTGGTATCCGATGCCGTGCGATTTGAGTTTCAAACCGAGTAGGCGGTACAGGGCCCGGAATGTGTCGGCGTCGTTTTCTTCGCCTGCTACGGCCCTCGAGGTCGTGTCGATGACTACGTGGATGACCCCGAGGCGTAACGCTGCGCCTATGACTGCGTCGGCGCCGCTGTGGGTGTCTAGCGGGTCGATGGTCGGCAGGAGCGCGTAGTGGAGGTGCTCAAGGTTGTCGTCTGGTCCGTAGCCGTACGACTCGAGCCGTTCGCGGACGTCGTCGCCTGTCATTTCGTAATCGAGGTAAAGGATCGGTTCGGGTGGCCGGGCGGGGTTGTTTAGGAACGGGCGGCCGGTTGCGACGGCTGCGCACGCAGCGAGCATCAGCAGCGATTTGCCGGTTTTAGCCCCGGCGTAGAGGCTGTGTCCTCGTCCTCGGGCGATGAGCGGCTCGAGTAGCCAATCTGCGGTGTCGGTTTCCCGTTGCCAGAATTGGGGCCATTTGATGAGCCGGAGCGGGTCGTTGTCGGGGTCGGTTGTTTGTCCCGGTTCGGGTTTGGTTGTGTCGGCGGGGAGTAGCGCTGCGAGGTTGTGTCCGTCGCGTTCGGCGACTATTAGCGCTTTGGCGGCCGCTGACCGGTCGCCGTGGTGGTATCGGCACGCGTAGTACCCGAACCGGCTGTAGGCCCTTTCGGGGAGCCACCCGAGCGATGTGGTGAACACTCGGAGCATGTCGTTTCCGTGCCATCCGACGGTGGCGGAGACGCCGTCTCGGGCTTGTTTGCCGGGCCGGACCCAGTATTGTTCGCCGTCGGGGTCGGTGTGGTCGAGGGTCCATGCGTCGTGTCCGAGTAGTTCGGGCCAGGTGGTGCGGTTGTTGTATCGGCCGGCGGGCGAGTCGTCGTCGTTTCTGCTGGTATCTGGTCGGGGGACGGGACGGGGTGGGGTAGGGTGGTCGTCGTGGGTGAGTAGGGCGAGGAGCCATCCGGGGGCGTCGGCTACGGTGATGTCGTCGGGGTGGCTTGAGGTTTCCCACCGGTACGGGGTGCCGTTGGGGTGGATGGTGGGGGGTGCGAGGACTTGTCCGCCGTCGCCTCTGATGTCGAGGCCGTGTCCGAGTTTGCGGCCGGCGTCGTTGCGGATTTCTGCGTTGTCGGGGTATCGGAAGTAGAGGTGTCGTCCGCCTGTCCCGGTTACGCATTCGACGGTTCCGGGTAGGGGGCCGTATGCGAGTTGAAGGTCTGCTAGGGTGTCGTCGCCTTGTTTGCCGTCTGCGATGTCTACGTCTACGGCGAAGATGCCTGATGCTTTCCCGGTGACGATTCCGACGCCGTGGCCGGGGTTCGCGGTCCACCATTGTTCGATTAGGTTTAGGTCGGTTGTGGCGGCGTTTTGCCATGCGGGGATGCCGGGGTGTTTGCGTCCGGGGATGATGGGGATTACGCGCCATCCTCTGGCGGCGTAGCTCATTGCGGCTAGGTGTGCTTCTGTGGGTGTCATGTTGTTACCGGAACCCGCTCGAGTAGCGCCAAGGCGTACGCGGCTTGTTGGGGGACCACGGCGTTGCCGAGGCACCGCAGCGCGTCGGTGCGACGGTCAAGGATGTCGGTGACCCACCCTTGCGAGTAGCCCATCATCCACTCGACGAACGGCGCGCTCAACCGGCCTCGGTCGTCGACGGGTGCGGGTGCGGGTCGGCCGAGGATGCGTTCCCACCGTTCGACGGCGGGCGCGAAAGGTCCAAAGTCCACGCGATCGCGTCGTCGAGGTCGTTCGACCTCTGGGGGTTCACGTACCGTTTGCCCTGCGCGCTGCCGCCGTTCTCCCGGCCGAGGCTTGCCGTCGGCGTCGGTAGTAGCCGTGTCCAGTCGGTCAGCGTCGTACCGGCGTGGTGGTTCGAGCCCGGTTGCCGTCCGCTCGTCGCGTTGCGTGCGCCTGCCGAATCCGGCGCCGTCGGTGTCGGCAGAATGAGCAACGATAAACACTCGTTCGCGTCGGTGCGGTGCTCCGACGTCGGAAGCTCGTACAGTCCGCCACGATCCCACGTACCCGCATCGGGCCAATCCCTCCACGACTCGGGCCATAGCGTCCCCGTCGTTTGCAGTGAGCAGCCCACGGACGTTTTCGCACACGAGCAGCCGGGGCGGTGGGTCCAGTCGGCCAAGTAGGTCGCAGATGTCATCGAACAGCCATCTCTCATCGTTGATACCGGCACGCTTCCCGGCGGCAGATACGGGTTGGCACGGAAACCCTGCGGTGAGAATCTCGACCGGCGGCGGGGTCACGTTGCGGAAGTCGCCGTAGTTCGTGACCCCGGAGCGGGCGGTGATGACTTGTGATGCGGCCGGGTTGATCTCGGCGCACCATGCAAGCTCGTGGCCGTAGTGCCGCTCGACGGCGAGGTCGCGGCCGAGGATGCCGGAACACAACGAGCCGATCATGCCGACTCCATAAACATGCCGATTCGATCTCGGGCCAGGTCGGCGTTGCGGGCGTCGAGGTCGATCAGGATCGCGTCGCGGCCGAGCCCGGTCGCCACCATTCCCGTGGTCCCCGATCCCCCGAAGGGGTCGAGGACGACCCCGGCGCGCCAGTGTGTGCCGTCGGTGGAGCACCCGCAGTCCGTCCAGCCGAGGGTGGGTGCGGTTCGGGTCATTGAGGCGTTGCCGGCACCATTCGCGCCGCGCCACCCGTTGACACCTTCGCCGACTCGTTCGGCGTCCGCGACCATCACGCCGCCGCGGTTCGTAGCGGACGGCACGTACTCCGCTTCCCCCACGATCCGCCGGGACGGTTCGCCGCACACCCGACACACCCGTTCCGGACACATGGCTTTGATCGGTTTCACGCACAACGCCGGCGGCCACGTCGCGTAATGGCTGCCGGGATACGGGTGGGTAGGTATCTTCCACCAATCCAACGGCGGAGCACCCGCAGGGTTGCCGCCGGTATCGGTTGACGCACGCGACCCGTACCCGTCGTCCTTCAACCCACGCACGCGAGGAGGTGTGATCGCGTCGGCGGTCTTGTGCGCCTCGCGTACGGCGTCGAGGTCGAACCATCGTGTGCGTGACATGCACGCCACCGTCATCTCCGACGTAGCGGGCCGGAACTTGTCGCCGAGCGCGCCGACGGGCGGGTTCGGGCGTACCCAGCGGACGATGTTGCGGACCCGCCACGGTTCGAACTGTTGGGTCGGTTCGAGGAGGTTCCGGCCGTAGCTGAGCGACGCGGCGAACAGTTGCGGGATCATGCACAACGACTTGTCGAGCGGCCAGCCTGCGCCCGAGCGTTTCGGCACGTTGGGGTCGCGCGCCAAGTCATGTGACCCGTTGCGGCCTTCCTTGAGTGCGTCGGGTCCGTTGCCGAAGCCGCTGTACGTGTCCCCCAGCTCGACGCAGATCGACCCGTGCGGTGCCAACACCCGCCGCCACCCTTGCGCGAGCTCGAGCAGCACCGCCAAGAACGCCGCCGGTGTCCCCTCCGAACCGATCTCCGAACCCTTATCCGGGTGATCGGCCGGGAGGTACGAACGAAGCGCAAGAAATGGCGGCGATGTGAGCACCAGGTCGACGGACGCGTCGGGCAGTGATGCGACGACGTCGCGGGTATCGCCGATGAGGTAGCGGGCGCTGGTCACTTGAGCCGGCAACATCTTTCGTTCGGTCATTTTGGGGCCTCTACTTTTTGGGTGAGGCGTTGCCGCCGGATCGCGGAGCGTTGTTTGCCGGATGTGCCGCCCCACACATAGAGGGCTCGGGCTTCGAGCGCGTATTCGAGGCATTCGGTTTTCACCGGGCAGGTTTGGCAGATGCGGATCGCGTGGTTTATGTGCGCGTTGTTGTTCGACAAAAACTTTTTTCGGGTGTCGTCGTCGACTTGGCGGCACGCCCCGTTTTTGCGCCATGCGCCGAGTTGGGGGCCGATGAGTGCGCCTAGTTCGACGGTTAGCGCCCGGCGGGCTCGTCTGTCTGCTGCGTGGCATCGTTTGCATTCGGTGCATCGGCAGCCTTGCCGGTAGTTGCTGTTGGATGGTAGGTGGTTCGGGGCGATCATGGCGTCATATGCGTCCCGGGCGGCGGCGGCAACGGCCTCGTAGGCGGCGTATGCGTCCCGGGCGGCGTCGGCGGCGGCGTAGGCGGCGTCTCGGGCGGCGCCGGTCTCGGCAACGGCCTCGTAGGCGGCGTATGCGGCGTATGCGTCCCGGGCGGCGGCGTCGTAGGCGTCGTAGGCGTCGTCATGGGCGGCTTTGTAGGCGTCGAGGGCGGCGACGGCTTGGGGTTTTTGTGCTCCGGTCGTCATCGTGCCCTTTTCGCTTTGCGGGCCTGTTGCATGTTGCGCTGGTGTTCGTTGTACGCGATGCGGCACGGACCGCACATCGGTGCGGTTGCTCGTTGGTGGCGGCGTGCCGCTGCGTATGTGCCGCATGGTGCCAGGGTTCGGGGCGGGCCGCCTCTGATGGTGTCGCGTCGGGTCTTCCATCGGTTTTCCATCATGTCCTTTTGTGGTTAGGTCGGGGGATTAGATCACAGTGCGCGTCGGGTGTCAAAACCCGACGCCGTGTTTGTTACCGGAACGCAAAGGGCCGCCCCAGAGGGGCGGCCGGAGGTCATCTTGGCACTTCGACGACTTCGTGCGCTAGTCGGCAGTGGCCGGCTTCTACGATGCCGGCCAGCTCGCGCTCGGCCGCCTCGCGGGTCCGGTGCCCGCGGCCGGTGTAGTCGCCGCACGCCACCGCGAACAGCGGCACACCCGCCGGCGCGGTCACGCCGCGCCACCGAACGTGACGAGCGGATACGCCTGCGCGTGGCCCTTGCCGACATCGGCGAGCACGCTCGCCCAATAGGCGTTGGCCGGATCGGCCGGGCGGCCAAGGGCGACCCATTCGGCCCGGTCGGTGTCGAACTTGGTTGCGTTGGTGTTGGTCATGGTGACCCTCACTTTCTCCCCGCAGGGTTTTGGTTGGTGCCCGGTCGGGCATGAACCCATTTAACCACACTACGCACATGATTGCAACCACACCGCGCACATTTGTTAAGAAACTTTGGGGGGGAACGCAAAGGGCCGCCCCGAAGGGCGGCCCGGTGTTGCGGCTGCGCGCCCGGTCACCCGACCTCGACGACCGTAAAGGACAGGCCGGCGACGGTGCCATGAGTGGCGTCGGCCATGCGCAGGCGGCCGCCGAACCGGGCCTCGATGCGGGCGGCCATCCGAACCCATGCGCCGAACGAACGGCGTGACTGCTCGGCGACGACGGTGCCGTCTGCAAAGTGAAGCTCGAAGTGTTGGGTGAGGTTGCGGTTCGTGTTCATGGACTCATTTAACCACACTTCGCACAACATCACAACCACATTGCGCACATTTGTTGAGAAAGTTTCGGGGGGACGGGCACCGCTTGCGGTGTGCTCCCACTCCGACACCCCGACACCCCGACCGCGAACAAGGCAACGGCGACAACACGCCAAACTGAAACCCGCACATCCATCTGATCCCCTCCAAATTATTTGCGTGGATGTCCACGGCTCGAACGTGGAAGCCTGCCAGCCATCCGCCCCTGTTAGAACAGGTCGACGTCTATCGCTGCCGTCACCTTCGACGGCTCATACTTCGCCGCAAAAATCTTCATCTTGGACGGCTTCCCGGTGTCTAGCTCCTCGGAGAATTTGACGGCGAGCGTGCCGCCGACTTCGAGGCTCGACGCGCCAGCGGCGCGCACTGCGTCCCCGATGGCGCGAGCCATCGCAGTACCGACCACGGGATAGATCGCCCGGTCGCCGCTGTCGGTGACTAGGACGAGCTTCACGACGCCTTCTTCGCGACCCGTAAACTTGTTCGTTCGCGTTTCGGGCGCGTTCGGTACGTAGGCTAGGACGCCTTTTACGGTGTCGCCGATCTGCTCGAATCGGAACGATTCGCCGGACGGGGGAGCCATATCGTTAATGTTCATTGTGTGTCGCTTTCTGTTTGGGGTTGGGTGTGGTACACGATGCGGCATCTGCCGTCTAGCTGGTAGGCGACGCCGGCAACGCCGAACGATAACGCGACGCTGAGATGTGACAGCCGTTCGGCTTGGCCGGCGGATAACTGCCCGACTGTCGCGCCTACCGGGATGGTGTCTACGTGTTCGCCGCACACTTCGACAAGCCCGGCGGAAAACGTTTCGTCGTCAAGGTCGGCCCACAGCATCAACGCCCGGACGATAGCTACCCGCCGCGTCGACGGTTTGCTCTTTAGCCCTATCGGATATTTGGCGGCGTTGCAAGCCGTCGCGACCCGGTCGACGAACGCTCGTTCTTCGACGGTGAGGCCGCCCATGTCTGCGACAAGTGCAGCCATCACGTCTGCGGGCACGTCGACGCCTTCGTCGATGGCTACGACGGGTACCCTGACAGGCGCCTCGATATAGATGCGGGCGGCTACCTCGGGGCTGTATGGGTCAGGATGGATCGGCGCGCCTCGAGCGGCTTCCACGGCCGCTACTACCTGCTCGATGGCGGCTAGTTCGTCGTCGGTGTGGACGTGCGCCGATTTTAGGCCGGGGACACCGGCGGGCCATGCGGCCGCTAGTTGCGTCGCCGCATATTGGATCTGTTTCAGCGTTTCGATCCGGTCGACGATGCCGGACCTCGCCGGGGTCGCTGAGACGATCCCCGGCGGGTCGACAGCCTCGACACCCGGTGCCAGCGGGCGGAGGTATGGGGTGATCAGTTTTCGGCCGCGGTTCCTAGCGGCGCGAACGGTGAGGTTCAGCTCTACTAGTTCGGCGCCGTATGCTATGTCCACTGCGTAAATGTCGCATCGTGCCGTCCCTGGCTGCGCGTGAAGAATGTATGCGACGTCGCGTGACACGGCCGGGAGCGGCGCCCTAGCGTCCTGCGATCCGTCGGCGGCGCGCCCCTGCGTGTATAAGGCATCGGCGCCGGCGTAGATCGCGAGCTGTGCAGCGAACGCGCACCCGGAATAGTCGAGCGAAGCCCCCGATTTCAGGTCCGCGATATATTGGCCGGCGTCGTTTTCGATCGCCAGGTCAAACCGGCCGGCGATCTTGCGGCCGTCGTCGACGACCATCACCTCGACCATGCCGGGGATCGGCCGGAACCCGTGCCGCTCAAGCGCCGCATGGATCGCGTCTACGTCCACCCGGAACAGGTCATGGACGGTTTCGCCGCGCAGCGAACCCTCGAACGCGTGGTGTAACGCTGTGCCTTGGTCGCGTCGTTCGGTCGCGCCGCCTGCTGTCGCAGCCTCCTCGCACAACCAGTCCAAACTCTTGCGGTCGTCCGCGACGGCGATCATGCCTAGCAACTCGGGGCGGCGTGTGAGCCCGACAGCGGTCGCGCGTGCCTTCCATGCGATCAAACTGTGTTGATCTTCGATCGCTTTCGCGATCGTTGTCGCGCGTGTGTAGGCAATCGGCTTATTCCCGTCGGGCGGGAGCACCAGGTACCTCCCGTGGCGATCCCTGCGGGTGCCGTCATCGTCGGTGGCGGTGGCTGCCAGCATGTCAATAGCTAGGCTCATTCTTCCCCTTCTCGTAGCAGGTCGACGAGGACCGACACGGGGAGAATCGCGTACCATCGGCCGACGTCGGTGGTCCCTTTACGTTTCGCGATTACCGCCCCCAAATATGCGCCGGCGTTCCGCATTTCTACGTCAAGTTCGTCGGCCCATCCGGCTAGCTCGATACGTTTGCAGTTTTTGACCTCGAGCACCACGCCGGGGATACCGGAGATGTCGCCCCGGTCGTTGACGCCGGCGAGTGCGCGCCGTTCGACGTGCGGGAACCCGTTTGCGTGCAAGTAGTTTACGACGGCGGTTTCTGCGGCTGTGCCGCGTTGTTTGGACGCGTTGCTCATCCGAACATGTCCGTTTCTGGGTAATGCCAGCGGCCGTCGCGGAACACCCGATCTGGGCGCCCCTCGACCGTATAGGCGATCGTCGTTATGGTGTCGGTGTAATCGTCCGCTTCGCGTGCCGCGATCTCGCGTGCTTCAACCGGATCGGTCGTCGCGACGTAAACAATGCATGTCGATCGGCGGGTGACTTGCACGGCCCACAGGTGCGCGTCGGAATGTTTCATCGGTTCCTGGCCTGTTCGGCGGTCTGGTTTCGGGCGAGTGCTGCGAGTTGTTCGGCGACGGCCCGGTCTGATTCGCGGCAGTCTCGGCGTGTCGCCCAATGCAGCCAGCTAATCCATGCGAGAGCAGCGGCGAAAGATGCCGCGCACCAAGTGCCGAACAGCGCGAATATTGTTTTGGCGGCGTTCACAGTTCCCCGTCGTCGAGCAAGTCGACCATCAGCAGCCACGACGGCTCGAGCGGCACGACGACGGTGCGGTCTTTGCGTTTCGCGGCGAACATGGCGACCATGCGCACGGCGTCATCGACGGGCAGGTTCATCGCGCCCGCCATTCGTCCCAGCAACCGAGGATGATGAACACGGCGCAGCAGATGGCGATAAATGCGACGGCGATCAGGTCGCCGGTCATGCTTGCTCTTTGATCGTTGCGGCGAACGCGGCCCGGTCGGATGCGGCTAACAGGTCGACGTCGCGGCGTCGGTATAGGCGGCCGTTCGCTTGCGCTGCGACGGGAAGCTGGCCCGCTAAGGCGTAACGGTTAACGCTGGCGATGCTGCGGCCGAGGATCTCGGCGACTTGGATGGTCGTTAGCAGCTCGTCCGCTGAGTAACATTCATCATTAGGCATGCGCAGCATTATGCACGGGCATCCGGGGGGTTGTCAAACCGTGCGCCCGATTTTCTGTGCGCGCCGCAGCGCGCTACGGTTCCCCGAAACGAAATACGTGAGCGGCGCAGACAACTAGACGGCTGCGCCGCTCAACCGAACAGGGAGCAGCCTTTTGCTTTTCGTGCATCGGATCATCTCATCGACGCTAGCGGTCGCACTGACCGCCGGCGGCAGTTCCGCACACATCCCGACCGAACAGACCGCGCCGCCGCCTGCGGTGTCGATGTCGCAATATGTCCCGGCGATGTGGCACGACACGATACCGATCCCCGACCCGCCGGCGCCGCCCGCAGAGGTCGCCGCAGAGGCCCCTACCGTGCCCGTAGCGCCCGCCCCGCGCCTTGTCGTAACGTCCGCCCCCGACGACCCCGCCATCGTAGCGATTATTACAGCGGCGGCGGACGAGTACGGCGTCGACCCGGTTCTGATGTTGCGCATCATGCGTTGCGAATCGCGGCTAGATCCTGACGCGACGAACCGGACGAGCGGCGCAGCGGGGCTCGGGCAACACTTGCCGCAATATTGGGCGGCACGCGCCGCAGCTATCGGCATGGCCGGTGCGTCGCCATACAACCCCGAAGCGAACGCCCGCGTCACTGCGTGGATGTTGTCAACTCAAGGCGTCGCACCGTGGGTGTCTAGCCGGTCATGTTGGAGCCGTTAGGCTTCGAGCGCGCCGGGATACCACACCCCGGACGCTGGTCGGTATGCGTCGAGTATCGTCGGCCACGGCTGTAACGCTGCGCGCATGTCGGCGGGGACGGTGACCCGTTTCAGGTCGGCGGCGGGCCGCCACGTTCCGACGTTGCCGGCGTTGAGGAGCGCGAGTTCTGGGGGTTTGGTCGCGAATGATCCCCACGCAAAGTCGCGGGCGTTGGAGTCGACGACCAAACCTTTGTTTGCGTATTCGTCAAGCCAGTCGGAACGGCCGCTAGCGGTGTCGACGGCGCACAAGTTCCCGACGACACGCCCCCCGTCAAGCGAGAACATTTGCATAATCTCACCGAAGCGGCTAGTCGGTTTGTTGAAATTGTTGTATGCGGACGTATTGAACATTTGATGGACGTTGTTCGACCATGCGGCGTGTACGCCACGGCCGCCGTTGTGGACCGTGACGTTACCGAGCACCAACGTGTGCCCGGTGTAGACAAGCCCGGCGGGTCCGCCATACGACTGCGTATTGTTCGCGTCGTCGATAATGATGCCGTTCCCGTCGGTCATCGGGCCCGTCGACTCAAAGTTGTTGGAACAGATGTTCCCGACAACATGGTTTGAGTATCCGTCGGGGCCGTCGGCTGCGCCGCAGCGGCTTGAGTCCCAAAGGTTATAGATCGAAATTCCTGAGCTGGCCCACGGCGACCATTTTGCGCAATCGTTTACGACGTTGTAGGAGATGTCCAAATTGTTTATCGGGCCGGCGTTCCCAACCGCTCCGACGCCAACGGTGCCGTGATGTGTCCAGCATCGCCACACTGCGACATGATGCGCTGACGATATGACGACGCATCCGGCGTCGGTGTAGGTGGGGCCGTCTTTGCCGACGACCTCGAAGCCGTGCAACGCGACATATGCGCAGTCTTTGATCCGCACCGCGGCCGAGTTCCAGATGGTCGTAAATTGTGCGCCGAGCGGGTTCGCGGCCCGGATGATCACCCATGCGTTAGCGGTGCCGTTGACGCCGGAAAGGTTCAGGGTGCCGTGGTTCCCGTCTGCGACGTAGACGGTTCCGCCTACGGTGAGTGCTCGAGCGGCGGCGAGGACGGTACGTTTCGGGGCGGCGGCGGTGCCAGCGTTGGTGTCGTTTCCAGTGAGTGCCACATATTGTGTGGCGGTGCCGGTCGGGTAGCGTG
>Ga0209596_1003582_pt1 | contig 12196 bp, 10 predicted proteins | sample M_130807_MF_Meta_FD_187314 | JGI IMG/M metagenome (GOLD analysis project Ga0209596, IMG submission 187314) | Freshwater microbial communities from Lake Montjoie, Canada to study carbon cycling - M_130807_MF_MetaG (SPAdes) (version 2) | ecosystem: Environmental > Aquatic > Freshwater > Lake... | reverse complement strand
TTGCTTCGGTATAAGTAATTCTTTCAAATCCGTTTTCAACCACAAATTTTAATTTTTCTATTAATCCAAGTCCACTTCTTTTTTCTGTCGGTAATTGTTTTTCTTCCTCTGCCAAACGTGTATCTAAAAATTGTAAATCGTCAATATTATTTTTCATCACATAAGCAATTAAATGCTTAATGAAATCTTCAGCCAGGTTCATGTTGTCTTCTAAATCATTAAAAGCAACCTCGGGTTCAATCATCCAAAATTCTGCTAAGTGCCTGGTGGTGTTTGAATTTTCTGCACGGAAGGTAGGGCCAAAAGTGTAAATGTCTGAAAACGCCATTGCGCCTAGCTCTCCTTCTAGTTGGCCACTCACGGTTAAGTTAGTGCTCTTGCCAAAAAAGTCCTGTGTATAATCAATTTCACCAGCATCATTTTTAGGTGCGCCTTCCAGTGGAAGCGTTGTTACGCGAAACATTTCTCCTGCACCCTCTGCATCAGAGCTTGTAATAATGGGTGTATGTAAATATAAAAAACCTCGATCATTAAAAAACTGATGCACTGCAAATGCAAGTGAATGTCTAATTCTAAAAACAGATCCAAATGTATTGGTTCTAAAACGTAGATGCGCTTTTTCTCTTAAAAATTCAAGTGAGTGTTTTTTTGGTTGTAAAGGATATTTTTCTGCATCACTATCTCCTAATATTTCTAGGGTGGTTGCTTTTACTTCTACGGTTTGTCCTTTTCCCAAGCTTTCAACCACGGTTCCTGTAATTTTTAAGGATGCCCCTGTGGTGATTCTTTTTAAGATAGCTTCGTCAAATTCACCCAAGGAAGCAACGATTTGGATGTTGGCATTTGTACTGCCATCATTTAAAGCAATGAACTGATTATTTCTGAAGGTGCGTACCCATCCCATCACCACCACTTCGGTACCCGTTGCGGTACCCGATAACAATTGCTTAATTTTAATTCGTTGGTTGAACATATTTGTATTTTCGAATGCCAAAGATAATCCGTTTCAATGGCGAATTGACCCGTTTTAGACATAAAAACACATAAAAAATTGTTTTTTTGTTAAAAATCTGCTTAACATTGCAGTAGCAACGCGCCAAAGGATTCATTTATTATTATTGGCTTGCTACACAAATTTCCCTTATTCAATTTTTTGGTCACTTTTATTAAGGCCAACATTTCAAAAAAAGTTCTCAAATTACCCTAGCTCTTGATTCGATTTTTAAATAAACCATAGTTACACAGTGCAAGAAAAAGACGACAAACCAAAAAGGGGGCGCAAAGTTGTTGCCACCCCAGCCGCAAAAGCTACTCCAGCTGCTAGTTCCGAAAAAAAGACCGCTACCAAAAAAGCAGTTCCTGCAAAAAAAGCAGAACCTGCTAAAGACAATAGCGAAGATGACAAAGCTTCAAAAATAGCGCAAGCTTTATTTGGCGACGAAAGTGCGGCAAGTGCCGAAGCACCAAGCCAAGCTTCTCCGGCAGCTGAAAGCAACGAGCAATCGGGGCAAACAAATGCTTCTTCGCAATCTGGGCAAGGTGCACCAGCGAATGGCGGTGGTCAAAATGGCCCCAACCATCCAGCGCAACGCTATCCGCAACCTAAAAAGGAGCCGGTATTTAATGTTGAGTTTGATGGCGTAATTGAAACCGAAGGTGTCTTGGAAATTATGCCGGACAATTTTGGCTTTCTACGATCTTCAGATTACAACTATTTATCTTCTCCCGATGATGTATATGTTTCTCCTTCTCAAATAAAAACATTTGGATTAAAGGTGGGTGATACGGTTCACGGAACGGTTCGTGTTCCTCGCGAGGGTGAAAAATATTTTGCATTGACCAAAGTGCATCAAGTGAACGGAAAAAATCCAGATGAAATTCGTGATCGTATTCCATTCGATTATTTAACACCAATCTTTCCTTATCAAAAATTAAATTTATATACGGCTGCAAATAATTATAGCACGCGTATCATGGATTTGTTTACCCCTATTGGTAAGGGACAAAGAGGATTAATTGTTGCCCAACCAAAAGTAGGTAAAACAATGTTATTAAAGGAGGTCGCTAATGCAATTGCCGCGAATCACCCGGAGTGTTATTTAATTATTTTATTAGTAGATGAAAGACCGGAAGAGGTAACTGATGTAGAGCGCTCTGTAAAGGGTGAGGTTATTGCGAGTACGTTTGATGAACCCGCAGACAAGCATGTTAAGGTTTCCTCCATGGCTTTACAAAAAGCAAAACGTTTGGTAGAATGTGGTCATGATGTGGTGATATTACTTGATTCTATTACACGTTTAGCGCGTGCACATAATACAGTGGCTCCAAGTTCTGGTAAAGTATTATCGGGTGGTGTTGAAGCAACTGCATTGTTGCGTCCAAAACAATTTTTTGGTGCAGCGCGTAAAATTGAAAACGGTGGATCACTTACCATATTAGCAACAGCGTTAATTGAAACTGGTTCTAAAATGGACGAGGTTATCTTTGAAGAATTCAAGGGAACCGGTAACATGGAATTAGTTTTAGATCGTCGCTTAGCGAACAAGCGTATATTCCCAGCGATTGATTTGGTGGGTTCTAGTACACGTCGTGATGATTTATTATTAGATAAAGAAGTATTAGGAAGAATGAATATCCTTAGACTATTTATCAATGATATGAATAACGATGAAGCGATGAATGAGTTATTAAAAAGAATGCGTGGTACCAAAGACAATGAAGAGTTTTTGGCGAGTATGAATAGATAATAAGAATTTACGCGCGGCTTCGCCGCTCCAAAAAACCTCCCCGTTGATTCGAGGTGGTTTTTTTATGCTCGCTTGGTTTTAGTTTTTGAAAGCTTTATTGATTTTAGCTCTTCTGCCATTTCTTTTATTGCAAATTCTAATTTATTCAGTTTTTCTAAGGTGGGAAATTTGTTTCCCATAAAAGTAGGCTGTCTTTTTATCGCTATCTCGGGTATAAATACGGTGCTTGCGCATATTTAATATGCTTAATTATGCAACTAGTTGGGTATAAATATTTCTAAAATGGAAATATTTTTCTATAAATGAAATAATTACTAGTTTCATTGATTATATTAAGCTTTAAGGTTGTTCAAGCTTTTGTTTTTGAACACCCCGAATCGGCTGAGGCGCTAAATCGGTGGTTTAAATTAACAAGGTCAGCAAGCTGGAAACAGTTTTGTGAAATTAAAAAAGATTTTAGTTCGGTTGATGCTATTGGAAATGATCGGTTTGTTTTTAATATTCATGGCAATGCTTTTAGATTGGTTGCATTAATACATTTTAACAAGCGCACCCTTTATATAAGATTTATTGGCACACATGCTAAATATGATAAAATAAATTGTTCAACAATATGATTGATAAAATAAGAAATAAAAACCAATACGAACAGGTGTACCAACTGATCGAGGAATTGATTAAAAAGGCAACCAACGGCGGGGGCTTCAATTCTTTAAATAACAAAGAAACGGATGAGCTTCATCAGCTCACTTTATTGGCAGCTGATTATGAAAAAAATAACCTAAAAATTTGGCCGCTTCCGGTTACCATTAATGAAGTAGTTCAAAAAAAGATTGCTGAAATGAATATTACACAATATAAGCTGGCAGAGCTTTTCGAGATGTCTAGTTCAAAGATTTCAAAAATATTAAATGGTAAAAGAGAGCCAGACATTCTTTTTTTAAAAGCAGTTCACGAAAAACTAGGTATCGATGGAAATGTGATTTTAGAACTTATTTAGCCTACTCTTTAAAGTAATTACTACGCTCAATTTCTTCGCGTACTTTTTCTGGAACCAGATAGCGAATTGTTATTCCATCTTTACGATTGTTACGAATTAGTGTTGCAGATAATTGCAAGAGCGGTGCATCTAATATTTCAACGCGCGCGCCATAATCGTTGGTGATATCAAAACCATCCCGACGATAAACAATGAATTGATAATTTTTTACCAGTGTTTCAAAATTTTTCCACTTGGGTAAATTTTGAAAACTATCTGCACCCATGATAACCGAAAATTCATGTTGCGGATATTTTTCTTGTAAATAAGTAAGTGTATCAATCGTGTAGGAAGGCTTTGGCAAGGAAAACTCAATATCAGACACTTTTAATTGGGTATCATCTTCAATGGCTAGTTTGGTCAAATGGAGTCGATCATATTCATTTAACAAGCTTCCCTGTGGCTTTAACGGGTTTTGAGGTGAAACAACTAACCACACCTGATTCATGTCGGAATGATTCGCAACATAGCTAGCCACCATTAAATGGCCATTATGAACAGGATTGAATGAGCCAAAAAATAAACCGATCTTCATTTGATTAATTAGTTGATTATCAATTGTTTATGCTGATTTGGGGGCTATAAAAATGCTATCTGCCTCGTTTACTCTAAGGCTTAATTGATATCCAGCTACCGATATTGATATAGGATCTCCTAGGGGTGCAATTTGTTCAACGATTATTAATTCTCCAGGTATACAGCCCATTTCCATTAGCTTCAAAAAGATATCATCATTTTCGAAGGAATGGATTACGCCCGACTCCCCAATTTTTAATTCAGATAGTTTCCTCATAATATTGTTACAAAGATAGTTTCTGTTTTACATAAATAGTTACGAAATTTGGAGCATTGGATAACAATATATTATGCGCATACCCATTTCATTTAATAAGGCCGATAAAAACACAACACTTACCAATCGTCTGGCATTAAAGGCGTTTATTGAAAAGGGTTTGAAAAAAGAGGGGGTTGCAATTGATACGCTTCAATATGTTTTTTGTTCGGACAAATTCCTACTTAATATCAATAAGTCCTTCTTGAACCACGATTATTTCACTGATATTATTAGCTTTGACCTATCTGAAACCAAGGGTACGCTCATTGGGGAGATTTATATAAGCGTTGATCGTGTGAAAGACAATGCAAAAATTCATAAAACCAGCTATACCGAAGAATTACTAAGGGTGATCTTTCACGGGGCCTTACATTTTTGTGGGTACAAGGATAAAAAGCCTTCTGACGCCAAAGAAATGCGCGCTCAAGAGAATAAATGGCTAAAATCCTACCTGAAATCTATTTTTTAGGTGTGGGCGAACCAAAAACGTTCCACATGGAACGTTTTCTAAATGCCGCAGTTAATTTCAAAAGGTTCTACATAGAACGTTTTAAAAATAGCGCTTAATAATAAAAGAATTTAAGTTTAATTGAATTGCTTGGTATACAATACAGGCTTATCTTTGCACCCTTATATGTTTCCAAAATACAATGTCATAGTAGTAGGTGCCGGCCATGCGGGTTGTGAAGCAGCGGCGGCAGCGGCCAACATGGGTTCCAAGGTTTTATTGGTGACCATGAACATGCAAACCATCGCCCAAATGAGCTGTAATCCTGCAATGGGCGGAATTGCCAAGGGTCAAATAATTAGGGAAATAGACGCCCTGGGTGGATATAGTGGCATTGTAAGTGACTTAAGTACGATTCAATTTAGAATGTTGAATAAGAGCAAGGGACCCGCGATGTGGAGTCCAAGAACGCAGAATGACCGACATTTATTTGCTAGTAAGTGGAGGGAGATGTTGGAAAACACACCCAATGTAGATTTTTACCAGGATTCAGTGAATGAACTGATTATAAAAAACAATAAGGCTTGTGGTGTAATTACAAGCCTAGGTCATAAAATAGAAGCAGACGCCGTTGTTATTACAAGTGGTACCTTTTTAAACGGAATCATGCATATCGGTGAAAAACAAATTGGCGGAGGTCGGGTTGCTGAAAAAGCAGCAACTGGTATCACAGAACAATTGGTTTCCTTTGGTTTGGAATCAGATAGACTTAAAACAGGAACTCCACCAAGAGTAGATGGTCGTAGCCTTGATTATAGTAAAATGGAAGAACAAAAGGGGGATGAAGAAGTAGTTGGATTCTCTTATTTAAATATTGAAAAGGTGAAACCTGAAAATCAGCGCTCTTGCCATATAACTTATACGGATGCAAGGGTACACGAGATGCTTAAAACGGGTTTTGATCGTAGCCCGATGTACCAAGGTCGTATTGAAGGGGTGGGTCCTAGATACTGCCCAAGTATTGAAGATAAAATTAATCGCTTTGCTGATAGAGAAAGACATCAGCTATTTGTTGAACCTGAAGGTTGGAATACGGTTGAAATATATGTAAATGGATTTAGTACAAGCTTACCAGAAGAGGTACAATACGAAGCTCTTCGTATGGTTCCTGGTTTTGAGAAGGCATGCATGTTCCGCCCTGGTTATGCTATTGAATATGATTATTTCCAACCAACACAGCTTACCTATACGCTTGAAACTAAAGCATTAGAAAACTTATACTTCGCAGGACAAATAAACGGGACAACAGGATACGAGGAAGCAGCATGTCAAGGTATAATGGCGGGTATGAATGCGCATTTGAAAATTAATAACCAACCGCCTTTAATTTTACAAAGAAGCGAAGCTTATATTGGGGTGTTAATAGATGACCTAATCAGCAAAGGGACCGAAGAGCCCTATCGTATGTTTACTTCACGCGCTGAATTTAGAACCCTCTTGCGTCAAGATAATGCTGACTTAAGATTAACCGAAATGAGCTATAAATTAGGATTGGCAAATGAAGGTCGTATGCGCCGTGTGGAAGAAAAAACAAAGCAAGTAGCTGATATTAAAAATGTATTAAATAGCGAATCCATTGAACCTGAAATTATTAATTCGTTTTTAACAGATATTGATTCTGCAACTATTACGGAAAAGCAAAAAGCCTCAAAACTATTACTACGACCGAATATCAGCCTGCAACAAATTTTATCCAATAATGAATTGTTACATGAAAAAATGAACATATTTGAAACGGAGTGTTTAGAACAAGCCGAAATACAAATTAAATACGAGCGTTATATTGAAAAGGAAAAAGAGATTGTAGAACGCATGGCAACGCTTGAAAATAAATTAATTCCTACTAATTTTGATTACGATAAAATTGCTGCTATTTCCATAGAGGCAAGACAAAAATTTAAGAAAATAAGGCCCATTACTTTGGGTCAAGCTAGTCGCATCAGCGGTGTTAATCCAAGTGATGTGCAGATATTGATGGTTTTTATGGGGCGCTAATCTATTTAAGATAACTCGCTTAACATACATTAAAACAACCATTGATATAAAAATACCCCTTATCAAAAAAGTGATTTTTTTTGTGCTTTCACAATAAGTTTTTAGTAGCTTTAAAACTCATCTTTTGAGAAAATAATAAATAACTAAAAACAGTCGCGTATGAAGCGGATTTTAACAGGGCTTGTATTTTTGTGTACCGGTATTGTAGCAATTGCACAGGAATCATTTCCAATTAATGGGGTAAGGGATATTCGTAGTGGTTTGTATGCTTTTACAAATGCTACCATTATTCAAAACGAAAACACTAAAATAGAAAAAGGTGTTTTGATTATAAAAATGGGAAAGATTGTGGCGGTGGGTGCAAACCTTACTGTACCCGCAGAGGCAATTGTTGTAGACTGCGCTGGTAAATTTATTTATCCCTCCTTTATTGATCCACTGAGTGATTATGGTGTCGCTACACCAAGAAGAACAATGGGTGGTTATAATTTTGGCGCTCCAGGACAATTTATTTCAAACAAACCAGGACCCTATAACTGGAACCAAGCGGTTAAGCCGGAGTTAAACGCTGTTGATGTATTTACAAAAGACGAAGTAACTGCAAGTGCATACCGTGCAAATGGATTTGGTGCGGTGTTCACACATTTGAAAGATGGATTAGCAAGGGGAACTGGTGCAGTGGTAACTTTAGCTACTGAAAATAATAACCAGGCGGTTTTAAAATCAAAAGCAGCGTCAGTGTATTCTTTTGATAAAGGAACTTCTACACAATCTTATCCAAGTAGTTTAATGGGAAGCATTGCGGTTTTGCGTCAAACCTATTTAGATGCAAAATGGTATCAAACGAAACCAGTAAGTGAGGGTGTTAATCTATCCTTAGATGCATGGAACAATAGCCAATCAATACCACAAATATTTGCAACTGATGATAAGTGGAACGCGGTTCGTGCCGATCGTATTGGTGATGAATTTGGTGTTCAATATATTATAAGGGGTGGCGATAACGGATATCAAAGAATAGATGAAATGGTTAAAACCAAAGCGTCATTTATATTGGGTGTTGATTTTCCTGTGGCCATGGATGTGGAAGATCCTAATGATGCGAGATTTGTATCTCTGGCTGATATGAAACATTGGGAATTAGCCCCAACCAACTTAGCTGCATATTCTAAAGCAAACATACCTTTTAGTATAACATCTGCAGACATGAAAGATGCGAAACAATTTTTAGCGAATATAAAAAAAGCAATTCAAAACGGTTTGAGTGAATCAAAAGCTTTAGAAGCATTAACAAAAACTCCAGCAAATCAATTGGGAGTTTATGATCAAGTGGGCTCTATTGAAGCTGGCAAGTGGGCTAACTTTATAATTACAACCGAACCCGTTTTTGCAGCGAATTCAAAAATTATAGAAAATTGGGTGCAAGGAAATAAATACGGTATAAATGAAAGCGAGTGGTCAAACATCGCCGGAAAATATAAATTAACGATTAATAAAAACGGAACAACATCAGATTATACTATAGAAGTTAAAAAAGATTTATCTGCTTCCATAATCGGAACAGATACTATTGCATCTAAAATAACCGTGATCGAATCAGTTATTAAATTAAACTTCGCTACTAAAAAAGGGAGGGGTGCTGATCAAATTAGATTGAGTGGTATTATCTCTGGAAATTCATGGTCAGGTGTTGGAACAGACGGCGCAGGAAGTAAAACAACTTGGTCTGCATCTTATACGGGAGCGATTACGACTACAGAAGCAAGAAACGATTTCAGAAAACCAATGGATAGCGCAAGAAACAATAATTCAAAAATTACATTTCCATTTGTAGGATATGGTAACGAGGTGTTGCCAAAACAAGAAACGATATTGATTAAAAATGCAACTGTTTGGACCAATGAAAAAGAAGGCGTTTTACAAAATACAGATGTATTATTGAAAGCGGGTAAGATTGCAAAAATTGGCAAAAACCTAACTGATGCAACAGCAACAGTAGTTGATGGTACAGGAAAACACTTAAGTGCGGGTATTATAGACGAACACTCACATATCGCTGCTATGTCAATCAACGAAGGTGGTCAATCAGTTACATCAGAAGCACGTATTGCAGATAATTTAAATCCGGAAGATATAAATATATATCGTCAATTAAGTGGCGGGGTAACCAGCTCGCATATATTACATGGCTCTGCGAATACCATTGGTGGCCAAACACAATTAATTAAACTACGTTGGGGTGTTAATGATGAGGATTTAAAATTTGCTGGCGCTGATCCCTTTATCAAATTTGCCCTAGGTGAAAACGTTAAGCGTACAACCAGCCAAAGTAATAATCGTTATCCTGATACAAGAATGGGAGTTGAAGAAGTGTTGAACGACGCATTTGATCGTGCACTTGATTATCAAAAAGGTTTAAAAGCAAACCCTTCCGCTAGACGTGATTTGGAATTAGAAGCATTAGTTGAAATTTTAAATAAAAAGCGTTTCATTACTTGTCATAGTTATGTACAACCTGAAATAACCTATGCATTACGCATTGGGGATAAGTATGGTTTTAAATTTAACACCTTCACACATATATTAGAGGGATACAAGGTGGCCGATAAAATGAAAGAGCACGGAGCAAGCGCTTCTACTTTCTCTGATTGGTTTATGTATAAAACAGAAGTACAAGATGCGATTGCTTATAATGCTGCTATAATGCAAAAAGTGGGTTTAAATGTGGTTATCAATTCAGATGATGCTGAAATGGCAAGAAGATTGAATCAAGAAGCAGCAAAGGTGGTTAAATATGGTGGTGTAAGTGAAGAAGAGGCATTTAAGATGGTAACATTAAATCCTGCAAAAGCATTACACGTTGCAGATAAAGTAGGAAGTATAAAAACGGGGAAAGATGCGGATGTGGTTTTATGGACAGATAATCCTTTAAGCATTTACGCAAAAGTTGAAAAAACAATTGTAGATGGTATTGTTTATTTTGATAGAACAAAAGACGCAGAGATGAGTAAAAAAATTACTGCAGAAAAAACAAGATTAATACAAAAACTATTGGGAGAAAAAAGATCAGGTATGCCAATGGGAAGACCAATGCCTAGCTTCCAAACTATATTAACCTGTGGTGATCATGAACACGAAGATCACATGGCAACTATTTATGAAAATCAAAATAATTAATTTATGAAAAATAAATATTTAACCTTACTAATATTAACGCTTGCCGTTTTTGCAATCAATGCAAAAGCACAGGAGACGGTTTATCCTGCGGGTCCACAAAAGGGAGTTTCTGCAATTACACACGCAACGGTGCATGTGGGAAATGGAACTATATTAACAGATGCAACAATCGTGTTTGAAAAAGGAAAAATCACGGCAGTGGGAACTGGTGTTTCAATACCAAGGGGTGCTACTGAAATAGATGCAACTGGAAAACAAGTGTATCCTGGTTTAATTTTACCAAGTTCTAATTTGGGCTTACGTGAAATAAGCTCTGGCGTACGTGGCAGTAATGACTATCAAGAAATTGGTGAAAATAATGCAGACATAAGAAGTATTGTTTCATACAACACCGATTCTAAAATAATAAATGTATTACGCAGTAATGGTATTTTATTGGCGCACGTTTCTCCGTCGGGTGAGCTAATCGAAGGAAGATCAAGTGTGGTTCAATTAGATGCATGGAATTATGAAGATGCTGAGTATAAAGCAAACACTGGAATGTATATTTCCATGCCTTCACTAATGGCGCGCCGTGGTGGACGTGGTGGCTTTATGCGTGGAATGATGATGGGTGGTGGTGGAGATCCATTAAAAGCAGCATTTGATAAAATTGAAACGATTAAAACCTATTTCACAGAAGCGAAAGCTTATTGCCAAGAGAAGGTTCATGCCAATAATAATTTGAAATTAGAGGCGGCTCGCGCTTTGTTTGAGGGCAAACAAAAACTATATGTTCGTGCGAATGAAGTAAAACAAATGCTACTCGCTATTGATTTAGGAAAAACATTTGGTTTTAATATAGTAATAGTAGGCGGTGGGGAAAGTTTTCAAATTGCAGGCCTATTGGCTGATAATAAAATTCCGGTGATATTAGATGAAGCACATGCATTACCAGCAACCGAAGATGATGATGTTGACCAACCATATAAAACTCCGGCACAATTACAAAAAGCAGGTGTATTGTTTGCGATGAACGACGTAGCTGATAATACGAAATCACGCAACCTTAGCTTTAATGCTGGAACAGCCGCTACCTATGGTTTAACCAAGGAAGAGGCTTTGTCATCAATCACGCTTAACACAGCTAAAATATTAGGTATTGATAATGTTACCGGGTCAATAGAAGCGGGTAAAGATGCGAATATCATTATCAGTACAGGAGATATCTTAGACATGAGAGGCAGCCAGCTGACACAAATTTTTATTCAGGGGCGTACCGTTTCATTAGATAACAAACAATTACAACTTTACGAACGCTATAAACATAAATATGGCATTAAGTAAAACTTAATTGTGTTGAAAGAATAAAATATATTAATTGTAAATTTTGACCGGTCGCTTTAATTGGCGGCCGGTTTTTTTGGGTATCTTAGCATCATGTCTAAAAAACTATTTTTATTAGATGCACTTGCATTAATTTATCGTGCGTATTATGCACTCATACGTACGCCACGTATTACATCAACGGGTATTAATACCAATGCACAATTTGGGTTTACGAATACCCTACTTGAAATAATACGTAAGGAAAACCCGACACATATTGCCGTTTGTTTTGATACACATGCACCTACGGAAAGACATATCGACTTTGCTGATTATAAAGCCAATCGTCAGGAGACACCCGAAGATTTGTTAGACTCATTACCGCATATTAAAGCGATTATAGAAGGCTTTAATATACCCGTAATCGAATATGACGGTTACGAAGCAGATGATATTATTGGAACCCTGGCGTGGCAAGCAGCTGATATGGGATATGATGTATATATGGTTACCCCAGATAAGGATTATGGTCAATTATTAATACACCCCAATGTTTTTATATGGAAGCCGCCGGCTTTTGGCAATAA
>Ga0209596_1003580_pt1 | contig 12198 bp, 11 predicted proteins | sample M_130807_MF_Meta_FD_187314 | JGI IMG/M metagenome (GOLD analysis project Ga0209596, IMG submission 187314) | Freshwater microbial communities from Lake Montjoie, Canada to study carbon cycling - M_130807_MF_MetaG (SPAdes) (version 2) | ecosystem: Environmental > Aquatic > Freshwater > Lake... | reverse complement strand
ATCAAAAATCACGCCAAACTCAATGATAGCAGCACTTTAAGACAAAATTACCTTGCAACGGTCTTCATCCTAATATTTATTGCACAACAAAAACCAAAGCAGTTTTTTGAACCTATATTTACAGCTTCTAATTTTCTTCCTAAAAGGATTACCATAATACTAAGATGCAAATTTTTCATTCCCACAAACCCTATATTATTGCTGGACCATGCGGTGCCGAAGATGAACAGCAAATGTTATCCATAGCGAATTCATTGCGCAATATGCCTGTACACATGATACGTGCAGGTGTATGGAAGCCTCGCTCTAAACCTGGATTTTTTGAAGGTAGAGGCGAACAAGCATTGCCATGGATGCAACAAGTACAAGCCATTTCAGGTAAGCCAGTTTGTATAGAAGTAGCAACCCGAGAACAAACAGAATTAGCACTAAAATATAATATGGATGCAGTATGGATTGGCGCTAGAACAACCGTGAATCCATTTATGGTGCAGGAAATTGCAGATGCCCTCAAAGGCTCTGGCATTGCGGTTTTAATTAAAAATCCAATTAACCCAGATGTTGAATTATGGAGCGGTGCTATTGAAAGAATGCAACAAGTTGGAATAGAAAATATAGCCGCTATACATCGTGGTTTTTCTTCGTATGATACAACAACGAAATATAGAAATAAACCCAATTGGGCTATCCCTATTGAATTAAAAAGAAGATATAAAGACTTACCGATATTTTGTGATGCGAGTCATATTTGTGGTAACAGAACCCTCATTCCATTTATTGCACAACGCGCATTGGATCTAGATTTCGATGGTTTAATGATAGAAACACATCCGACACCGGATGCCGCTTTGAGTGATGCAAAACAACAAATTACACCGAATGAATTAGCGATATTATTGGAGCAATTGATTATCAGAAATGCCTGTAAAGAAACCACGCAAAATGATATAGAACAAGTTCGTCAAATACTAGATACGATGGATGCAGAAATTGTGGACATCATCGGTAAACGTATGGAATTAGTGGAGCGACTTGGGCTCATCAAAAAGGAAAATAATATGCCTATTTTCCAACAAGAACGTTGGCGTGAGATTGTGGATTCACGAACTATTTGGGGAGAAAAAAATAATTTACAAGCCAGCTTCATTTTGAAATTATTTGAACTGATACATGATCAAAGTATACAAACACAATTGGATTTTTTATCGAAGTCTGATTTATAAACTATCTTATTTATATTCGCACCCAAACAGTTTGAATGGCTTTAGAACACCACAGTAATCACAAAATGCGCTTCGATCAACAGGTTGATAATGCGCTAAATTATGTATTGCCATTTATTGAAAAAACGGCAAACATACAAACTGGCACTCGTGTATTGGAAATTGGTTGTGGCGAAGGTGGCGTGCTGAAACCATTTGTGGACAAAGGTTGTATCTGCCTAGGTGTAGATTTAGATCAACTGAGAATAGACCTTGCACAAGATTTTTTACGACAAGACATCCAGGCTGGGAAAATTGCCATCCTCAACCAAAATGTGTATGATGAATCCTTTATTGAAAAATATAAAAACTATTTTGATCTGATCATTCTAAAAGATGTAATAGAACATATACACGATCAGGAAAAATTTATGCCCTTCATGAAAATATTATTAAAAGAGAAAGGGCAAATATTTTTTGGCTTCCCACCTTGGTATATGCCCTTTGGAGGACATCAACAAATTGCAAAAAAGAAATGGACTTCTAAAATTCCCTATTATCATTTATTGCCCATGTCTATCTATACATGGATTTTGCGCAAAGCCGGCGAAAACGATAATACCATTGCGAGTTTGGTAGATGTGAAAGAAACTGGAATATCTATCGAAAGATTTGAACGAATTGTCAAATCAACAGGCTATAAAATTGTACAGAAACAATGGTACTTATTTAATCCAATTTATAAATTCAAATTTGGATTAAAGCCCCGCAAACAGTATTGGATATTGGGTGCTGTGCCATTTATTCGAAACTTCATTACCACTTGTGCTTACTATACCATTCAAAAACTTTAACATTAGCCATACAAACAAATTTCCTTGAAAGGTAGCTAAATACAAATAGTTTTTAATCTTTGCCTTCTCAAAAAAATACATGAAAAAATTACTGATTGCCTTATTTCTCATTTCTGTAACTATCTCTACGCAAGCACAAGATGCAAAAGCAAAAGCCATATTAGACAATGTGAGTAAAAAAGTGAAAGCTTTGAAATCCTTGAAAGCAAATTTTTCTATAACCATTACTGCTGCGAAAGGTGCAAAACCACAATCGAAAAAAGGGACAGTAAATATGAAAGGCGATAAATATTATGTGACTTTATCTGGACAAGAAATTTATTGTGATGGTAAAACTACCTGGACTTACATGAAGGAAAGTAATGAAGTGCAAGTGAATACATTAGATCCAAAAGAAAATGCATTTACGCCTTCTAAGTTATTTACCAATTTTTACGATAAGGAATATACTTATCAATATGCAGGTGTGCAGACTGTGGCTGGCAAAAAAGTAGATGTTATTTTATTAATGCCAACCAACAAAGCAAAACAATATACAAAAGTGGAATTAATGATAGACCAAGCGAATAGCGTGGTTGCGGGTGGAAAGATGTATGAAAAAAATGGAAACATTTATGCTTATACCGTTTCAGGATATACACCCAATCCAGTTTTGGCAGATAATATGTTTGTCTTCGATGCCAAAAAATATCCGAAGGTTGAAGTTGTAGATCTTCGCTAATGCCAATTTGAAGATGTGGCAATTTTCAAATTTGAAGATGAATACGTCTCTCCATTTTCAAATTTTCAAATCAACGAATTTTCAAATTAATGTACTTCAACTTCATCCATAAAAATAAAGATATCATTTCCCCTACCCTCATGCCATTCAGGCATTTTACCGAATGATTTTGCGATGACTTTAATGTAATTTACTTTTTGTGGCGTAATTGTAGTTTGCCATTTTGAGATGCTTACTTTTTCATCATGATCTGGTTTGTTGGTTGGAATGGTTTTTACCAATGTCCAATTTGTAGAATCATTGCTGGTATAAAATGAAACAGCAGATGGATAAAAAATCCATGAGTTTTGATCTTCTAAAAAATTAGCACCTATCGATTTAATTTCGGTTGCTTTATCAAATGCCATGATTACTTCTACATCTTGTCCTTGGTAGCCTTGCCAATCGCCAGCACGCCAATTAAGTTTGCCGTAAATGCCATCCATTAAACCTTCTGGCCCGCCCGCACCATAGGATTTATTATACTCCGATTTTAAAATAATTTTTCGATCAGTTGGGAGTTTTGTGAAGGTGGCGGTTTGGATGGGTGATGTGAATATTTGCACCTTATTTACGAGAGCATCTCTTCTAAACTGTTGTATTGCATAATTAACTTTAAACTTATTATAAAAATGGATAGTACTATTTTCTTTAATGGTAATTTGATTATCATCTAACCTTTTATAGGCCGAGTTATTGATAGAATAATAAATTTGAGGGACAGTGTCAGTTGTATCCGTAGGAATGATAAAATCGAAATCCTTTGGCTCATTATTACCAAATACTAATTTTAAGCTGTCTTTAAAAATTCTTTTTGCGTTCAATAAAAATGGAGAATAGATAAAATCTTGTTTGAGAAGCTCATCATTGAAACTATATTCACTATTCGCAAATTTTCCTAGATCCGTTAAGATAGTTTCCAATTTCTTGCCTTCCATTTGAACTCCAATTGAACGTTTGCTTTTTTCAAAATAAGCGTGACCTCCTGGGCACATCTGATAAATACCCATTTGATTCATAACATACCAAGCACTCATCTGTCCGCAATCTTCATTTCCAATTAAACCATCTGGTTCATTTTTATAAAACTCATTCATGATTTTATTTACAATTTTTTCTGTCTTTTCAGGTTTAAAGATCCAGTTGTACAAATAAGCCATTTGATGACTTGGCTCATTGCCATGTGCATATTGACCTATTAATCCCGTAATATCTGCTTGTTCGCGTCCTTCTGTTTTTGTTTTAGCGGCAAATAAATCATCTAATTTTTTTTCAAATCCATCCTTACCTCCTTGATGACTAATGAGTGAATTTATATCATGCGGCACATAAAAACTATACTGCCAACTATTCGCTTCTGTAAAATTATTATCCACTGTATAAGGAGAAAATGGTTCGTACAAACAACCATTTTTTCTGGCTCGCATAAAGCCTGTGGTTGGGTCGTATACATTTAACCAATAATGGCTACGATGAGTATAATATTCATAATCTTTTTTCTTGCCTAATGCATTTGCCATTTGTGCAATACACCAATCATCGTAGGCAAATTCCAATGTCTTACTCACACTCTCATGTGCATCATCTGAACGCACATAACCATATCGATTGTAGCTTTCCAAAGCATCCGCATCTGCGCATCTTTTTTTTGCTTCTTCCTTCAAAGTCAACACACCAACCCCTTTGGAATTTGGATTTTGATTTTTGGAATTTACACTTTTGGAATTTCCCCCTTTGGAATTTGGAATTTCTCCTTTTGGAATTTTGACGTAGTCTGAAGCTTGCGTAGCAATAGACTTCATCGCTTCAAATGCTTTGTTCACATCATAATCTCGAATGCCTTTATTGTAAGCATCCCACATCACACTTACCACATGATAGCCAATCATGCAATTGGTTTCGTTGCTACTGAGTTCCCAAATAGGTAATCGTCCGCATTGTTCATATTGTTTAATAAATGTATTGATAAAATCATTGGTTCGCTTTTTATCCAGTATTGTAAGTAATGGATGCAATGCACGATAAGTATCCCATAAACTAAAGACCGTATAGTAATTAAACTTACCCTCTGTATTATGTATTTTATCATCGCGGCCTCTATACCTTCCATCTATATCGCTATACAAAGATGGATGTATCATGCAATGATAGAGGGCGGTGTAGAAGATGATGTGCCGATTAGCAGATGTGCCAATATGCTGATTATTTGTATTTTTTAATTGTTCAATTCCTGAATTATCTAATCTACTCAACTTCTCATCTGCGAATTGGCTATTTGACTCATCTGCGAATTGGCTAATCTGCTCATCTGCTAATTGGCTACTTGACTCATCTGCTAATTGGCTAATTGTTATTTTTGAAAGTTCCTTCTCCCATTCTTGTTCGCATTTATTCTTATACAAATCAAAATCCCAATTTGGCATTTCGCTCAATAAATTCTTATGTGCTCCTTCTTCATCTACTCCACTAATGCCAACTTGAACCTGTAATTTAGAATTCGGATTTTGAGATTCAGAATTTGAACTGTTGTTTTTGGAATTTGGAATTTGACCTTTGGAATTTTCTATTTGGAATTTAATTAAGCAATGTAGAGATTTCTCTGTATTGACAAATGTAGTTTGACTTGCAGATTTTACAGGTTCGTAAATAATGCCTTCAATTTTTTTAGAAAATTTTATCTCATAAAATAATTTTTGGTTGTTCGCCCAAGCTTTAGAAAAACGATAGCCACGAATGGTATAATCATCCACCTTTTCCATTTTACTATCTAGCACTCTATCTCTGTGTTTCAAATCTAACACAACAAATTGCTCGTCATTTTTTTGAAAAGTATATTGATGCATGCCGCCATGCAAAGTGGTTGTCAGTTCTACATTTATTTTTGGATCATCTAAAAATACTTGATAATATCCAGCATGTGCTTTCTCATTGGCATGTAAAAAATGGGAAGCATATTGGTATTTATCGAGTTGCATTTCTTTGGTGACCGGCATCAACAAAATATCACCGTAATCGCTGCAACCCGTGCCACTCAAGTGTGTGTGACTAAAGCCATAAATCACAGAGTCGCTATAATGGTAACCACTACAACCATCCCATCCTTCTAAGCGCGTGTCCGGACCAACTTGACAAGCACCAAAAGGCATAGTAGGACCTGGGAAAGTATGTCCATGTCCACCAGTACCAATAAATGGATTGACGAGATTAAAAAGGGATTCCGTATTCGTCTTTTTTGTTTGTGCAAAAGCATTTTCTACACATAAAAAAAGTAAGCAATAGACAAGCATTTTTTTCATAGAGTAAATATAAAAACAAATGGGACTTTGTTATAGAAAATTGCAGGTCAAAGGAGTTCTTCAGTGTTTCGGTTGGTGGGACAACAACAGAAAGGGGGAACATTGAAAATATTTTGCACGAATTCTTTTTGACGATGCATTGCGGCAACGATTGTAGCGAAAATCCTTTTTGTTGGCTCTGCAACAAAAAGATTGTAGCGAAAAGCGTGTCTGCCGCCAAAATAATTTGTATTCATTTTATCGATTGCTGTCTACCAATCGAAAGCCTATTTTAATAACCAGAAAATAAATACGGATTCTCTTGCTCTGCTTTTTCTATTTCTGTAAAAGAAGAAAGTATATCTGCTTTGCCTTTACGCACTGCAATCGAATGTTCGTAATGCGCAGAAACTGAGCCATCTGAAGTTTTGATTGTCCATGCATCATCAGCACAATACACTTCTTTAGCACCCATATTAATCATTGGCTCGATAGCGATAACCAGGCCTTCTAACATTTTCATACCATTGCCACGACGACCATAATTAGGCACTTCTGGATCTTCATGTAATGACCTGCCCACGCCATGTCCAGTCAATTCACGCACCACACCATAACCATTTTTCTTTTCGGTATGCTCTTGCACAGCCCACGCAATATCCCCTATTCTATTGCCAACCACTGCTTTTTGAATTCCTTTGTACAATGATTCTTTCGTCACGCGCATGAGGCGTTGTATATCTTCAGAAACATCGCCTATCGCAAAAGTATATGCACTATCACCAACATAACCTTGCAAAGTAGCACCAGTATCGATACTAATTACATCGCCTTCTTGCAATTCATCATTGGTTGGAAAACCATGCACCACCGCATCATTTACGCTTATACAACAGGCGAATGGAAAATCACGATACCCTTTAAACGCAGGTGTTGCGCCATGATCGCGGATAAAGGTTTCGGCTATCGCATCCAGTTGCAACGTTGTAATGCCTGGTTTAATCAATTTAGCCAATTCGGCAATCGTATTTGAAACTAATAAATTGCTTTTACGTATTAGTTCAATTTCGTCTTTTGTTTTGTAGTAAATCAAAATAGCTGTATTAAATTTTTTGCTCGGCAAATGTAATTTGATAATTTGAAATAAGATTATATACCTCTACTTTTGTGAAGACACTACACGCAAAATGATGGGCATAAATAAATTTCGGATCTGAAATAAATCAAACTATATGAAAAATCAGAAAACACAAATCAGCGCCTTCGCTTTATTACTTCTTTTAATCATTGCCCAATTGGTTAGAAGTAACATACTTAACACGATTAGAGCTGTAGACCTTTTGCAAATACTGGTTTGCGGTATTTTGATTGGCGGTCTTATCACTAAAGTGATAAGCTATACATTAATCAGCACTAAAAAAACTACAGCATGAAAAAAACAATATTTATCACACTTGCCCTTGTAACGTCATTTGGACTTGGTTTTGCTTTCAACCATTTGATCAATAATTCAGGCGATAATACTAAAATAAAAAGAGTGACCAGCATTGGTGGCATCTTTTTCAAATGCAAAGATCCAAAGAAAATGAATGAATGGTATAAAACGCATCTTGGTTTAAATACCAATCCTTATGGATCTGTATTTGAATGGAGACAAGCGGATGGCACTAGCAAAAAAGGATTTACCCAATGGAGTCCATTTAAGGAAAACACAAAATATTTCGAACCTTCTAACAAAGACTTTATGATTAATTATAGAGTAGAAAATTTAAGCCTTTTGGTAGATGAATTAAAAAAAGAAGGCGTAACGATAGTAGATACCATGGAGACTTACGATTACGGCAAGTTCATCCACATATTAGATGTAGAAGGAAATAAGCTGGAACTTTGGGAAGCAAATGACATACAATATGAAAAGATGGGTATCGACATGGGACTTAAAACAACGAAATAATATGTATTGCAAACAGCACACTGTGCTGGTTTTAATGGAAATAAATAGGATTAAATAGAATAAACTACAAATATCCTTTCAGGCTATCCAGTTATACCTGATAATTTTTCTGCTATGAAATCTTAAAATCTACACAAAATAACCTTACTTTTGCACTCCTTAAAAAAACTAAAAGACTTACTATGTCTATAACTGGTGAAATACAATGAAAGTAATTACAATTGAAGGACAACTCAGAAGCGAATTTGGCAAAAAAGCATCCCGACATTTTCGTTCTGAGGGCAAAGTGCCTTGTGTAATTTATGGTGGGTCAGCAAACGTACATTTTACAACAACGCATAAAGAACTTAAAGGCGTTGTGTACACACCTGAATTTAACAAAGCGGAAATCACAGTTGATGGCAAGAAATACACTTGCATCTTGAAAGATTTACAAATGCATAAAATTACCGATGAGGTATCTCATGTTGATTTTTTGGAATTGGTTGAAAACAAAAGATTAAATGCTAATGTGCCTTTAAAATTTGTTGGTCAATCTAGAGGAGTAAAAGAAGGTGGACGTTTTGTGGTAAACATGAGTACGATCAAAATTAGAACCACACCTGAAAATTTAAAAGAAGTTATTGAAGTGGATATTACTAATCTTGAAATTGGTAAAAATCTTCGTATTGAAGATATCCAAGTTGCAAATACGGAAATCATGCATAACAAACGTATTCCGATCGCAGCAGTAGTAACAACGCGTGCTTTGAAACAAGAAGCAACAAATGCTAAAGACGCAAAAAAATAATATTTTAATTCATCATGAAAAGCGAGGCAATTGTCTCGCTTTTTTTATTGGACAAAAAGATAGTTCTTGGAAAACTATATTTTTTGCGAGTAGTATTTGGGCGGCAAGCACGTTCTGACTGTAAACGTCAGGATCCGTTTCCGCTCAAAGCAGTGAAATCCGGGTTTTCCGTTCTATCGTTGCCGCAATGCACCTACTCCTGAAGATTATTCTTTGCATTACATGTTTAGTTTAGACAAAATAGTAAATTTTGGATAAACAATTGGCTTGTTTCACCTCATCCCCAACCCTTCTCCTCTAGGAGAAGGGAGCAACAAGCTCCTACTCTAAATGGGTTTAAATCTAGCAGTATTTTTTCTTCATGCAAACTTAGGTTTCTTCTTTCTATCCCATTTTTAGTTTAGCCAAATAGATATAAAAAGTTTTTTAAAAAAAATATAAATATTAGTTTTGGTTCATGAATAAAGCATCCTGTTTATTAAAAGTTTCCCTACTAATTATTTGTTTCATTGTTACTCAATCTACATTCGGTCTTGGCAAAACCAATGGATATAAAATTGAGGTACATGTGAGCAATTGCCAAGATACTACAGTACAACTTTGCAATTATTATGGCAAAGCAGGCATGGTAAATATAGTAAGTACCAAGACCATCAAAAAGTCAAATGATGTTACATTTACTTTTGAAAATGACACAGCCATTGTCGGTGGGATTTATTTAATTATGTTTAAAAATAAACGTTCGCAATTTGAATTTATATTGAATAATGGTGCTCATCTACAATTGAATTATAATTTTGACAAACCAGTGGAAACGGCTTCCATTATTGGTTCGGAAGAGAGTAAACAATATCTTGCTTACTTTCAATTTTTGACTCCATTCAATGACAGGCACATGCTCATTCAAAAGGAAATGGCACTTGCCAAAACTGCAAAAGATTCCTCTGTCTGTAACGATAAAGTAAAAGCATTGAGTGATGAAATCAGGCAATACAGAAAGATGTGTATCAAAAAATTCCCTTCTACTTTTATGGCAACTTATTTTACTGCTTTAGAGTTCACAGACATGCCTAAAAAAATTGAGAACAACAATGAGCAAAGAGATGAATTTATCAAAAAACATATTTGGGAATTCTATGATTTTACAGATGATAGACTAGCCTTTACTCCAATTAATGAGGGTAAGCTAGAAACTTATTTATCCTTGACAACACCGGTTGCGGATAGCATAAATCTTGCCATGGATTTGCTATTAAAAAAAATGGAAAAATCAAAAGAGTTATACAAATTCACGTTGGATTGGATGTTGAGAGCGCAAGAAAATGCGAAGGTTTTATTTGCTGATGATTGCTTCATTTATTTGGTAGAAAATTATTATTTGAAAGGAAAAGCAACTTGGGTAACAGACAGTTTCCTCACAAGCTATAAAGCTAAAATCAGTAATTTAGCAACGAATGTAATAGGCGTGAAAGCTCCTGAAATTAACATCTTTGACATCAAAGATCAAGCCAGCAGCTTACAAAGTATTTATACAAAACATGATTATACCGCCATTATATTTTGGTCGCCTACTTGCAGTCATTGCAAAGAAGAGATTCCCAAATTAGATAGCGCTTTTGCTAGCTTACATCGTGACATTGTCATTGTTGGTATAGATGCTTTTAGAGAAACAGAAGAGTGGCGCAAGCTAGTAAATGAAAGTCATTACTTAAATACTTGGTTTCATTTATACGACGCAAAACAGACCAGCGATTATCGAAAAAAATATGCGGTGTACAGTTCTCCTATCGTGTATTTAGTTGATAGAAATGGTATAATCGTTGGCAAGAGATTTACTCATAGCAACTTAAATACACTTTTCGATTTTTTAGATAAGGAAAAGAATAAGAACAAAAAATAAATAACTTTACTAAATTCCTCATGAAAATATTTACTTCTTTAACCTTATCCCCAACCCTTCTCCTCCAGAGAAGGGAGCAACAAACTCCTGCTCTAAAAGGGGGTCATACAACCAGTAAATTTATTTCATTCGATATATGACTTCATTTTCATCATCTCATTTTTAGTTTATCCAATTTAATCAATGTGCCTCATCCATTTTTTCTTGCGCAAATTGTAAAAAACTAAACACATGTTTTTTTAGTTTGTTTTCTTTAGACTCATTTTCACCAAGGACATTTTTGTTTTTATTTTTTAAATCATACATAAAGTCTTGCCCGTATTGATTCATTACTAAATAATGGGTACTATCCAAACAACATATTTGATTGTCTTGGATAAAATATGCTTTTGCATTTGGGGATACAAACAAATTATTGCTAAGCGAATAGTTTTGATACGACAGGTGTAATAACTCCATTAAACTGGCATACACATCCGTTTGAGATCCATAGTTAGCACTAATTTCAGGTGGCAAATTCGTGTTGTAAAAAAACAATGGAATATGGTTTAGGCTCAATGGCGCTGCATAATCGTCTGGCATATAAATTCCGTGATCACCAATGATTACAAAAAGAGTATTGCTAAACCAAGGCTTCCGTTTGCAGGAATCTATAAATTTTGCCAATGCCCAATCTGCATAACAAATCACATTCAAATCCTGATCTTCAAACTTATTTTTATAGTTTGTTTGTAATGGCATCATGCCAGGCAAATGCGAGGTCACTGTCATCAAGCAATCGAAAAAAGGCTGTTTTGACTTTGCCTTTTCATCCATCTTTTGCAAAGCATACGCATATAAATGTTCATCCGAAATGCCTAAATAATGTTCATGCCACGAAGGCGGATAATCTTTTTCGCCATATATATTTTCAAATCCATTAAATCGTAAAAAGAAACCAAGATTATCAAATTCTTCATTGTGTGTGCAATAAAATGAGGTGCTATAATTATGTTGTTTCAAGGTGCTAGCGATGCCTTCATAATGCAGCGTTGAAGTCTTTGCATTACTAAAAGGATGTATGCCGGGTAATGAAGGCGTGCCGTATAAAACACCAAAGAGTCCATTATGTGTATGTGTTCCAAAAGAATAAATATGACCAAAAAATAAGCTTTGTTTACTTAAACTATCCAAGAATGGCGTTGCAGAATGCGTATCGCCAAAATATTTCATTCGATTTGCTGACAGGCTTTCCATGACAATGAGGATTACATTTTTAGGAACTTGGGCACTGTCGCTTCGTTCAACAAATCGAGCCAAAAATTTATTTTTTCTAACAAACTTTTCATGTAAAACAGTACTCACTTGTTGCAATGCTTCTTCGCTGGAATAGTAATTAATTTAAAAAAAAGACATTGTAAAAAAAAAGCTTAGTGCTGGATTTAATGCAAGGTTATTGACAAATGCATTGTTTGTGCAAAAAG
>Ga0209596_1003578_pt1 | contig 12200 bp, 7 predicted proteins | sample M_130807_MF_Meta_FD_187314 | JGI IMG/M metagenome (GOLD analysis project Ga0209596, IMG submission 187314) | Freshwater microbial communities from Lake Montjoie, Canada to study carbon cycling - M_130807_MF_MetaG (SPAdes) (version 2) | ecosystem: Environmental > Aquatic > Freshwater > Lake... | reverse complement strand
CCTGCTTGCCGGTGAGATACTCCGACCAGGGCTCTAATCCGTCAGCGTAGAACGCATCGCCCTCGGGGCGCACCTGAAAAATCACCGCATTCAGCCCGACCTTCGCCGCGCGATCCATGATCGCAAGTAACTCGTCCTGCTGCTGCGCCGTGGGGAGTCCGGGCTTGGAAGGCCAATCGGTGTTGCGCGCGGTAGCCACCCAGACCCCACGGAACTCCCGCTGCACCGCCGGCGGCACACAGTCGGCTTCGCTCGTGGGGCACGGGGCAATGAGTACGGCCGGCGCGGCAGGAGCTGGAGCCGCGGGCTTCACTGGCGACTGCGTGCGCAGCGGCGGAGCGCAGACCACGACCACCGCAGCGATCGTCAGAAGGCGACGCATCATCACTTGATCCTTTTCAAGTCAGCCGCGATGTCCGCGGGCTTGGTGTTTGGCGGGTAGATCATTGTCAGTTTGCCATCGGGATACACCACAAACGCCTGCCCGGGATGTATCACCCCATACGTCCCCGCGGGCATACTCGGCAAGAATTCCTTAAACACCGCAAAGCCCCACGCTTGACGGACCGTGTCGATGGCGGGACGCCCAACGGCGAATCCGAGAATCGCCGCGTCAAACTTCTGCGCATACGCGGCCGCGATTGGCGGAGTGTCGCGGTCGGGATCAACCGTCGCGAACACGAATCGCACACGTGTCGTATCAGCGCCGAGCAGGCGACGGACCTTGGCCCAGTCGCTCAGCATAGTGGGGCAGGCGTCCGGGCAGTGCGTGTAGCCGAAATAAAGAAGAACAATCTTCCCCTTCTCGGCCGCCAAGTCGAACCGCTTGCCATCCGCGCCCGTCAGCACGAGCGGGGGCGCTGGCTGCGGGTCGCTCAACATGGTCCCGTGCATCGGCGCCGGTGCGCCGCACGCCGACACGATAATCGCTGGCAGCACAAGCGCCGCCGCACAGAGTGCGGTGGCCAGAGCGGTGCGAAGTCGAAGAACGTTCGGCATCATGCGCAATCTAACTGTTCCGCCCTCGGACTTCCCGCTCACCACTTTTATGTCCACCACCCAGTTCTTCCTCGACGGCAAAGTCGCCGTCATCACCGGCGCTACGCGCGGCGCGGCCGCCGCGGCACAAACGCCGACACCTCTCGCTGATACTGCCGGTACGCCTCCCCGCGCGACGTCACCGCGTGCGCTTCCGTCGCCGGGATCCCGGTGACCCGCAACAAGAAGTACAACATCAGAATCGGGCACCCGATTCCCAGCCATCCCCACGGCGAGCCGAGCGCGAAAGTCGCGAACGACACCCAGATCAACCATTCAAAGAAGTAGTTCGGGTGCCGGCTCCATCCCCAGAGCCCCACGCGGCACACCGTGCCCTTGTTGGCAGGATCGGCCTTGAACTCGCGCAGCTGCCAATCGGCCATGGCCTCGCCAATGACGGCCACCACCCAGATCAGCGCGCCGAGTAGCTCAAACACACTCACCCCAACCACCGCATTCCGCGACGCCATCAGATACGGGGTGGAGAGCAGTAGATCCAGCACCCCCTGAAACATGAAGAAGGCAAAGAACTTGATCCCGAGGTTCGTCTTCCAGCGCGCCCGAATCTCGGTGTAGCGCGCATCCTCCGGTTCGCTCGACACCCGCGCCACCAAATGCAGCGTGAGCCGCGCACTCCACAGCCCCACCATCAGCAACACCGCGAGTCGCCGCGGACCCCACCCGGTGCCAAGCCAGGCGTAGAGCACGGCGAGAATCCCGAGCCCCGCCGTCCACCCCACGTCGACCACCGCCGCGTTCTTGAGCGCGAGGTGCAAACACCAGAGCAGGAACATCATGGCCAACACCGTGGTCGTACCAGCCATCAACTGCGTGGTCAGGTCATGCATCACCAGCTCCAGTCAGCGCGCGGGAGAATAGCCTCAACTCAGTCAATATCGTACTTTGGCTATCGCACCAGTTCCCCGCAATGCGAGGAGTTCCCCGCCATGACTGCATCCCCCGCCCATAACCGCCTGTCGCAGAGCCTGTCGCAGCGCGCGTCACGTGCTGCCACACGTATCGCCGCGCTGACCATCATCGCGCTCACGATAGCCGCGCGCTCGACGCACGGCGCGCTCACCGGCGCGCGCTCAAGCCCCCAGCTAACCGCCGGCACGCTCACCACCGCATTCCTCGACTCCCTCTTCACCGCCTATCGCGCCCCCAACGGACCGGGCGCTGCCGTACTCGTCGCCCTCGACGGCCAACTGCTCGTCCACACGGGCTACGGAAGCAGCGACCTCACAGCAAACGCCGCCAACACCACCATCACGAGCCGCAGCAACTTCCGGCTCGCCTCCATGACCAAGCAGTTCACCGCCGCCGCCACACTCCTCCTCGTCAACGACGGCAAACTGCGACTCGACGAATCGCTCACCGACATCTGGCCAGATTTCCCCGCCTACGGCAAGTCGATCACGGTCAAACACCTCCTGCACCACACCAGCGGGCTCCGCGACTACGAAGACTTCGTCCCCGATTCGCAAACACGCCAAGTCAGCGACGCCGACGCACTCGCCTTCATGAAGCACACCGACAGCATTCTCAGCCCGGCCGGCGCCACCTACCACTACAGCAACACGGGCTACGCCCTCCTCAGCGAAATCGTCGCCACCCGCAGCGGCATCCCCTTCGATCAGTTCCTCAAACAACGCATCTTCACCCCGCTCGGCATGAGCGCCACCCTCGCCTATCGACAAGGCGATCCGGCCCTCACGAATCGCGTCTACGGCCACTCGCGCACGGGCACCACTTGGACGCGCACCGATCAGTCCAACACCTCCGCCGTACTCGGCGATGGTGGCATCTACAGCTCCATCGACGATCTCTACCGCTGGGATCAAGCCCTCTACACCGACGCCATTCTCCCGCTGGCCACACGCAAAGAAGCCTTCACCTCCGGGACCACCACCGACCGTAAACGCACCGGCTACGGCTACGGCTGGCTCACCGACAGCTACCGCGGTGTCCCGCGCCTGTATCACACCGGCTCCTCCATCGGTTTCCGCAATGCGATCATTCGCATTCCCGCGCTCAAAGCCACAGTGATCGTCCTCACGAATCGCAATGAAGGGGAACCGATCAAGCTCGCCGAACGGATCGTCGACCAACTGCTCTTCACCACCAACGCCGCCCCGTGGACGGCGCAGCCGGTGAGCAGCACATCAAGTTGCCGCAGCATGAGCGCGCCCACGCCGAGTGTCGCGTGGGTGGGCTGCACCGGTGGGAAAGTGTTCCGCACGATTGACGGGGGCACCACCTGGCAGGTGGACTCCGTCCCAGGCGCCGCCCGCTTGGATTTCCGCGGCATCGCCGCCTTCGACGCCAACACCGCCGTCGTCGCAAGCGCCGGGCCCGCCGAACAAGGACAAGCGCGCATCTATCGCACCACCGATGGCGCAAAATCTTGGCAACTCACCTTCAGCGATTCCACCACAGGAATTTTCCTCGACGGGCTCGCCTTCTGGGACGCGCAACATGGCGTCACCTTCAGCGATCCGATCGACAACAAGCTGGTGATTCTCACCACCGCCGACGGGGGCAAGAGCTGGCAGCGCTCCAACCCCGCCAACATCCCGGCGATCATCGACAAAGAAGCGGCCTTCGCCGCGAGCAACACGCAGCTCACCACACAGGGCACGAGCAACGCCTGGATCGCCACCGGCGGTGGCAAAGAAGCGCGCGTCTTCCGTACCACCGACCGCGGGCGGAGCTGGACGGTCGCCAGCACCGGCATGCCGGGAGGCGCGAGCGCCGGACTCTTTGGCATTGCCTTCAGCGATCCACTCAACGGACTCGCCGTGGGCGGCGACTACAACATTCCGCGCGGCATCACCGACTTTGCCATCCGCACCACCGATGGCGGCCTTACCTGGAAACCCGTGGGTGACGCCCTCCACCGCCCCGATGGCGTCACGCAAGGACTCGCCCTCGTGCGCGGCGCACGTACGCCAACCTTTGTGGCCACCGGTGGATGGGGCACCGCTTTCACCACCGATTTCGGCGCCAGCTGGCAGCACGGTGATACTCTTACCTCGTGGGCCGTGAGCTTCCCCGCGCCAAACGCGGGATGGGTCGCGGGGCCACGTGGACGCGTATCCAAGTACTCGGGAGGCACACCGTGACTTACGATCTCAAAGACGTCTCCCTCCCCAAACTCGGTACCACCGGACTGCGCGTCGTCGTCGCACTCGCTGAAAGCCCAGTTATTGGGCCGCTCTTGGTGGAGAAACTGAAGAAGGATGGCGGGCTCGCCGGCTTTGATCAGCGCACGCCGGACGAAGTCCCCACGATGTACCCGCATCTACCAGCCGACACGCGCGCGCTCCCCCCGCTCGTCCACGCCACCGAACCCACGACCGCTCCAGGATTCCACTTCCCAAGCGTCGACGACTATCACGAGGCGTACCGCTCGGGACGCACCACCCCCACCGACGTCGCCACGCGGTTCCTCGCACGCGTCGACGAGAGTGAGCGCGGCGACCGCCCCCTGCGCGCCTTTATTGCCATCAATCGCGACGACGTCCTCGCCCAAGCGCGCGCCAGCACCGACCGGTGGCGCGCCGGCCGCCCACTCGGCCTCTTCGACGGCGTCCCTGTTGCCGTGAAAGATGAAATAGACGTCGCCGGATATCCGACGACTGTTGGCACCACGTTTCTGGGACGTACCCCCGCCACGCACGACGCCACGGTTGTTGCCCGCATGCGCGCCGCCGGCGCGCTGATTGTTGGTAAAACCAACATGCACGAGATCGGCATCAACATCACCGGTCTCAATCCGCATCACGGATGCACGCGCAATCCGTATAACGACCGCTACCACACCGGCGCCTCATCCAGCGGCTCCGGCACCGCCGTCGCTGCCGGACTCGTGCCCGTGGCTATTGGCGCGGACGGCGGCGGCTCCATCCGGATCCCAGCTGCGCTCTGTGGCGTTGTCGGCATCAAGAGCACCTTCGGTCGAGTGAGTGAGCACGGCGCCTTTCCGCTCTGCTGGAGTCTGGGCTACCTCGGACCCATCGCCGCCACCGTGCGCGACACCGCGCGCGCTTGGGCGATCATGGCGGGCCAGGACGCGCACGACGTAAACACGGCCGACAAACCCGAGATCTCCCTCGACGAATCCGCTCCCGCTTCACTCGCGGGTATCCGACTGGGGATCTATCGCCCCTGGTTTGAGCACGCGACCGCCGACGTCGTGCAGCACACCGATCGGTTGCTCCAGCAGCTCGTCGCCCGTGGCGCCACCCTGCACGACGTCGAAATCCCTGAGCTCGACGCGCAGCGCATCGCGCACATCGTGACCATCACCAGCGAGATGACCACCAGTATGGAGCGGCATTACGCCGAACATCGCCGCGACTTCGGACTCGACGTGCGGGTGAATCTCGCCTTGGCCCGCAGCTTCGGCGCACGCGATTATCTCACCGCCCAACGCATCCGTACGAAAGCGCAGGCCCTGTGGGCCCGCGCCTTCAGCGACGTCGACGCCATCATCACGCCGACCACCGGCCAGACCGCACCCGCGATCGACGAGCGCTCACTCCCCTACGGCAACAGCGACCTCTCCATGTCGCTGCGCGTCATGCGCTTCTGCCAACCGGCCAACTTCACGGGGCACCCGGCCATCACCATGCCGGCGGGCTACGACAGCAACGGTCTCCCTATTGGCCTGCAAGCCATCGGCCGCCCCTGGGGCGAACGTCTCCTCTTCCGTATTGCCGCCATGGCCGAACAAATCGTCGAACGCCACGCCCCAAAACGGTGGCATCCGGTGCTCGACGCATGACCGACCTCCTGAGCATCGCAACGCCAGGCAATCTCCTCCCCGGGCTCGCGCTGGCCTTCATCATCGGCATCACCCTCGGCATGCTCGGCGGGGGCGGCTCCATTCTCACTGTGCCTGTGTTTGTATACGTGCTCGGCTACGACCCCAAACTCGCGATCGCGATGAGCTATCCGGTGGTGGGCTTCACGACGCTCGTGGGAGCCGTGGGTCGATACCGCGCAGGGTTTGTGAACATGCAGCGCGCGCTGATTGTCGGCGCTGCGTCGATGTCAGCTGCTTTCGTGGCCGCTCGACTCTCGCATGGCGTGAAAGGAACGCTCCAACTCGTGATCCTCGGCACCGTCATGCTCGTTTCCGCCGTCACGATGCTGCGTTCGGCGAGCAAAGCCGATGTGCCCGCCGACGCCGCGCCGCCGCGCCCTGCCGTGCTCGCACTCGTTGGCCTGTGTGTGGGCACGCTCACCGGACTCGTGGGTGTTGGCGGGGGCTTCTTGATCGTTCCAGCCCTTGTCGGCTACGGCGGTGTGGCGATGCGCGAAGCGGTGGGCACCTCATTGCTCATTATCACCGCTAACTGCGTCGCTGGTTTCGCCGGACAACACAACGTTTCCGCCCTCCCGTGGGGGGTCATCGCTATCTTTACCGCGACGTCCATGATTGGTCTTGTTGTCGGCACGCGGCTCGCCCGCGAAGTCGCCGTCGGCAGCCTCAAGCGGGGATTCGCCCTACTCCTGCTCGTCGTTGCTACGCTGCTGCTCTGGCAGAATCGCTCGCAGTTCTAACGCGCGGAGCCACGAGATGTTCTTCAAACGCTTCTACGACGACGGTCTCGCCCAAGCGAGCTACCTGATTGGCTGCGACGGCACGCGCGAGGCGATCGTGATTGACGCCAATCGCGATATCGCGGCCTATATCGCAGCTGCGTCCGCCGAGAAGTTGCAGATTGTGGCGGTCACGGAGACGCACATCCACGCCGATTTCCTCTCCGGCAGTCGTGAACTTGCACGCGCCACCGGTGCCAGGCTGTGTCTGAGCGCCGAAGGGGGAGCGGATTGGCACTATCGCTTTGCCGCAGCCAATAACGCACAACTGCTCCACGACGGTGACCAGATCACCATCGGTAAAGTGCGCCTCGACGTGCTGCACACCCCCGGGCACACCCCGGAGCATCTCAGCTTCCTGGTCACCGACACCGCGGCGAGCGACCGCCCGGTTGGGCTCTGCTCCGGCGATTTCGTCTTCGTCGGCGATGTTGGGCGCCCGGATCTGCTTGAGCGCGCGGCGAGGGTCGCGAACACCATGGAAGTCGCCGCGCGCCAGCTCTTTCATTCGCTCGAGCGGTTCCGCGCGCTCCCCGACTACGTCCAAGTCTGGCCCGGCCACGGTGCGGGCTCGGCGTGCGGCAAGGCACTCGGCGCAATGCCGCAGAGCACCGTTGGCTATGAGCGCATTGCCAACTGGGGGGTGAGTGCCACGGACGAAGACCGCTTTGTGCACGAGGTGCTCGCTGGGCAACCCGAGCCGCCGGTGTACTTCGCCACAATGAAGCGCCTCAACCGCGACGGCCCGGCGATCCTCGGCGCCATGCCAACGCCAAGGGCACTCGAAGCCACCGCGCTCACACCCGCGGTGGTGCGTGAGGGAATCGTCGTCGACATTCGTGCCGCTGATGATTTCGCCGCTGGGTATATCCCGGGAACGCTCAATATTCCCTTCGGCAAGAGCTTCTCGACTTGGGCCGGGTGGCTCATCCCCTACACCCGCGACGTGGTACTCATTGCGAACGATGCCGCGCAGGCCGCGCGCGCAACGCGCGAGATGGCCATGATCGGCCTCGACCATGTGGCCGGCTTTACGACCGCCGAGGCCGTCACCGCGTGGACGTCCGTTGGGAATAGCGTGGAAACAATTCCGCAGTCCACGGGAGCGGACATGGCGCCGCGCGTTGCCGCGCACGAGGTTACCGTCGTGGACGTGCGCAATCAGAGCGAGTTTTCACGCGGGCACATTCCGGGCGCGCTGCACATTCCGGTCGGGTACCTCACCGAGCGATTGGCGGAGATTCCGCGCGACAAACCGATTGTCCTCCAGTGTCAGGGCGGCGCGCGCAGTGCGATTGCCTCGAGTGTTTTGCGGCGCGGCGGCGTACACGACATTATCAATCTCCGAGGAGGATTCGGCGATTGGGAGCGCGAAGGACGCGCGATTGCACTCGACTGAACACACAATGGAACGCACGTCTGAACGCGCGAAAGGCCGGTAAACTCTCACGAGTTACCGGCCTTTCGTTTTGCGCTATCGCACCACTGCGCCCGGACGCGTCGCGGGGCGATGCGCCAACATTACAACATTATGTGCTCAAAGCGCAATAGTCTTTTGCGAATTCGCTATTCGTGCGGAACGCAGATTACGGCGCCCCGTCCTTCAACAACGTCTCCTCGTCCCGATCCTTGCTCCCCTTCCCGAACATCCAACTCACACTCACCGAGAGGCCGCGGATGCTTCGCCGACGATCGGATTCCTGTGTGAATCGCGGGTCCACCGTGTAACCGTGCTCCCTGGACATGCTGAAGGGGTCGATCACGCGCAGCGTGACGCCGACACGATCGCGCATCAACTTCTGCCGTGCCGCGATACTGAACCGCGAGCGCGCGTCGTTGTGCCCCTGCGGAACATCGATCGGCGCTTCGTACGAGAGGAGCGCTTGGGCGTCCAACGTCTCCGTAGCCCGCAGCGACACGCTGGCGCGCCCCGAGAGTCCGAAGGTCCGGACGTTGAGTCCGGTACCGACGTTCGAGCCGTTGCTCACCTGCCAGTACGCGCTCGTTCCCACGAAGCCGGAGAGACGTTCGCCATTCCGCGCCAGTGTGAGATCCGCGCCGTAGGCGTCGTTCGTGCTCAGATTCACGAATCGTCGGGTGATCACGCCAAGCGTGTCCACGCTCCGCACCGAGCGCACCACGTCGTTTGTCCGACGGAAGTAGAAGGTGAGTTGCGTCGTCAGGGCATCGGCGGTGCGCTGAAAGCCGAGCTCGAGCGCCCGAATGAATTCCGGCCGCAACTTGGGGTCACCCACCGACAGATTCAGCGGGTCCGAGTAGCGCGGCTGCGGATCGAGTTGATCGGGCTCATCCTGGCGCCGGATGCGCGTCGCGTAGCTCAACTTCACCTGATGCTCCTCGTCCGGCCGATACGAAATGAGCGCACTCGGGAAGGCACTGCTGTACGAGTTGTCGTAGGCGCTTCCGCCGCGCCCGACCGTGAACTGCGTGGTCGCGCGCTCCAACCGTACGCCCGTCTGCGCGAGGAACTTGCCACGCTGGGTGCTCAGGATCCCGTACGCCGCCTGCACCGTCTGCTCGAAGTCAAAGGCGTTGGTCCGGCTCGCGTCCGGTGTATACACGCCGAGTCCGGAGTTGAACACCCGCGTGTCGAGCGAGGTCTTGAAATGCAACAACGATCCCTTGACGCCCGTCTCGAGTCGCACACCGCCGCCGAGCAGTCGTGAATAATCCACCTTGAACGCATTGTCGTGCGGGCGTTCCGTGGTGTTGGCATCCTCGAGTGCGGTGGTCGCGAGCGGACTCCCGGTGAGTGCCAACTGACGCGCCGTCACCTGCCCGAAGCCGCCTTCGTGGTCGCGCACGAGCGTGAGTTCACTGGAAATCCGATGACCGGTCCCGAAGCTGTGCTTGTAGCTCAGCGTTCCTTCGAGACTCCCTTCGGACCCGGTTCCACTCGTGCGGCGGTCGCGCAGGGCGGTGAGGGCGCGGCTCGCGTCGAGATCTCGGTAGATGATCCCATACGAGTCCTTGGCGTCCCTCGTGCTGTACGCCAACTCAGCTGTGAAGTCGTTCTTCTTGTCAGGTTTGTAGGTCGCGCTCGCCGTCACGGTGTGCGAAAACGGTTGCTGCTCCCGCTGCCCCGATTGGTCCAGAAAAGTGCGTGGCGTCAGATACAGGTTCTCGCGCGTGATCGCATCGGTGCGCGGCCGATTCTCGGTGAGGAATCCATAGCTGCCAAAGAAGGTCCACGGCCCGTTTTGATGCCCGATATTCCCGCCAACATCCACATGTCCGTAGCTCCCGCCGCCGAACGTGAGCCCGCCACTCGTCCCGGCGTCGGCCTTCTGTCGGAGCACGATGTTGATGATCCCGGCGACGCCGTCAGGATCCTCGCGCGCCGAGGGGTTCGTGACGATCTCGACCTTCTCGACCATGTCGGCCGGCAGCTGGGCCAGATAGTTGCCGAGCTGAGCGGGCTTCATCGGGCTCGGCCGGCCGTTCACTTGGACTTTGACACCGGTATTGCCGCGCAGACTCACGATGTTGTCGATATCGACGTCCACCGCCGGGATGTTGCGCAGTACGTCGATCACCGTACCACCGCGCGTCGTCGGCATGTCCTTCACGACGAAGGTGTTGCGATCGGGAGCGAGTTGGATCTCATCCTTTTCTGCCGTCACCTTTTGGGCCTTCAGTTCTAGCGGAGCGACGGTGAGCGCGATGGTTCCCAGATCGACCCCGGCGGCTCCGCTACCGACCTCCACCGCGGGGAACTGGCGCACGGCGAATCCGATCGCTCGCACGCGGACGAGATAGCGCCCGGCGGGCACGTTGCGGATCACGAATCGTCCCGCCGCGTCGCTCGAGGCACGGGCTACGGGAGCCGGTGGAGGCGCGTTGGCCGGCGCGTTAACCGGCGCGGCGGCGGCCAGCACCTCCACATTTGCTTGCGCGACCGGCGCTTGGCTGGCGCCACTCACAATCTTGCCGCGCACCTCTCCTCGGGCCGCCGCTGCGGGCGGGGCGCCTTGCGCGCGGACGTTTACACTCGTGAAGGCGCACCCCACGATCAATGCGAAGGTGGAGACGGCGTTGCGCGTCATCGCGCGGGTCCAATCGGTCATGAACCTTCCTCACGAGGTGGTGAACGGGATGCGGACAGGCATCCTACTCCACGCGCCTGACAACACGATTACAGCCGTTTGAAGCAAAAAAGGCCGCCCCGAACCGGGACGGCCTTCTCCACACGTACGATTGCTCTAAAAAGAGGCGCCGGTCGGAATCGAACCGACGGTGGGAGATTTGCAGTCTCCTGCCTTACCACTTGGCGACGGCGCCCTACTCGACGGAAGGTAGCCGCCCCCCACCCCTTCCTCAAGGCGAATCGCCGCTCCACATCGTATATTCGCCGCTATGAACTCCACGCTTCGATGGGCGACCGTCCTCGGGACCGCGGCCGTCATCCTCGCAGTCCCCTTGCCCGCTGGGATCACCCCCGAGTCCTGGCGGCTCTTCGCGATATTCGCAGCGACTATCGCGGGATCCATCGTGCGCCCCGTCCCCGCGGGTGCCGTGGTCTTTCTCGGCGTCACCACACTCGCGCTCACCGGAACGCTCACCCCCGCCAAAGCGCTCGGTGGCTACTCCGAACCGCTCGTCTGGCTCGTGCTCTGCGCCTTCTTCATGTCGCGCGGCGTGCTCAAAACGGGACTCGGACGACGCATCGCGTATCGCTTCATTCGCGCCATCGGCTCGAGCTCACTGGGCCTCGCCTACGCACTCGTCGGCACCGACACGCTCCTCGCCTCATTCCTCCCCAGCAACTCGGCGCGCGCCGGCGGTGTGGTCTTCCCCGTCGCCCGCTCCCTCGCCGAAGCCTACGACTCACAACCCGGTCCCACCGCCCGACGACTCGGCGCCTACCTGCTCTTCACGGTCTACCAGTGCGACGTGATCGCCTGCGCCACCTTCCTCACCGGGCAGGTGTCCAACGTGCTCGCCGCCAAGTTCGCGCACGACACCGCACATGTAGATCTCTCGTACACCACTTGGCTCCTCGGCGCGTCCGTCCCTGCACTGCTCGCCTTGCTCGTCGTGCCACGGTTGCTCTTTGCCATCTATCCGCCAGAAATCACTCGCACCCCAGACGCCGCACGCATGGCGACCGACGAACTGCAGCGCATGGGTCCCATGTCGCGCAGCGAACGGGTCATGCTCGTTGTGTTCGGCATTGTCGCCATCACCTGGATGACCACCCCCTTCCATCACCTCGACTACACCGTCGTGGCCATGGGCGGTGTCAGCGCACTCTTCCTCGCCGGCGTGCTCACCTGGGACGACATCACCAGCGAACGCGGCGCGTGGGATGTCTTTCTCTGGTACGGCGGACTCGTCCGTATGGCCGGGGCGATTGGCGAAAGTGGACTCACCACACGCTTCGCGCAGGCCACCGCGGGGATGACCACCGGCTGGACCTGGGGCGCCGCGCTCGCGGTGCTCGTACTCGTCTACTTCTTTGCGCACTACGGCTTCGCGAGCATCACCGCCCACATCACCGCGATGTTCACCCCGTTCCTCGTGGTGCTCCT
>Ga0209596_1003574_pt1 | contig 12216 bp, 8 predicted proteins | sample M_130807_MF_Meta_FD_187314 | JGI IMG/M metagenome (GOLD analysis project Ga0209596, IMG submission 187314) | Freshwater microbial communities from Lake Montjoie, Canada to study carbon cycling - M_130807_MF_MetaG (SPAdes) (version 2) | ecosystem: Environmental > Aquatic > Freshwater > Lake... | reverse complement strand
TAACGTTCTTCAGAACAAGGGAATTGCCGTTGCCGAGGTCGATCGCGCCGTCCGATAACGTTTGCGTGGCGTGAAGCAGAAGTCCGGCGAGATCTGAATAACCGGCCACGCCGCTCAGGTCGATCTTGTCGCCCTCCGCCACGGAAAAATTTAGGATCGTGTCGGCGCCTGCGCCCGCTTTGAAGGTGTCGGCGCCTGTGCCGCCGACAAACAGATCGTTGCCGGCAGAGCCGCTGAGTAGATCGGCGCCCGCTCCTCCGGAGACCAACGCCGTCCACGCGCTTGCATCCCAGGGGTGCGAGGAGTCGAGCACCGGATGCGAACTAAGCGAATTGTTGTTCGACTGCACGCTCGTCTTGTTGGTGATTTGCGCCGCAGTCAGCCCGTAAAAATGGTTGTCCGTAATTTGCGCGCTAAGGGTGCTCCCGTTGTTCACGGAATAGATGCTGGAGCCGCTCTTGTCGTTGATGATGGTGTTACCCGAAACGATCAGCTTGGATTTTGCGTAAGGCGCGTTCTCCTTGGCGTAGGCAATGATCGCCGGGTTCTGCGTCCACGGTCCTTGTTGAATGACATTGTTCTGAATCGTGGCCAGTCCGCCGTTCGGCAGATCGATGCTGTAACTCGCCGAACCATCATTGTCGTATATGCGATTGTTCGTCAGGATCGTTTCCACCGCCCGGCTTTTCACCTCGTGACCGACGACAGCGTCGTGGGAAAAACTGTTCGTCATCTGAAACAGTGCAATTTGACCGACATAGACGTTGTGGCTTTGGCCATCGCCGGCCCCGTTGTGGTCGAACTCCGTGCGGTCGATGGTGATGACGCCGCCCGGCGTCGCGGCCGCGAGGATGCCGTCCTGGTTGTCGTGAAAGTAGGAGTTGGTGACGGTCAGGTTTCCACCTTCATAGCGGATACCGCCGCCGTTCCCGTCGCCGACCGCGGCGCCTGAAAATTCCAGATGGTCGATCGTGACATCCGTGGTGGTGACAAGGATGGCCTTTCCGTTTGAAGGGGCCGTCGTCGCCACGAAATGAGCCATTCCGCCCACGCCGATAATGTTGATCTTGGTGTTGATGGCCGCAAAATCGTTCACGTATGTGCCCGCCTGCACATACAAGGTATCGCCGTCATGGGATGCAGCGACGGCGTCTTTCAGGCTTGCGTATTGCTGGTCACGTCCGACCGTCAAAATGGCCATAGATTCTCCTCACCGGCATAGCTTCGCCGTTGCGCATTTCGCGTTGCGCGGAATTGTTGAAAGTTTACCCCCCTCGATTGCGTAAGGCCGCCTCGACGCGGCGCGCACGCAGTTACGAGGATGTTTCCGTAATGAAAGTGTTCGACACGTCCGTCAAATCACTTGCATCCGCTCGCTGTGATAAAGCTGAGAAGGTAAATGAAATGCTAATTCTACAGTTCAGCTTACGCTGATTTGTGTGACAAATTCGAGGCATCGCAGAAGTGGGTCTGTGAATACATCTGTACACGGAATGCGCTGTCGAATTTGCGCTGGGCCGTCTTCAGGGAGACACCGCGCAACCCCGGGGTGAGAGCGGCGCGTCATGGCGCTGCATCAGGTTGGGACGGCTTCTTTCGCGATCGCTGTGTACTGCGGGAAATCAATCCCCGCCGGGCATCATCGCCGCGCAACCGCCATCCACGAAGAGTTCGGTCCCCGCAATGAAATCGGATTCGTCGGAGACCAGAAACAGCATGGCGCGCGCCAGATCGATCGGTTCGCCTGGACGATTGCGCAGGTTCAACACCTTGCGGTCCGGATTGAATTCGTCCTTCCCAACGGGCGAGCCGATCTTGTTCGGCACCACGCAATTGACGCGGATGTCATACGGCGCAAGCTGAATAGCAAGCGAGCGCGTCAGATTGATGACGCCCGCTTTGGCGCTGGTGTAAGCAATCGCGCGGCCGCGTCCGTAATGGCCCGATGTCGAGCTGACATTGACGATCTTGCCGCCGTGCTTGGCGGCGATCATCGCTTTGGCGGCATATTTGCTGAAGAGCATCGGCGCGGTCAGGCACACCGCGAAAACGCGGTCCCATTCGGCCTTGGTGATATCGAAGAGATGCTTGTTGTCGGAGATTGCGACATTGTTGATGAGGATATCGAGCCGGCCGAAATCCGCGGCGACCGCATCGACGGTGGCGATGATCTGATTTTCGTCCGAGACGTCGCAGACATAGGCCTTGGCTTTTCCGCCCGCCGCGTTGATGGCGCCGGCAACCTTATCGGCGCGGGCCCGGTCCATATCGACGACGGCGACCGCGGCGCCTTCCTGGGCGAATAGTTTGGCCGTCTCTTCTCCGATATTGCGTCCGGCTCCGGTGACAATGGCAACTTGGTTGGCTAACCGCATGAGGCTCTCACGTTGGCGTGTGGCTGTGCGCTAGCGATAGCCGTCTTGCCGCGCTTCAGCAATGCGTTATGCGCTGGCGCGCAATAGCCCTTGAAAGGCGGTTCAGGGCAGGGCGCAGAGTCGCGAAAACAGCGCGATCAACTCCCCTTGGCGGCGGGTTCGCGTCTTCAAAAGCATCGCCGCGACCTGAGTGCGAACCGTGGTGATCTTCGCCTTGCGCTTTTCGGCGATCTGCTCGACATCGGCGCCCTGCACCAGTTCCGAGGCAATGTCCGTTTCAGCAGCGGAAAGGCGAAACAACTGACGCAAAGCATTCGAGAATTCGGCGTCTTTGGGTTCGCATTTTTGCAGGAAGATCAGAGCCTGAATCCCGGAGCCGGGTCCGCCCGCGGAAAACGGCAGAACCGTCGCCAGTTGCGGACGGGGACTGCGCGTGTCGTTGATAATGATCGTCTGCCGCTCGTCTTTATGACAAGCCGTTTCAATCGCGCCCCGTAGTCGCGCGTTGTCCGCCGGATGAACCGAGGTAAGGACGCAATCTATCTGTTTGAACGACTCGGCTGTGCTTAGTTCCGCAATAGCCGCTGTATTGCTGTATTTTTATACCCCCTTCGCCATCGACCAGAAAAATCGGCAGTTTAATCAGATCCAAAATCGCCCATGCGACTGCCCCGGACGTCCGGTAGTTCGGCTCCATCGCTATATCCCCGCCCCCTAAAATGGGCCGCCCGCCTTTGTGCCATGTGCAATGAAAGGGTTTTCGCCCCAAACTCTGCCCCCTGGCGCAGCTACTGAGCATGCCGCAACGCAAGTTCGACCATTAAGGCGGCGCTTCTGCCCCGCCAGTTCTCACAGTTGAACATTCGTGATGTGGCCAAATCCTACCAATTGCGGTTTCTTACTCATGGTTTATGAGTAATTAATTTTGCGTAGGATGATGTACTACGAAAGCCGCAATTAGGATACGCCTCTACTGGCTTTCCAGCAGCCTGCGGAAGTAGGCGATCGTTGCCTTCAGGCCTTCTTCCAGTTCGGTTGAGGGCGCCCAGTCCAAAGTCTTACGGGCGACGCTGATATCGGGCTGCCGCTGCTTGGGGTCATCCGTGGGCAGGGGGCGGAATTCGAGTTTCGACTGGCTGCCGGTGAGCCGTAGGACGTGCTCCGCCAGTTGGCGGACCGTGAATTCCCGGGGATTTCCGAGATTAACCGGCCCGGTCACCTCCAGGGGCGAATTCATCAGACGGATCAAGGCTTCCACCAGGTCGTCGACGTAACAGAACGAGCGCGTCTGGCTCCCGTCGCCGAACATGGTGACGGGCTCACCCTTGAGCGCCTGAACGATGAAGTTGGAGACGACACGGCCGTCATTGGGATGCATCCGGGGCCCGTAGGTGTTGAAGATACGCGCCACCTTGATCGCCAGCCTGTGTTGCCGGTGATAATCGAAGAACAAGGTCTCCGCGCAGCGCTTGCCCTCGTCATAGCAAGACCGGGGGCCGATCGGATTGACATTGCCCCAATAGGATTCGGTCTGCGGATGCACCACCGGGTCGCCATAGACCTCGCTGGTCGAAGCCTGGAGGATGCGCGCTCTCACCCGCTTCGCAAGGCCCAGCATGTTGATGGCCCCGTGTACGCTGGTCTTGGTCGTCTGCACCGGATCGCGCTGATAGTGAACGGGGGACGCCGGGCAGGCGAGATTGTAGATCTGGTCCACCTCGATATAGAGGGGAAATGTCACGTCGTGGCGGATGAATTCAAAGCGCGGATTGTCAAAAAGCCCCAATATGTTGCGCCGGGAGCCCGTGTACATATTGTCGACGCAGATGACATCGTGCCCCTGATTGAGCAGCTTTTCGCACAGGAACGAGCCGATAAAGCCGGCGCCGCCGGTGACCAATATACGTTGTGTGTCGAACATGTTGGTGCGGCGCCTCGTTTCGATTCGGCCTGTTGCTTATTGAAGCAGTTTCTTATGATAGGCGCAGCCTGATCCGGAAACCAAACGATGCGCAAGACGGCGACCGCCCTGACAGCGATAGTAGTGTGGGGCGCTGCCTGGAGCGGGGCCGCGACGGCGGCGGCGCAGGGCGAGGTGCCAGCGCCATTGCAGTCTGCCGCGGAATGCATGGCCCGTGTATTGCGGGGCACCCCCGGCGTTATGAACGTGGAAATTTCGGTGGCGCCCGGCGGCGGCTATCCCATACTTGCCTATGGCTTTGCCGATCCTGCGGGCCGGCGGCGGTTTACGGAACTTAGCCTGTTCCAGATCGAAGGCATCGACGACGCGCCCTATGTCTTTGACCGGGCCGACATCCAGGGCGATGTTGTCGCCGAACGGCTGCTGCCCGTTTGGAAAGCCCGGTGCCGTGCCGGGTTGGGCTATATCACGAGCGTCCCCCGCTAACGCCGGAGCAGCGATTCGTCGAAGCGCCGGCACCCAAAAGATAAGCGGCGGCTTCCGCGTTGTGGAAACCGCCGCTCATGATCGGGCTGTCGCTTGGAATTTCAGACGTCTTTTGGGCCGGCTTTCTTGCGGCGTAAGAACCGGGCGCTTGCGAGAAGCCCGGCACCGAGCAACGCGAGAGACGTCGGCTCCGGAATCGTTCTATACGGAACGTATGTGCTCGATTGCCCGCGGGACGTCAGGTTGAGTGACCCCGCCGCAAAGTTTAGCGTGATCTCCTGAGTAAGCGAGTACAAGGGAGATAGCGTCACCGGCTTGATGTCTTCGCAGGAATAGGAGTGGGCATCCGATGCTGCCAATTGGCATTCCGGGGTGCTTACGAAGACTGTTGAAACAGCCGGTGTGGCGACAACAGGGACGCCGGGATTTGGGATGGCCGCACTGTTGCTGGAGTTGGTCGCGCTATAATAAAAGTTCCCGGTCGAATTGTTCCCGGCTCCGTCGCCGCCATTGAACCCACTCAGGTCGTACTTGAAGTTCATCGGGCCGCCGGTGGGCGCTATGATGTCATACGTCGTCAAATAGAAGCTGATCGAGCCCGCAGTGCTCTTTATATGTTTGATGTCCGGGACGTCCAAGCTCATGTACAGCGTGCCGTCGGGGAGATAATCAAAATACCCCTGAGCAACCAATCCGTTGGATGTAAACTTATTCCCGCCGCCGCCGTTCAGGTTCACCGCGCCAAGAACCGTACCGGACGGATCAGTGGGATCGATAACGCCGTTAAACGTAACGTTGGCCGTTCCAGCGATAATGCGGAGCTTAAATTGGGGAAGCGCGGACGCCTCACTGACCCACCCCAGAAGGGCTGCCAAGACCGCAGTTCCAAATAGAGACTTCTTACGCATATCACACCTTACCCGGTCAGACGCCTTGCTCGCGAGCGTTAGAAGAACACTGCTAATGCCTGGGCGCGGCCACTGCAATGTTGTAAGCAAGGTTTGTGCCAGCGATAATTAATCTTAAAATCCCAAGGAATTGCTGGGGTCAACTTTAACAGGGCAAAGAAACCGTAAAGAATTCCGACTCCGGATGCAATGATAACCGTGCAAAACCATACATTTTCATCATCATCATCCGGCTTTGCCGCTTCCTGCATGCTCTGCGGGCATGCCCCCGTTTTGCGACCACGTCTAGAGCGCAATCCGACGAAGTGGACGCCGGTTCGTCGTTAGATTGCGCGCCAAACTAAGGAGACTAGAGCATGATCCGACTCCTTTTGATCGGATCATGCTCTAGGCTTCAAAACCGTCGTCTGGCCGTCAAGGAAAGAGAGGCGGGCAAGCCGCCGTCTCCTGCGTAACCCCGTATCGGCCCTACGAGCGCCGCCGACGGCGTTCGAACCGCGCTCCAGCAAGCGTCATCAGTCCAGTGCCCAGGAGGGCCGTGTGCGAATCGAACGCATCCGTTGCAAGCCCGTGTGGAAAATTACTGGCTTTCGCGAACCCAGTTTCCAGCCAATAGACGCGCTAACGGAGGGCGTATGCCTCCCGCTGCATGGCAGGGGGGTGTGCGATCGCCGTCTCGAGGTAGCAGTTGGATCGCTCTAACGGGGTCTCAGGGAGGGGATCGGCAAGAGCTTCTACACCAGCGTGAGAGGCGGTCGGCATGAGAGCAGCCATCCCCAAAATGCATCCGGGCGGCGGAAACAGAGGGGGCTTAAACTGGGGATATGAGGCCGCTCATGTCCGCCATGGCGTGCGCGCACGATGTTGAATAGGGTTACTGCAACGCGCCGGCCTTCCATAAGAAGCTGCGCACGCGAAGAGGGGTCACAATGATTGGTGCTGTTGCCGGTTGTGCTGCCTTAAGCGTTGCTGCGCCAGTGCTTGTTATCGCGGCGGGCGAACTCGCCTTCATCGAAACACTAGCCGGGAACCACAACGCAAAATGAGCGACGCCCCCACTGCACCATTCGACGAGTCTCCGTTCTGGCGCTTTTCCTTACGCTTTTACGCCCGCGCCAAGGTGTCAGCGGCCTGTGTTGCGCTGCAAGACCAAGCGAGCGTCGACGTCAACCTGTTGCTGTTCCTGCTGTTCCTTGCCGAACACCATCGTAGCGTAGCGGCCGGGGACGTAGCCCGGCTCGATGCCGGCATTGCCGCCTGGCGTGAGCAGGTGGTCAAGCGCCTGCGCGAACTACGCCGCGCGCTGAAACCCGGGATCGACGCCATTCCTGGCACCGTAAGCGAAGCCTTCCGCGCCCAGATAAAGCGGCTGGAGCTGGAATCGGAGCGGATCGAGCAGGCGGCGCTTGAGAAGTTCAGCCCCGAAACGATCGGCTCGGGCGGCGCATCGCGTCTTCAAGCGGCGGAAGCCAATTTGGCCGCCTATGAGGCGCAGCTCGGCCATGCCTTCCCGGCTGAGCCACGCACGCTCATCCTGGCGGCTTTCGGGGAATTCGGCTCCCATCATCCCATTGCCTAAGAATTGAATTAGAGCGCAATCCGACGAAGTGGACGCCGGTTCGTCGTTAGATTGCGCGCCAAACCAAGGAATCTAGAGCATGATCCGATTCATTTTGATCGGATCATGCTCTAGAATACCGGCTCCGCCGTTTAAGCCAAAATTAGCGCACCTCTTGGTACACAAGGGGGCGCAAGGACGCCGTTTGCATGCGGCGGCCCATCAACGCCATAGGCGGGCTCAATGGCGACGGAAACCGGAAACACCCATTCGCAATACAAAGCAGCTTCGGCCGATGCCGATACCGGCGCTTCGTCCGGGGTTGGCGCTGAAGCCAAGCGGAGTTTGCGCAAGAAGGCCGAGATGCCGCCCGAGCTCGATCGGCTCATGCAGGATTTGGCCAGCGACTCGGGGGCAAACGGCGCCGGCACTCTGGCCCGTGTTGAGCGGCGTCTAGGCATCTTAGAGGCCGCCTTCGCCGACATTGTAGAGCGCCACGAATCATCGCTCCGCGACCGCAGCGCGCAACTTGCCGGCGTTCAGGAAAACCTGCTCGCTCTAAACAATCGCTTCGATGAAGCCGGCGAGCTTCACGGCAATGCTGTATCGGGACTGCGTACGGCGCTTGCGGAACTGAGCGTGCGCATGAACGGACTCGAAGCCCAGCCTCACGCCGCAGCCGCCGATAGCCTGCCGCAGCCGCAAGAGGATGTTGAGTACGAAACGCCTGCGCCGGCCTGGCCAAGCGAGATCGAGGTTGCGGCGGCTGAACCATCGCCCGCGCCACAGGAGCCGCCCGCTCCCATGCGCGCTTCGGAGGGCCCCGCCTATCTTGCGGCGGCTCGGCGCGCCGCGCTTGCTTCCATTTCCGAGACGGAAACGCCGGGTCGTATCGCCGCGGAGTTGCCGCGCCGCTCCAATCGGGCTTGCTTGCGGCTGCCTGCGCCGCACCGCTTCTGTTGCTGGCCGTCGCCGGGATCATGGTCTATCGCCATCCCGTAACGGCGAACACCATGCCCACCCCGCCCGCCCTTACGGCGACAGCTGCCCAACAAGCCAAAACTGCGGAAGCCGCCGCGGCCAAAACCCCGCCGCCCGCCGTCGACGTAGCCGCGCCAATCGACCCGACTGCGGCGGAAACCGCGTCAGCCTCACCCGTCCATGAACTGCAGGAGAAGGCGTCTCACGGCGATGCCCATGCCGCGCGCGATCTTGGGCTGAAATATCTGACGGGGGATGGCATCGGTTCGAGCGATGACGATGCGGCCCGCTGGTTGCTCAAAGCGGCCTATGCCGGCGAACCGGAGGCGGAATATTGGCTGGGCACGCTATACGCGCGCGGCCGCGGCGTCCCGGAAGATGAGTCGCAGGCCCTGCATTGGTATGAATCGGCTGCCAAACAGGGCAACAGCAAGGCCATGCATCGCCTCGGCATCCTGTATTTCGAAGGTCAGGGCGTCACCAGGAACGAGGCCGAAGCTGCTCGCTGGTTTGCCCAGGCCGCGCAAATCGGCAGTCTTGATTCCGCGTTCAATCTCGCCGTGCTTTACGAGCGTGGCGCGGGCGTGAAGCAGAGCCTCACCGAAGCCTACACATGGTACGCGATTGCCGCCCGCGCCGGCGACAAGGAGGCCACCTCCCGCGTTGAAACGCTCGCCAAGCAGCTGAAGCCAGCTGACGTCACAGCGGCGGCAAAAGCGGCGGTAGAATTCAAGCCGAAGACGAAGGAAGTGGTGAGTAGGGAATAGTGAGTAGCGCATCACGCTGGCGCTAGTACCCTCTACTCACGATTCACTACTCACTTCTCGCGCCTCACTCCGCCACAATCTGAAGGTCGGTGTGGCCTAGGGCCTGCGCCTGCTCGACAGCCATTCCGGCCTGTGAGGCGTTCCGGAAGGGGCCGATACGGACCCGAAACACCGATTTTCCCTGGACGGTTCCGGTCATGACGCGCGCGCCCAAGCGGTCGAGCGCGGAAGCCTCCTGTCCCGCTTTGTCCGGCGTGAAAAAAGCGCCTGCCTGCACGTAATAGGCCGCGCTCGCCGCCGCGTGCGTGGCCGTTTGCTGTTTGGCCGGGGATGCAGCTGCGACAACGGGCGCTGCTGCTTGCTTGACGGGAGTTTGGGCCGCGGGCGGTTGGTTTGCCGGTGCGGACGAAAGGGCTGCGACTTTGGCAGCCGCCGGTTTGGCCGGCAACTCCTCAGCTGCGGCTGCGAGGTCATCCCTGGGGATCGGCTGGATACGCACGGTGGGATCGGCCTTCAGCAGCTCCAGCGGCGTGGGCGCGCTGACCGCAGCCTTGGGTGCGGGCTCCAGCGCCACGGAGACAACCGGCGGCTTTGGCATCACCACGGCCGCGATCTCAACCGGTGCAGCAGGGGCGGGTGTCGCGACCGTCACAGGCAGCGCGGGCGGCGGCTGCACCGCGGAAATGATCGGCATCGGCACCGCCGCTGCGATCGGTTCTGGAATGGCCGCGGCTGCGGGTTTCGCAAGCTGCGCGCTTTTCAGCTTCTCGATCAGAGTCAGATTTTGCGCCACGCGCGCATAGTCAGGTGTTTCCGGCGAGATCGTGTGCAGCAGGCGTTCGGCCCCGTCCAGATCGCCCGCCTGCATGCGCGACAGCGCCGCGTTGTTCAGCACGCTCGCTTCGCCGGGTTTCAGCGCCAGCGCGCGGTCGTACAGTGCCTGAGCCACACGGTAGTTGGCCTTCTGATCGTAAGCGACACCGAGGGCGGAATAGAGCGACCACTCCGATGGCGCCAATTGCATCGCGCGTTCAAGAAAGGCCACCGCATCGTCGCTGCGTCCGAGGCTCGCGAGCGTCTTGCCGTATTCGCCGAGAACGCGGGCATCGTCCGGCGTAACCAGTACAAGCTGGCTGAAGATGTGCGCGGCCTTATTGAGATCGCCGGCCTTGCGTGCGTTCTGACCTTCCAGCACGGCAATCGCCACATCCTTGGGCAGCCCGATCTGGTTCGTCTCCGCCACCGCTGTTGCCGGCACTTTTGGAGTGGAGGGCTCTGGCCCGAACAGACCGGCCGGATTGAGGCCGGAGAATGAGGGCAGGGAGGCACAGCCATAAAGCGGCAGCAGGGTTATGGCGATGGCGACGGCTTTCATGTGCTTCACGAGAGATACCCTTGCTGGTCCGCAAAATCCGCGGGCTCGTTTTGCCTTCCGCGTCACATGCACTCTGCAGGCAAATTCCGAAGGCTCCAGAAGGATCGCCTGCCGAGGTCAAGAAACACTTAAGCTGCTGTGAAAATTGATAGATTTCAATTCGGTTCGAATTTTAAGCAAATTTGGACGACACCGGTTGGCGCATTCGTCCAGGCCTCGCTATGGTTCGCCGCGATCCACTGCAAGACATGAGTTTTCGATGACCATTTCCGTCCCCGGAGCGGACAAAACCGCCCAACAAAAACCCAGAATCGCTCGCGATTTTCAGGAGCATCTGGCCGATCTGGAAGCGCGCGGTCTCGTGGTTCGCGTGGACCGTCCCATCAACAAGGACACCGAACTGCATCCTCTGGCGCGCTGGCAATTCCAGGGCGCGATTTCCGAGGATAAGCGCCGTGCCTTTCTGTTCACTAACGTGACGGGAAGCGACGGCAAGACATTCGACATGCCGGTCGTGGCGGGCGCGCTCGCCGCTTCGCCCGAAATCTACGCCCTTGGTATGGGTGTTTCGCTCGACGAAATCGGTCCCTCCTGGCTGAAAGCCATCGGCAATCCCATTCCGCCCGTCGTGGTGAAGGATGCCGCCTGCCAGGAGGTGGTGATTACCGGCGATGCGCTGCGTCAACCGGGTGGCGGACTTGCGGCGCTGCCTGTGCCGATTTCCACGCCGGGTTTCGATGCGGCGCCCTATCTCACCGCCACGGTCTGCATCACCCAGGACCCCGAAACCGGCGTGCGCAATATGGGCACCTATCGCGGGCAGCTCAAAGCCACCGACCGGCTCGGTGTGCGCATGGCCTCGCGCCTGGGCGGCGCCGGCGGTTATCTGCACTGGCTCAAATACCAGAAGATGAAGCAGCCCATGCCGATCGCCATCGTGATCGGCTGCGCGCCGGTGATCTTTTTCACCGGGCCGCAAAAGCTCGCCATCGATTTCGACGAAATGGGTGTTGCGGGCGCGCTGATGGGCGAGCCGGTCAAAACGGTGAAATGCATCACCAACGATCTGCAGGTACCGGCGGATTCGGAAATCGTCATCGAGGGGCTGATCGATTCCGAACTATTGGAGCCGGAAGGACCGTTCGGCGAATCCCACGGCCACGTTGCGCTCGAAGACTACAATATGAGCATGCAGGTGACGGCCATTACGATGAAGAAGAAGCCCGTCTTCGTCTCCATCATCAGCCAGGTCACGCCCTCCGAATCGAGCGTCACGAAAAAAGTCGCCTACGAGCCGCTGTTCCTTGAGCATTTGCGCGGCCATTTGGGCGTAAAGGGCATCAAGCGCGTCGTCATGCATGAGGCGCTGACCAATGTGCGTCCGGTGATCTTCCTCACCTTTGCGCAGGGAACGCCGAAAACGGAAATCTGGCGCGGCCTGCATGGCGCCGCGATGCTGCAAGCCCAATGCGGAAAGATCGTCATTGCCGTCGGCGAAGATATCGATCCGAACAACACCGATGCGGTGTTCTGGTCGCTCGCCTACCGCACCAATCTGAACGAAGACCTGCACTTGGCGCCCTATAAGGACGCCGGTCACGGCCCGAAGTCGGGGCCGAAGAAGCCCGATGCGGCGCTGCTGATCGACGCGACGCCCAAGCACCCGATGCCGCCCTTTGCGCTGCCCGCCCGTGAATTCATGGAGCGCGCCAAAGACATCTGGGAAGAACTCGGCCTGCCGCAGCTCAACCCGCAGCCGCCTTGGTACGGTTACTCGCTCGGCGACTGGAGCGAAGTCTGGGACAAATGGGCGAGGGATGCCGTCGATGGGCGTTGGGAAGAAAC
>Ga0209596_1003572_pt1 | contig 12225 bp, 8 predicted proteins | sample M_130807_MF_Meta_FD_187314 | JGI IMG/M metagenome (GOLD analysis project Ga0209596, IMG submission 187314) | Freshwater microbial communities from Lake Montjoie, Canada to study carbon cycling - M_130807_MF_MetaG (SPAdes) (version 2) | ecosystem: Environmental > Aquatic > Freshwater > Lake... | reverse complement strand
ACACTAAACACTATAAATTTATAATTTTTTAATTTACCATTTTTTAAATACATCGGCAAACACATCATAGTTATTAGGTCCATAACCGGCGTAGAAGATTGCAAAAACAACAACGTCAAAATGAGCACGCCTCTCCTTTAGGGCATCATAATATACACGAGCAACCTTATCAGCAGGGTTTTTAAATGCACCGCATCCAAACGCAGATAACACAGCATATCGGATTTTTGCAGTAATTAGTGTGTCAAGCTGTGCTGCTATACGCTTACGGGTCTCTGTATCAGAGTATTCTTTCCCCCCATGGAGGTCGACGGCAGCTGCGCGCAGCTCATAGAAAGGAAAGATCTCTTCATCCTTAAGGAATGTATATCCAAGATCGCTCCTATTAACATCTTCAGGTCCGCGGATACAGACTCGTGCCTTATTTGTGTCAAGGTACACCCGGCCATGTACACCATTTATTTCTTCTGATTCATCTTGTGTATACCTACGTCTTCGGCTTAGCGAAAAATGGCAATCTGTGCGCCTGAACATGTTTTCCTCCTGTGCGGCAGAACCACTTGTATATGCGCCACCTGGAATAGTCCCGTTTGCCATGTTAAGCACGGCAAAGCATTTGCCATATTGCTTGGTATACATTTGTGTTGCTACACCCCAATCAAGCTCTTTAACATTAACAACACATGTGCTGGTTGATTTAAAAGGGGGGTTTATAGCCCATTTCATAAGATTATCTCGAGCAATCTTATGATAGTACAATCCATCTGACGGTGCTTGGAATTTGCATAGTGTTTCAATCAATATTTCTCGTCGCTTAATTCTTTGCGGACCATCTGGTTTTTTTAGCACTTCAGAGCGTTTTGCAGGATTATCTTTTAGTGAGCGACCAAAGTGGTCTATTATCAATCTATGACCTGGATCACCAGGAGGCCAAAGTCTGAATTGTGGTTGTGTGACATAAGAGGTTGTTGGATTTGGCTTAGCTTGACCTAACTTTTGTATTATTAGTTGCATATTCTGTTGGATATCTGGTAAATAAAATGTTGTTGGTCCTAGCACGGCTCGATCAGTAGAGTCTATTAAATTTTGAGTGGCTTGACACTGGTCAAAAGATTCAAATTTACCATGAACATTAGGTATGCAAATGTAATCACCAATACCGCCAATTTGTTTAATTTTAGTATTATATGTAAAAAACATTTGATTTTTTTAAATAATATATTAATGTATATATTTTAAATATATAAATAAAATATAAAAATTGATATATAAATTAATAATTATATAAAGATTAAATATATTAAATCTATAATGACCCCATCATTTTTAATTACATCATTCTTAAAAAAATATGAAAATAATTTATCCGATCCTAATATTATTAAACAAATTAAAATAGATCTTTTTAATAATGGAATATGCACAAAAGATTATCCGGAAGACCAATTATTATTATTATATAATAAATATGAAGATTCTATTATGACACCATTAAAACGTGAATGTAGGTCTTTAGTAATTGATTATACTAATTTAAAAATAAAATCATATAGTTGTGAAACACCTAGATTAAATAAAGATGGATTAGAATTTTTATTATCACATACTGATAGTCCTCAAAGAATTAATGTATGTTATGAAGGAACTTATTTATCTATTTTTAATCATAATGATAAATGGTATGTATCAACTAGAAGATGTTTAGATAGTAATGAATCTATTTTTGTAAATAATAACACCAATGAAAGTGTTATTGTTGATAAATCACATTATAATATGTTAGAAGAAGTTTTACAAAATGCAGGATATAATAATTTTGCACATTTTTGTGAAATTTTAGATAAAACAAAATCATATTATTTTGTATTAATTCATTATCAAAATAAACATTTGATTGATTATACAGAACAATTTGGTAAAAAATATACACGGATATGTCTAACAACAATTAGAGACACTGATATGAATGAACTTGATATTTATAATAATAACATTCATTTTGCATCATATGATGAATCCGGACACATATTTATACCAACTAGATTAGACTCTATTGACGAGTTTGCTAATTTTAATAAATTAGTGACATATGATTCAGTTCCAAAAACAGAAGGAATTGTAATTCATATTTGGTCTAGCACTTTAAATAAATACAATTTAATTAAATTACAACATAATAATTATCAATTTGGTAAAGTAGTTGGCACAGATCATAATTTATTCAAGGGTATGTTGTATTTATATCAATTAAATAAATTATCAGTATATTTTACACAGAATTCAAATATGCATAATATGAAACAAATTACAAATCCTCGTAATGCATCAGAAATATATGATACAATTGGTATTATTGATGCGGTATTTAAAACATGCACGTCTGAATTACTAGAGTTATTTAAAATTTTATGGCATATTAAAACAGGAAAGCATAAACATAGTAGTTTATATAATTTATTACCAAAAGAATACAAAGATATAATGTTTGGTATTAAGGGTATTTATCTTGAAAATAAAGCAAATAAAGCAAATATTGGAGTGCATTTAAAAATTAATGATATTTATAATTATTTAAAAAATATTCCAACAGACCAATTTATTGCATTTATTCGTATGAGAAAATTAATGTTTAATTGGGTAAAATATGAAGTATCCGATAAGAAACAAAATACAATGGAAGTAGATAATACACTAATTGATGCATTAAAAGATTTTGCAACTATTTCTAATTTTTGTGATAAGGTGCATTTAAAATTATGTGCTATTTTTACAAGTAAATTATTTCCCAGTATTACACCAGTTGATATTCCTCCACAATTATCAACAACTGCTGAATAAATTTGGTTAATTAAAAAATTTAATTTAATATTTAATAATATTAATTTAATATTTTTGTAAATTATATTTGTTCAATTGATTTAATATATTCATTTCTATTTTGATCAGTAATAAATTCTCTGGATGTACTTGTTAATTTAACGGCATAATATTTAGACCAATCTTTATTATTAATAATAAAGTCAATTGTGTTTTTATGATTCCAACGATGCTCACTTTGTATTTTAAACATACCATCGTAAGAATCTTTAATATTAACATGATAATAATTGCGAGGTTTAGTATGAAATAGATAATTAAAAATAGCATGCTGCATTAAATAAGTATCATCTTTATATTTGAGGGTTCGACTAATATTAATATTTGAAGGTATAATTACAGTCCTTTTATATTTAAGAAATCCAATATTTTCTGATTTAATAAATTCAGTATATAAATCTTTAATAAGTTTGCTATTCTTTGGCGCCATAATAAACCAGTTCTCAAGATGAGGCGCGTGAGCCATAGTAGTATTAATAACAAATTCAAATAATGTAGCATCATATTTATGTATAATCATTTCATTATAGAATGTATCTAAGAATTTGCCATTAGTAACAAATATACCTGGGTCCATCCATACACCTCCATTATTTACAAGTAATTCTATACGTAAAAAGTCAGAAAATCTAACAGGATCTAAATAAATATATTTATCAATAAATTTCTTAGATACAAAATTATGTAAATTTTTATAATCAATAATATTAATTTGCCAATCAGAAGGAATATGTTTTTTCCAAGTCTTAAGATGTGCATTAATAACAGGATTATTTGATAAGTCGTGCCAATAACAATAAATTTGTTTGGGTAAAATATACTCTGAATTTGTAAATTTTTCTTTTAAAGGAGATGCAGAATCATTAAATATAAATAACCATAATATTAAAATAATTAAAATAAATAAAATAAATACTTTCATATAATATAATATATTATAATATATTATAATATATTTAAGATAAATGCTAAAAATTTAATTTAACATTTTATGAGTTAAATATATATTTTTTATAATTTTTATTAAATTAATAACAAATGTTTCAATATAAAAATCTGTTTTTGGTATATTTTTAATATAATAATATGCTTTTTTTATATTTGCCGCATCAGATAATATACGATTAACATCATTATTATTTTCATAATATAGTGGATAATCATTACCTAATAATTCAACAACTGGAGGAATTTTATTAATTAATATTGGCGTGTTTCTTACAATACATTCAATTAAAGTATTTATAGCAGAAGCATCTACTAAATTAATATATACTATATTTTGAGACAATAATATATCATATTCGTCATTATTTATATAATCTATTATTTTAACATTATTTATTTTTTGTTGTATATCATTATATAAATGTTTATACCAATTATTTAATATAGTTTTTGAATTATCAAAACTACAATTTTGTTCAATAATATTTTCTTTAGTATTATTTGTTAATATAGTATGTAATTTTTGCATAAAATCATTTTTGGGATAATAATTATGCATATTTTTACCTTTTAATGCTACTTTTTCTAATGTATATATTTTTTTATAACAATAATAATTAAATTTCATTGGCGGTATAGTTATATTATAAAAATTATATGTATTTCTTAACCAACCCCCAATATAAATTATTTTTTTATCTGGATTAGTTATAAAATTATTAAATTTAAATTTAATCATATCAATTGTTGTTGGATGAATTATTGAATAAACATTATTAATACCATTTGCAATAAATTTATTTTTCAAATCATTAGATAACACAATAATACCTTTACAAAAGTTTAATGATTCTTTAAAATCAACAGACTTTAATAGTGTATTACAATTATAATTACTAAATGTAGTATCAAATGTATGATGAACAAATCCAATCCATGGTTTTGTATAGGGAATAATATTTAATATTTTATTAATATCCGCATTCCAATGAAATGTTTTATCAATACTCATATCCATAATAATACCATTGTAATTATGTAAATGTTTTATATTTTCAAATACATATTGCCAACCAGAACGATGTGCACCAGAATAATCATTTTGGTCAATATAATTTAAATTAATAAGTCCATCTGGATTATTAGTCATAGTTGTATTTTTACAATCATTTATTATCCATTCCCATTCTTCTTTATAATTATAATTAATATTAAACATTTTTTCAGCTAATCCATAATTATATTTTGAATTAATTATTCCATTTGTTAAATAATAAGATACTATTTTAATAATTGTATCTTGTAATTTTATATCTTTAATTAATCTGAAATCCGAATAATTATATTTATTACAAAACTTCTCTACTGCTTCATATGTTATAACTGTTCTGTTATTCTCTGTGATATTATCTAATTCGTGTTGTATTATTTTTGATTTATTATTTAATTTTTGATAAGCTAGTTTTTCTAAAAATATATTATTAAAATTATCTATTGCTATATTATATTCATTTTTAAAATCATAAATCATATCAATATTAGCATTAACTAAATTATCAAATTTAATTAATAATTCATTATAATTAATTGTTATTGGGATATCTATAGTATTACATTCTAATTTATATGAATGTTGCCAATTAATATCTAATAATAAATTACTTATTTTCCTTGTTGTATACATTGGTAAAAAAGGAGTATTTGTATATATTGAAAATAAACAAGCATGATATCTCATTGGAATACAATAGTCTATTATATCATATAATTCAAATAATTGATTTATTTCTATTTTATTTTTTATAAAAGTAATATTATTATTAATAAATTGTTCTGTATCATTAATACTAAATATTGTAATAATATCATTATAAATTAAAATATCATTTTCAATAGTAGATATACTATTTGTATTAAATGGAATAAATATAATATGATAATCTAAAATAATTAGATTTTTAATAAAATGATACAAATTTAATATACAATTATTATATTCTTGAATATATTGATTGTGATATATATGTCTTGATAAAGCAAAACCAATTATTTTTTTAGTGGCCTTAATTGTACGTAATTCACAAAAAGTATTATTAACATTATATTTATCACAAGATAAATTAAAACTTATATCAGGGATATATGATATATTTTTATAATATTTACTAAATAAACTTATATCTTGTTTGCTTCTAATAAATATATGGTCAAAAATATTTAATTTTCCCGTATTTGTTAATATATATGTATATGGTAATCCTACAGATATCGCAAATAATTTATTTGGTTTATTTTCAAATTTAATATTTATATTATTAATAAAATAATTATTCAAAACATCTCCACCCCCTAATATAATAATATCTGTATCTTTAATTTCTGTATTAAAAATTTTATCACAATCAACAAACTTTATAGAATTATATTTAATAAATTTAAATAAATTAATAAAAGATAGCATATATTGATCATCCCCTAAATTATAATGATTATAATATCCAATAATAATGATATCAATGATATCCATTATTATAGGATAGAAAAAAATATTTGTTTATTATTTATATAAATTTTCAATTGTAATTGCCATTGTTTCATAAGGATGTTCATATAATTGTGAATCAGATGGATAATATATAACATCTCTAATTGTTTTAGGGTCTTTTTTATATTCTGCTTTATATATATTAGATTCTTTATCTTTATAAATCCAATTATCTAAATCGGGATTAGCTCTTATATTATCATTCATCTCTCTTTTTTTAATTGGTATAAATCCATTTAGTTTAATATATAATTGAACATCATTTGGATACATTTTTTGATATACGTGTATCTTCTCATGAATTAATAATTTAATTAATTTATTATCATCATATGTTTCATCAGAATGTTTCACATTTTGAGGTAAGAACTCTCTCTTTGAGAGAGTTGTATTTAAATGTTCCTTTGATAAAATAATTGTATCAATTCGTGTATGTGGTAAGCCATTTTCATATAATTTCCCTTTAACACAACCAAATTTCCATAATATAGCATTTGCTTTTTGACCATTAAACCATTTATATTCAATATTATCAAAATATATATTTACTTTCTCAACACACCTAATTAATTTATCTTTTTCTACATGTGTAAAATCAGTTGTTGATTCTTTAATTAAATTAATATATTCATTTATATTATTTATATTACGTGTTTTATAATCATTTTTGCTAAATGTCTTGTAATAATTATCATTATCATTTTTTAATAAATCAAATAATTGTTTCTTATCTAAAAAATAGATAGAATCATCCGGTTTTTGTTGTAAAAATAATATTAATAATATTAATAATAAAATATAAATTATTATCATATTATTAATTTAGATAAAATAATCTGTTTTGTATTGCTTTAAAAATTTAAAAATTTAAATTTTTGAGGATAATAGGCCACACCATAATTGAATACACTTATGCAGCTTACATTCCCTTCTGACAATTGTGTCGCGTCAAGATTTCAGGCATCTCAACAGACTTCACTGCAGGCATCTCAACAGACACCTTTGCAGGCATCTCAACAGGCATCTTCTCTGCAGGCATCTCAAGACACTTATGCAGGCTTTTTCAGCCCAGCCGCAGTATCATCATCGGTATAATCTACCTCAAAAATGTTCGTGTCTGTGAAGTGTTTCATAGTGAACATTGCTGGAGCAAGGCTCGCACGATTTTGATTGAAGCGAGTCATTGTCTGTCTGAGAATCTGCTTTAGCAGACTCTTACAAACTGACTCCGGCAGTTGAGCTACTAACTGTTGTATAAGGTATCGTTCGGGAAGATTCATCGCCATCGAACCTGGATAGACCGACGGGAAACTCATCAGAAGATATAGTTTCCCATTTGGGTGACGGTCAATGATTGCGCCAGGCATGATAAAGCTTTCGTCCGTGCATTCTGTAATCGCAGCCTGCAACAGAGCAGAATAGTCCATTCGCAAAGGTAAAGCAGTTGTGTAACACTAGAAGGCTCTAGTACCACGCGGTATAAACTGTGTATAAGAGGAACCAGTAAACACTAATTATTTCAATTTTTTTATGGATCTAGACATGAAATACTGTTTCTTTGTCGGATGATCATTTGGCAGTTTGTTTATGGCATCAGTTGGAACGACCTTAAAGATGTCTCTGAGAACCATTTTGTACAGATCTTTGTGCTCATCTTTAATATCTAATGGATCAAAAAACGCGCAGTATGCCCGCAATGAAAATCCATACATCGGGTTAATTACGCCTTTTTCAATAAACATTTTTTTGACACGCGCCAGCAAAACATCGCCGTTGTGTCTAGTGTTAAAACGATTAGCTCCGGAGCGCATGTGTGGGTAGATCTCATTAGTCATCATCATAATAATATCAATTAGGAAATTTGGCAAAGGCAATCCGGAGGCAACCTGGTTCAAAACACATCTATTCATTTTTACCTGAATTTATATGTAATTATGTTAAAATAATAAATATTTATAAATTCAATTTTTATATAAAACAAAATTAAATTTATGATTCATCATTATTGATTGTCTTTTCAGTTCTAATTCTTGGAAGGATATTAACTGATGTTAATTCTTGAAACAATAATTTACATGCATATGGAATAACAACCGCTGATATTTTTGTAGAATTACGACAACCTTTACAGGTGTAATATTCTCTATCAATTACTTTTGATGCAAATAAACCACAAATATCACATACATGAACTTTTGTAATATCAGATGTTTCCATTAAACGTTCTTTTAAAAATTGTGCCATACCATGAGCAGCAATTGCATCTTTTTCCATCTCTCCGATTTTAAGACCACCATCTTGAGAACGGCCTTCTAACGGTTGCCTTGTTAGTGCTTGCTTTGGCCCACGAGCACGACTATGAATTTTATCTAAAACCATATGCTTTAGACGGACATTATACATTGGTCCTATAAATATTTTAACATCCATTTTTCTACCAGTTAAACCACAATACATTACTTCTGTGCCATGTGCAGAATAGCCTAATTTTTTTAATGCTTCAGGGAATTGTGATACATCATAATTATTAAATGGTGTTCCATCAATAAAACGTCCTGTTTCAGATCCGACTTTTGAAGCAATACATTCAATAAAATCACCTAAACTCATACGAGAAGGAAAACCATGAGGATTAAGAATTAAATCAGGAACAATACCTGATTCAGTAAATGGCATATCTTTATAAGGATATGTAATCCCTACAGTGCCTTTTTGTCCGTGTCTTGTGGTCATTTTATCACCAACCATTAATGTACGTTCCATACGAATACGTAAATTATACATTTCATAACCATCCGAATTATATACACCTGTATGAACACGATCAACAACACCAGACATATTAGCTTTAAAAATAGAAGAACTATCTTTATAGACTTTATTATTATTACCAGTAGGTTGTATAGGTGATATTTTACCAATAATAGCATCATTATTTTCAATTATAGTTTCTTCAGGTGCATAACCTTTATCATTTAATTTATCATAATTACCTTGTTTCATTCCAGTGACAACATTTCGATCTGGTTTTGTAAACAAGTCATCTTGTGAGGTTGATGGATTTTTAAGAATTTCACTAGATACTTTTTTTAGTGTATCTGCATTAAATACACCTCGTTGAATAGATGTTTCATTAAATATAATACTATCTTCTTGATTATAACCATTATATGAACATACTGCAACTATAGCATTTTCTCCATAAGGTAAATCTAAACAACCATTATATTTCATTGCTTGTGTTGTAACTATTGGAATTTGTGGATGATATAATATTTGTGAAATATCCATTCTATCTTTATAAGATGTTAAATAAGTACCAATAGCCTGTTTAGCTTGTGAATAATGGAGAATATTACGTGTTGTATAATTATGATTTGAAAATGGAATATTTGATACAACCGTTCCCATCATAACCCATGCATGAAACTCGCAATGAGTATAATTAATCCATCTATAATCACCATAACGATTAATATTATCTTCCTGTTTAACAACGCGTTTCATTGCATCATTAGATTCTTGTAATTTGCCAATATTTTCTGCAACTAATGAATAATTAAGTGATTCAATATCTTCATATTCAATTAAATCTGGATATGTTGATAATAAATATTTCCATGATTTTGTTTTATCTACTTGATTAAATTGTTTATTTATTTCAGTAATAATAGCAGGTGTAATAGTTAATTCATTATTACTCACTTTTAATAATGGTCTATATAATCGCCCACCATCAAAATAACATTTAATTTCTTTATTAATATAATCAAAAATAATTGTAGTTGTTTTATCAATTACTGTTTCACGACGTTTTTGTTTTAATAAATTATAAAATTCAATAGACTTTGACATTTTAATAACACCAACCCAATTACCATTTAATAAAATTTTAACCCATAAATTCATTTCTAATGGATTTATATCATATGGATGTTTAATATAATCTAATGTTTTTATTATATTTTTAATAATCTCTATCTGACTTGAATTTTGACATGTGATAGATGACATCATTGCTAAACTTTTTACAATACCAATCTTTGCACCTTGGGGTGTTTCTACACAACATAATAAATAAGGTTGATTATTATTAACATGTCTAATTGATATAACTTTAGCAGTTGATTCATCCATTGATGGAGCCATAACACGGCGTAAATAACCGATACTTTGCACCCAACTTAATCTTGGTAAAGCTTGTGCAACACCTTTCTTTGTTTTATTTACCCCCCATACACCAGTTGCTAAAGCTGTTTTTAATCCTTGTTCAATAGTAGATGGTTTAATTTGACTGATAACATTAATAGGAGACTCATCAGATTGGTTTTTTTTCTTAAATAATTTTCCTATTTCTTGAAGCATCTTTTTCCAATTTTGTCTAAATAATTGACTAAGAAGGACACCCGGTGTTTCAACTCGTTTATTATGTAATGCATCGCGGTCATCCACTTCTATATTGCCAAGCATTACATTAATTAATTTATTTGCCATTAATCCTAAGAACATTACTTTTTTTGGAATATCTTCTTCTAAATGTGGTAATAAATCTTGTTTTAAAATTTGATTTAACAACATTTTCTTTTGTATTTTTGCCATATCTTCATCTGTTTGCGATATTCTTTTATTTCTTTTAAGTTTTTCAATTAAATAATCAATAGCTCCTTCTCTTGTGCGAATTTGATTACCTTCTTCATCAACAGATAACATACAACTTGGGCGTATAATATTAAGCATTCTAGTATCTGTTAAATCATATGTAATACGACTAATTATTTCTTTATCAGATTCAACTCCAAGAGCTCTCATGAGAATAAATAATGGAATATCTACTAATTGTGACGAAGTGCTAACAATTAATACACCATCTTTTCTATTTTTAATAGTTAATATTTGTAAATTATCAGACCAATCATTTTTTCTTGAATTAATTTGTGATACATATATTAATCCTTTATCAAATGATAAATCTTTTTTAGTAAACACAAATATTTTATTATCAGCCATTTTTTCAATACACATTACAACTTTTTCTGCTCCATTAACAATAAAATATCCTCCAGGATCAATTCTACATTCACCTTTTAGATTTTGTTTAATACTTGTTGAACAAAATTTTGATTTTAACATAACAGGTACATTTGCTATAGATACATCTTTTTCTAAAATACCAATATATTTAATAATTTTATTATCACTCATAGTATCAATCATTTCAACAAATTGATGCACGTCAGCTACAACTGTTGCAAAATAATTTAAATGATTCTTTCGTGCATCTGATGGAAATTTTATTTCATTATCATTTTCAAATGTCGATGGTTTAATTCTTATATTAGAACATTTAAAACCATGCAAATAAATAAATTGTTTATCTACATTTTGATAAAAATAATTATTTTCTTGAATTAAAAAATATGGAATTATTTCACTTATAAATTGATGATATGAACTAAATAAATGTTCATATAATACGTTAGGTTGATTAAAATATAAATCTAAAAGTTTATTAATCTCTTTTTGCATTAATAGGGTCATTATAATAATATATAATCTTTTTTTATATATTATTATAATATCAATTTTTATACATAGTTGAAAAAACTAAATACATAATTATACATTGTTTTAGGTTTTTCTCCAGCTAAATTATCAGGTGTCAATTGTTCAGTAGCATCTTTACTTATAATCGTATGAGGTATAGTAACATCTGTTTGAATTGATATATCATTACTTGATAAAGTCGGATATTTTTTATTCTCTTGATCTTCATCTAGTTCATTCTCTTGATCTTCATCTAGTTCATTCTCTTGATCTTCATCTAGTTCATTCTCTTGATCTTCATCTAGTTCATT
>Ga0209596_1003571_pt1 | contig 12226 bp, 17 predicted proteins | sample M_130807_MF_Meta_FD_187314 | JGI IMG/M metagenome (GOLD analysis project Ga0209596, IMG submission 187314) | Freshwater microbial communities from Lake Montjoie, Canada to study carbon cycling - M_130807_MF_MetaG (SPAdes) (version 2) | ecosystem: Environmental > Aquatic > Freshwater > Lake... | reverse complement strand
AAGACCTCTTCCACCGATAGGGGGTAGCCATTAATAACGGTTTCTGTTGTGGTCACCTTACAATTTAAGACCTCTTCCACCATAACTTCCCTAACATTAGCCACCTTGAGTGTTGTGGTCACCTTACAATTTAAGACCTCTTCCACCCAAGAAGAAAGAATGTGAGTAAATTCATTAGAGGGTAAAGAGAAAAGAAGAAAGAAAGGAGTAAAGAAAGAATATCTCCACCACATCTGACCATTAGACTTAGTATATATAAAATACCAAAACTTTTCCTTTCTATCAATAAACCATATCTCACCCTTATACTCAATAATTTCTACATGAGATAAATCTTTATACAGTTTCTTAAATATAAAATCCTTTAATCTACCACTAACCATAATCACAAAGATAATAATAATATTTTAGTTATACAATAAATGAGAGAATATAATTACTCACTCATCCCTCCCGTTCATTTCATTCACTACGGTATTCCTTCATAATCATATTCCCCCATTTATATCAGGTCCCCATTATATGTGAAGACATATAGATAGTTAATTTTTGATGGAATTATACGTCATCACATATAATACCCCCATTGTTATGGTGACATATTGGTAAATTGTTATGGTGGAAAAATATTGTATAGATGAGATAATCAAATTATAAGGTCAGGACCTTATAATGGGTGATTATAAGGTTATAACCTTATATTCCCATAGAGTTAGTTATATGGTAGTTACCATGTTCATCATAAATGATGTTTCTCTTTAACTATTAAAAGAACTTACCTATAATTTGTTATGGTATGTCATTATGGTGGGGAGTATAATATGTCGTTAAGTTGTGGACTAATGTCCCCTCGTTGAAGATTATTATGTGACTATCCTAACACATCTCATGAAAATCAAGTGTTAGTTTCTAACACATCTCATGGTAATCGGGTGTTAGTTTCTAACACACTACGTGTTTCACCGCTTAGTGTACTGTTAAAGACATAATTAACTGGGATTTACCTATAGTGAATTTATTGGTCCTGTAGACCCCTACAGAGGGGAAAAAGTGACATTACAATATTATTATGACCATTATCGGTGGGAAAAGGTGGGAAAAAATATATAAAAAAGGTGGGAAAATATGGTGAGGGGGATTATCCCCATTGTCAAGCGTGACTGACAAAATGACAATTCCAAATATTTTAACATATTTATTTAATAAAAAGTTATCAACAATTCCCCTCTGTCATAGTGTCAGGAGGGATTTATAAAAAAAGTTATCAACAATTATGGGTAGAAAAGAGATGTACGAAAGTGTACTAAAAAAGTTTTCAACGGTCATCACAGAGAGTGATGGGTGTTATATTGTGACATATGGTCATGGTTTATTTGAGGGGACGTGTAAGTATGTTGGAAAAAGTGGGATGAGTAGACTTCAACCCCAATCTGTATTGTTATTAACGGAGACTGACATGGGGGATGTGATAGAGTATATCCATAAGGAGTATCCATTATCTAGTGATGACCATAATGATTTACAGATGTATATTAGGGAACATTCGTTACGGGTGATACGGGAAAATGTCAGGGGGATGATTTAATATTGGATTGATTTACGGAATGCTTCAAGGCATGGTTGTTTATATAACTTTGCCATGTTGTTTGCTTCAATCTCTTTGGGGTGATTATCATACCCAACTTTGGATAATACCTTATCATACTTATTAAGGTTTTGGGTATGGTGGGTATATTCATGAATGAATGTGCTGATGAACTGACCTACGGTCTTACATTGATTGTAGTACACATATATCTTCTCGAACTCACTTGCGTATTGACCATAGTATTCCTTATCAGTCTTAACGATACTGAACTTGGGGATTCCCTTCTTCTTAGGTTGACCGATAACTTCAATACAATATTCAAGACAGAACTTGGCAAGGTCCCTACGTTCCTTGTTGGTTAAATTAATCACGGATGAGTAGTTGTTATACTTAATCCGATTCTCTATATGTGATATAAGTTGTATAAACATTATACGAAGATAGGGATAATAATCTAAATAAACAATTTGTATCTATCAAATCTTTTTTGTATCTTTGTGTTGTGACCATTCAGAAGATGGGGACCGAGTATACTCCAGCCTGCCTTATGGTTTGGTTTTAAGTAAACATATAAGCAGGTTGGAGTACACCCTCTTAGAGAAGAACTTGTTTCCCTGACCCGTCTCGGACTTAACCACCGACAATACAAAGGTAAGGATTATATTTTATATTACCAAATTTATTTTTGTGGTCAGGACAGGATTCGAACCTGTATCTCAAGTATCCATTTTTACCGTTAGGAATTACCCCACTGACTTGCGTGAACCTATTCACTACCTGACTATGTCCCAAACTTCACCTAATACGTCTACTAGGGAGTGGTTTGGTAATCCACCTTAACTTATGCCTTGGGCTATTCGTTTACGTGGAAAAAAGACCACTTCGGGTGCGCTGAACTTACGGGAAGCGTTCGTGGTACTATTGTAGTCAGGACAGGATTCGAACCTGTATGATATTGAAGTATCTGCGGCTGTTCGCGTCCATCTGAACATTTAATTTTCTTGCATATGTGTTGTCGACACTCATTCCATTCTGCAGGACATATTTACCCTATAATAACTTCTATCTGATTAGCGTCTACCAATTCCGCCACCTGACTATTTCTTTTTAGTAATACAAAGATACATACAATCCCCATCATACACAAATATATTATTCCACCCATAAACAAATCTTATTAACATTGTCATTATGTCATGTTCATAACATTACTTGTATATGTCATCAAAATTACATCACCAACATACATGACATTACTCACAGGGGAGGACCCCATAACACCCCCTCTCATTTATATAAGAATATACCCCCCATACCCCCCTATATGGGGTACATACCCCTCCCCTCCCCCGTATCCCCCCTCCATATAGTGGTTTTGGGGGGTCAAAAAGGGGGGATAATCCCTTAAATGAAATATTCGTATGAAAAAATGTTTATGGAAATTTTTGGGAAAATTCCCCTATATTAAACGGGGGGTTAATTTCTACAGAACACGACCCCTTGTTTTAAAATGTTCCCTATATGTAAAAAAAAAATTTTGGGAAAAATTTTGATAATGTCAATGTATACTATTATATTTCTGATAATGAATATAACTCAAAGAAATGATGTATCACATGTGGGGAAAGTATATGGTAAGTTAACCGTGTTATCGTATTCCCATAGGGTAAAATATAAAAGTGGTAGTGCCGTGAAATTTTGGAACTGTTCCTGTGAATGCGGTGGGTTTGTTACTACGTCTTCTCCCAGTTTAACATCTGGAGGGACTAAGAGTTGTGGATGTTCTCGGAATAAAGGTGGTAAGGTAAACAATCAAGGTTATAGGTCGGTTTATGATAGGGTTGATAGAAAGTATAAACTTCAACATAGAGAGGTTTATGAAAAACATTACGGTATTAAATTAGGTCCTTATCAAAATATCCATCATATAAATGGGGATAGAAAAGATAATCGGATTGAGAATTTGGAACTATGGGATACAAGTCAACCTTCAGGTCAGAGAATTGAAGATAAGATTTTATATTACGATAAACTTGTTAAGGAGTATGAGAATCATCCCCAATATAAACATTTATTTATTTCTAATTAATATCCAACCCCACTCTCTAATACAGGTGGGGGTTTTTATTTAATATAAGTCCAGACCGTCCGAACTCCCTTCGGTCGTGGTCAATCCCCCCGCCCCCTTTTATTTAAGTGCACCACCTATCATTTTAAGAACATGACCCCCTGTTCTAAATTGTTCCCTATATATAAAAAAAAATTTTTGGGAAAAATCTGAAATATTGATTAACTTTGTATTTATTAATATATTTTTATTTTATGAGTCAACAAATGAGGGACCTAATGAGTCGATTTTCTTTATTATTAAATGAATCATCTATTAATCGTGTGTATAATCATTTGATAAAGCATGAATGTTCTATTATTACCTCATATAGAAAAAGTCTAACAAATTGTTTGGGTGGTGATGATGACAAGGGATATATTAATATTCGGATAAACAAGGATAGGAATCGTCATTTGAAATCTGCTTTATTGTATCTTGGTTATGGTGTTACGAAAGTTAAGGGAACGTATATTGAAAATTTTGCTGAGCAAAACGCTATTGAGGTTAATGAGGAAAGTTTCTTTGTTGTTAATATTAAAGACGATTCTAATTTTATTTCGAATATGACCAAGCTTGGTGAGTTATTTTGTCAGGATAGTGTTATGATTATTGAGAAGGGTGGTGATAACAATTATCTTATTGGGACAAATAATTCCGAGTATCCTGGATATGGTAAGATTGAGAAGATGGGTAAATTTAAGCCTCATGTTGAATCTGAATTTATGACAAGGGTTGGTGATAGTCCGTTTTCATTTGAATCATTTGATTTGCTTCAGAACAACACCAAACGTCTTGTGTCTGAGGATGCGAAGATTTTGATGAAGTTTTTATAAAAAATCTCTTATATATAAATTCCCCCATCTGTTATAGGTGGGGTTTTTTATTTCCCATTTTTTTTGTATAATTGTGATATTTTGTATAATTGTGATATTTATATATAAATAAAAAAAAGAAATATGAAAAAAATTGTAAGATTAACCGAATCTGATTTAACAAGAATCGTTAAACGTGTAATAAAAGAAGAAGAGGATGATGATATTGAAACTTGGGATGATTTTCATAAAAAATATCCTTTACCAGATGCTGACCCTGAAATGGATAAAATGATGAAACGAATAGATGTTGTTAATAAAAATCCAAAACTTCGTTCAAGACTTGAGGATGATTCCCGTAAAAACATTAAAATAAATCAACTAAACCGAGAATTAAGAGCTCTTGACAAGGAAAGAAATCGTATTATGGGAGAATTAAATGATTTAGGTTATAACCCTTAATCTGATACGTAAAAAATAATATAACTAAAACCCCATTCTTTAATACAGGTGGGGTTTTTTATTTCATTTAATATTATTATCTTTGTAATATGGTTTCAGATAGATTAAAAGATATTATATTCAAAAAACTTTATAAGGAGTTATCCAAGGTCGAGATTATTTCTTATAAGGACAGTGTATACTTTATCGATAGAGATAATAAGTATTGGTATTTTGAATATGAAAATGAGGGTAAGTTATGGTGGAGATATGATTTCTTTAAGAGTTTTTTTGTTCTCTTTTCTTTGGAATCTCCTGATTTTGATAAGGTTATGTCCGAATGGGTGGAAGAGGTCCTCAACTGTAAGGTAAATACAACGCTGGTAATAAATCGAGCACGCGCTCTAGTGGTGGAAGAGGTCCTCAACTGTAAGGTAAATACAACGCGGTGTGGCTATTTTAATGGAGATTGCCAGGTGGAAGAGGTCCTCAACTGTAAGGTAACCACAACTGTCGTAGGATGGGCGTATAGCCAACTGAAGGTTGAAGAGGTTCTTAATTGTAAGGTAAATACAACTAGTTGTGCTTATTTAGAGGATATTGAGGGGGTGGAAGAGGTTCTTGCTCATAAAGATGATGTTACCATCTAAAATACTAATACATAATATTTATTACTATGGAAGATTACATTAAAAAAATTGTTAAATATGTCTTGGATGAGAAATATCCTGAGTTCGAGGATGTTGAGGTTACCAGTGAAATGAATCCTCGGAGTTTCTATACAGACAAAAAACGTAATATTGTGTATAATGTTTTTTTGATAATTGATGGTAATACATTTCTTAAGAACGGTCGTGAGTATTGGGAAGATATTAAATCTTTAATTAGGGATACGATTAAATCAATTGGTATTGAAAATACAATTAGTGTTTATATTGAGTTCTCTGACGAGAAATAAATTTTATAATTTGTGTTATGACAAGTAGAGCATTAATATCTGAGATTAATTCACTTCCTAAAGATTTGAGATTACAGGTTGTGGATTTTGTTAAATTCTTAAAAAAGAAGTATAAAACAAAATCAAATCTGAAAGTTAGAGAATTTGGACTTGCCAAAGGTAAGATTATTATTTAATCCCCCCATCTCTTATACAGGTGGGGTTTTTTGTTTAATATAAGTCCAGACCGTCCGAACTCCCTTCGGTCGTTGTCAATCCCCCCGCCCCATTTTTTTGGAGTTGGGGGATATTTATTTGATATGAAGATTATAATATCAGAAAATAAGTTTAAGAGTATGGTCACCAAAATGGTTGGGTATGATTTATCCAATCGTATTGAAATGATTACAAGTTGGGAGAATTTAACCGGTTCAGAAAAACATAATCGATAAACAATGTGCATAATATGAAAATAAGAATAACAGAGAGACAATATAGTAAATTAATTGAACAGGACTTGGATTTGTTTGATGATGTTTGCGGTGAAGAGATAGATTATGTAAATTTTGGTTATTATATTAATATGGTTTTTATAAATTTACCTGGTGGTCACCCCGATGACCGTGAGATGTTATTTTCTCGGATTAAATCGTCTAATTGTGATATTGTGTTACATAATGTTATAACAGATGAGAAATTTACCCTTAACCCTGATGATATAAAGATAACAAATACCGCATATAAGAAGTTATATATTAATAAATCAGTATATAATGAAAAAATTTACCCCAATTTACCCCCAATTGAACAATTTGTAGAATATATTTCCTCAACACCAATTAAGGAAGCGTTAAAAAGGGCTTTTAGAGAGAATTGGGTGGAAAAAAATGGCACTCACGTTGCTGGTGTCGTTGGTATTCTACCAATAAAAAAGAATAATCCAAATAAATGGTCTATTGTTAATTTTTTTAACACTAAAACTAGTATTAAGGACAGAATTACTTTATTTTTAGTTAGAGATTATAAAAATGGTAAATTTATACCGGATAATAATATTATGGAATCTGTAATTAATTGGATGACAGATTTATTTCAGGATATAAATAGTAGTGATATGAGAGATTTAGTTGAAATTCAAGAAAAATCTATTATGACTAATTACAAACAGGAGTTTATAGAGGTTAATAGAATACAAAAATTATACCACCCGAATGAATCTATTGAAATCTCAGGTTTTGGAACAATAAAAGATATTGTGTTAGGGATTGATGCAACTATTGGTGGTGTTACTTACCAAATAAAACCATTATCTATGGTTAATGTTAAAGATGATTCTATTTTTGTTAATATTGGGTTTTCAAATGCTAATGATTATAGAGATAAACCTATTGATAGGATTGCATTTGCTAACAATCGTGAATTATATGTTTTTAATAACAATGGTGAACTTATTGGTAAAACATATAAATTTAATAAATCTGATTTAATTACACCTCAATAGTAATTAAGGATATATTTATAATAAAAGAAAATTGTTATGAAAAAAGTTATAAGATTAACGGAATCTGATTTAATGAGAATTGTTAAAAGAACCATTAGTGAACTTGATAGAAGTACCTATGATAAAGCTTCTGAGATTGCTGATAAAAAAGGTTATACAAAACTTGCCGATAGATTTGCATCACATGGAAAAGAGTTTGGTTTAAATCAAGATAGGGATATAATCTCCATAGTCGTAAAAAAACAGGATGAGCAAACATACAGAGTTAGAATTGTAAATATTGAATCACCAAGAGCAGGTTATCATCAAAATGAATTTGTGATGACAACTGAAGATGTTGATACAGGAGCTACAAAAGTATTTGATATTAATAAATATTCAAATAATATTGAATTTTTTTTAAATGGTGACTATCCCGCATTACCTGAAACAAGAAATGACGCCAAAAAGGTATTAAAACAATTTGAAAAAATTGGTGCTAATGTGACAGAAATTGACCCAAGAAAAATTTCATACGAATACAGTGATTTTAAAAATCAATTATAATAATTAAACCCTTCCTTTATCGGAGGGGTTTTTTGTTGTTAATCCAAAATCTTTTGTTATCTTTGTGGTATGAAAATAGACGACTTTTTAAAAAACCTTAGTATGGAAGAACTTCTTGAAGTTCAATCCAAATCTTCAAGTATAATTCACAATTTTAAGGATGGGTATTTTTATATCTGTAAGGTTCGTTCTTATGGACGTAATTGGAGAGCGTGGGACATCTATAATTTCAATGCTCTTCAAGAGTTATGTTATCAGTATTATGGTGAGGAAGGTATCGTTGATGTCTATTCAAATAACCCTGATTTATCTAAGTTGGATAACTATGGTGTTGTTATGTTTGTTCCATCTGTTGAGGACCATCAAATATGGATGGAGTATACCTACCTTAAGAATTCAATTCCCGAATATGAGAATGAACTTAAAGCATGGGAAGAACGTGAAAATGTTCCGTTCAGAGAAAGACCTTATTTTGCTCCGTTACATACTCGTGAGGACATTGATGAACAGATATTAAAGTTGGAGAACTTTGATATGAGTTTTATTGCTCCCGTCTCCGTTAAATATGTCCATAAAGATGAGGAGGAATAGTTCTCTTTTTTTGGGTTAATATATTTATCATCATGAAAGAATCAGATATAGTATTGGTTAGTGGTCATTGGCCATTAGATGTGGGATTTGCTATTAACACCCGAAAGACCCTTGAGCATTATTGTTCATTACATGATTATGATTTTTATTATGATGAGGTTGAACCCACCGAGTGTGAGGTTCATCATTTACATTATAGAAGATGTGATGTATTACAAAGAGCATCTTTAAAATTCCCTAAGGCTAAATGGTTTGTATGGTTGGATACGGATATTTTTGTTAACCGTATGGACATTAGAATAGAATCAGAAATTGATTTGTCGGATGAAAATATTTTATATCATTTATTTTATGAGAGGAAGACAAAAAAGTATCCAAATATGTGGGATTTCAAGTATGACATTAATGTTCCGTGTAAAATAAATTCGGGCGTAAAGTTTGTGAATCGTGATGCTATTAAAATTGAATTAGATATTTGGGAACTACGTAATGATAAAAGATGGATGAAATTCCCTTATGAACAAAAGGTTATGTGTGAAAAGATAATTATTGAGAATTTGGATAGAGTTATTGTTCATGAGCCAAATGTTCTTAACTGTATCGAAACATTTTATCCTGTGGAGAATGCTTTGTTTGTTCATTTATGTGGGAGACATGAAAAATTCAGGACTAACTTTATGGATAAACTAATGAACAAAGGTCTAAATAATGTTATGTTATTAACTAATTTGGAATATAAAACAATTGTTAGTATGTTACGTCAACGTTATTAAACCCTTTTTTTTCGGGGTTAATATATTTATCTAATATGAAAATTATAATTACAGAAACTCAGAGTTTATATTTAAAACGTAGATTACATTTGATTGATGGTCTTGTAAAAAAGGTTCTTCTTGATGTGGACCCCGAAGAATATAACTATCATGATTATGTTGAGGAAATTGCTTGGTCCGTATGGGATAATATGTCCGAATCAGAACGTGGTGATACGGTATCGGAAGAGTTTTTTGATTATATACGTGAAAACTATTGGAAAGAGATTGAAACGTATTATTTAAAACATCGTTAATCCTTTTTTTGTTATTCTTGTGTATTTATATATAAACAAATATATACCGTGAAAAAAATTATAAAATTAACCGAATCTGATTTAACCCGTATTGTTAAACGAGTTGTTGAAGAAAACGAAATGACCGAAGAAGGGTCTAGCCGTTATATGTTCTTTTCAAATCTACAACAGATGAAAAGACAATGTGAATATCTATTGGATTTTGATGAAGAACAAGTTGAGGAGATATTGAATAACGGACATGATTGGGCTCAAGACCATATTTCTGAGGCTAAGAACAATATGGACCAAGTTTTTGATTTCTTAATGAATGAGATTAAAGGTAATGATTCCGATGTTCAGTCAGAATCGTATTTACCAAATATTAAAGGTAAGAAAATATATGAGGACCAATATGGTTCCGTTGAAATTCTACCCATTCAAGAATCAGAATATAAGGGACGTAAGGTTACATTGAATAAACCTTTCTATACTCCTGATGGACCAAAGAAAAGGTCTGTATATGTAAAGAACTCCAAGGGTAATGTTGTTAAGGTTAATTTTGGTGACCCAAATATGGAAATTAAACGTGATATCCCTTCACATAGAAAATCATTTAGAGCAAGACATAAATGTTCCGAGAAGAAAGATAAGACAACGCCAGGATATTGGTCGTGTAAAGCTTGGTAATAATTAGTCTTTTTTGTTTATTAATTTTTTACCAATCTCTTCCCAATAATAATATTCCCAATAGCTATCTTTTGTGTATCTATAAGTGCATTCATACTTTTCTAGCCAAACAATAGTATCATCTATTCTTGTAGGTAAATAGGCAAATTTAGTTACTGTTTTTTTATCAAAAAAATTAGGTTCCGGTTTTACTTTTAATCTCATATTAATCTTCTTTGTTTAATTTTTCATTTATAGCGTCAACAATAAATTTACCTAACTCATATTGGAATTGTTCGGCATCTTCAAAGTTAATGGACTCATCTTTGTTTTTAAATATATTTTGGATGGCACCCCAACCTCTCACTTCAGATATTAATTGATGACCACCGTCTTTATCTACCCCCCAAATATAATTTCCTCCAAATTCGTCTAATTTTGCGACACCTATAAATTTTTTAATTTCTTTAATCATAATACAAATATAAGAATAATAAATTAAACCACCAAATAGGATGATTTAGTTTCTTCATATATTTATCTTATATGAATTCAGAACAATTAATTACAGATTTTAATGACGGTGACTATGAAAGTAGTATTAAACCATTATTTAATGATATTATCACTTTTCTAAGGTTTGCCACTAAACACAATTTTATCGATGAATTATTATTGGATAATATTCCTCATGATGAATTTGGTGACGCGTTACCGTACTTAGATAGTTTAGGTAAAGTAGATAAGTTGGATTACGATAGTGTTCCTGACAATTTTAAAAACGAATTGTTATCGTATAAATTAGAGAAAAACCCTCAGGAAACTTTAAATTACATTACTAATAATTTAATAAATGATGTTTATGTTATGAATGGCGGTTATTATCTGTATGTTAAAGACAGAACAGAACTCGCTGACCTTTTTGAAAGTGGTGGTAGAGATATTTCACCTCATGATTACGCTAAATCCGTTTTGGGTGAGGATTCATGGGAACCATATTGGGAGACTACGGACGATGTATATAGTGATGTTATTGATGAGTTAAATGAAAATAACCTTGGACATTTGTCCAAATATATTATTGAACACATTGGAGGTCAGGAATTTTCTTTGGAGGATTATGATGACGAGTTATTTCATACCTTTTCTACAGAACAAGGAACTGAGGGAACATTCCAAATAACCAAAGAGAATGTGATGAGGTTAATCAAGGATGAAAGTGCTATGAAAGAAATGTTAAAAGGTGATTTATCTGATTTAAAGAGTGAATTATATTCCATCCACAATAATGCTTATAACAGTGCTTACGAAACGGAAATCTATAATGATGTGTGGTCAGAGTTATCTACTTATTTTGTTACAGGGTCTTGGGAGACAGATACAAAAGAAAGATACGATGGGAAGAAAATTTATCACGAATATATTAAAATCAATGATTTCCCGCAAGTTGTTTACGATTTCTTATCCGACAATAAGGGTGGTACTTATAACGAAAGTTTTATGGAATATTTTGGTAGTTATGTTGGGGTTATTGCCACTTTAATGGATAACCATGGTGATTATGATTGGTTAAGTTTTAGAGTCCCTGATTATCCTGATTGGGGGACAACTAAAAAAAATATAAACGACTATTTCACTGATTATATATGAAATATATTGTAACTAAATCTCAATTATTAGAAGCGACAAAGTTCCCAAAGGGAAATGTTGTTTCTGACAAATATTGCCCAATGGTTGAGAAACTTATTATAGACCACTATGGTGATAAAATTTGTGATATTCTTGTCATACCCTCCCCAGATAACGAACAATCTCATTATGTCTCTCATTATGTTTTAATCTCGTATAACGGTTATTCTGTTAGTGGAAAAAACGGGATAAAGGATAAAATTGAAAAATTAATTGATAGTTTTTTTCCTATTGAACCTTTGGTTGTAATTATAGACAATGACTCAGGATGTGACGATAATGACAGTAACCTTT
>Ga0209596_1003570_pt1 | contig 12227 bp, 7 predicted proteins | sample M_130807_MF_Meta_FD_187314 | JGI IMG/M metagenome (GOLD analysis project Ga0209596, IMG submission 187314) | Freshwater microbial communities from Lake Montjoie, Canada to study carbon cycling - M_130807_MF_MetaG (SPAdes) (version 2) | ecosystem: Environmental > Aquatic > Freshwater > Lake... | reverse complement strand
GCTCGGATTTGCAGCAGGTTATTGGGCTGTATTGATCACAAGTGCCTCTGAACAATTCGGGACTAATATCCGAGCCACTGTCACCACATCAGTACCTAATTTCATACGCGCATCGTTGGTGCCAATCACGCTCTTGTATGCCTTTATACAATACATGGGTGTCCATAAGTTACAAAGCGCCATGATTGTCGGTATCATTTGTTGTGTTACGGCGTTTATCGCAGCCAGTAAAATGACTGAAACCTATGGCAAGGATTTAGATTATTATGAGAAATAGATGGGATGATGAAGTTGATGCGTTCTTTTTCAAAATGGCTTGTATCAGAACACGCTCCTTAATACGTTCCGTTATTTTCAATCACAAAAAAGCCAAGACTGTCAATGGCCGTTGATCCGATATTGCCTTTGAGATACATGGTATAAAAATAGCCGGCTTTCAATTTGACATAGCCCGGTTGCGTGTAATAGGGAGTTAAACTTCCAACATCACTCGCATTAAATGTAAGGGAATCGATACTGTAGATGGTATACTCGCTAGACTGACCATTGGAATAATTCCTGAACAACACCGTAGTGTCATTGCCTTGCCGGATATCAGTGGTAGCTGCATTATTCGAAAGATGCAGGAAACGTAGTTTGCAATACGAACCTTTGGGTGTGCTAAAATTTTCGTCAAGTATTTTCATATGCACATTATTCATCGAATCATATAAAAAGACTGAATAGTTTTTTCCTTGTAGCATCATCAAGGATGTGTCTGCAATGAGATTGCCAGCAGCTGTTTTGATCTGTATGAAATGTGTGGTGCTGATATGACTGCTAAACAAACTGTAATTCAAATATTGGATATCGCTTGCAAAAACTTTTTTATAATCGATATACACATTCATGTCGCCCGACACAGAAGAGGCATTAATGAATCGTATTTTAGAAATGCTATCTGTTACCTTATCGCCACTGCAAGCAAATAAGAGTGCAGACATTATAAGGAAGGAAAGCGCGTGAATTGTTTTTTTCATATTTCAAATATAAAATAAAAAAAAGCACATGAACGCATTGTGCGGTCATTCAAGTCTTGAATAAGGCAGATAAAAAAGGCTATTATAAAAATGGAGGATGCATAAGCTGATTCAAGAAGTAAGGAAACACGCCATGTTTTAAGACAATCGGGCAGACTAATCCGAAAATGGCACCCCATAAATGAGCTTCATGCCCGATACCATCATTCCCTTTTTTACTCATATACGATGAGTATGCCACATAGCCGACAGCAAATAAAATAGCAGGTATTGGAATGATTAAATAGACATTCAATATTTGCCACGGATTAAACAAGATGGTTGTAAACAAAACCGCCGCAATAGCTCCACTAGCTCCTAAGGCGCGATAATAATAATTGTCTTTATGTTTAAAATACGACGGTACACTTGAAAACACAAGAGCCGCCAAATAGAATATTGGATAGACTAGAGGACTGTCAAATAGGACTGCGAATGTTGTTTCAACAAATGGTCCGAAGAAGAACAAGGTCAGCATATTGAATATGAGATGCTGAAAATCAGCGTGAATAAAACCGTGGGTAATAAAACGCCACCATTCATTTCGTGCGTTCATTTCCTTCGGATAAAAAATCATTTTATTGATGATGTCCGTGTTTTGAAAGCCAGAATACGATGTCAACGCAGTGATACCAATGAGGATATACGTGATAATTGAATGCTGCATAGCTTAGTTAGAATTGTATTGTTCCAATGCCTTCTCTAGGCAGTCCATTGAATGATTAATATCGTCGGTGTTTAAGACATAGGCAAAACGAACTTCATTCGCACCTAATCCTAGTGTGGCATAGAAGCCCGAAGCCGGAGCCATCATGACTGTTTGTCCATTGTAGGAGAATTCTTGTAATAACCATTTGCAGAAATCTTCAGCGCTGTCGACAGGCAACTTTGCCATCGCATAAAAGGCACCTCCGGGATTCGGACATACTACACCTGGAATATTGTTCAGGCGACTAACTAAGACATCCCGACGTTTTTTATATTCAGCTTTCACCTCATTAAAATAATCAGCGGGTAAATCCACAGCGGCTTCGCCAAGAATCTGGGCAAAGCTGGGCGGACTCAAACGAGCCTGTGCAAATTTCATAGCGGCATCATACACCTCTTGGTTCTTTGTGATAAAAGCACCAATGCGTCCACCACAAGCACTATAACGTTTTGAAATAGTGTCCAACAAGATAACATGCTGATCCATACCTTCGAGATTCATCGCTGAAATATGCACATGGCCATCATAACAAAATTCGCGATATGCTTCATCAGAAAATAGATACAGGTCATACTTCAGACAAATTTCTTTGAGCACATTCATTTCTTCCTTCGAATACAAATAGCCAGTGGGGTTATTCGGATTGCAGATCATAATGGCTTTTGTGCGCGGGGTAATATTTTTTTCAAAATCTTCGATCGGCGGTAATTTAAATCCATCTTCAATACTTGATGAAATGGGCTTTACTATTGTTTGCGAAGCCACCGAAAATCCGTTGTAATTGGCATAAAAAGGTTCAGGGATAATAATTTCATCACCGGGGTCCAAACACGCCATCATAGCAAATTGAATGGCTTCACTTCCACCTGTGGTGATAATAATTTGATTCGGTGTTAGTTCAATATCAAATCGTTTGTAATACTCGGTCAGCTTCTTACGGTAACTTTCAAATCCTGCACTATGACTGTATTCAAGTACAGTCATATCGGTATGACGCACAGCATCGAGAATCGCTTTTGGTGTTACGATGTCTGGTTGCCCGATATTAAGATGATACACTTTCGTACCTCTTTTCTTGGCTTCTTCGGCAAAAGGAACCAATTTACGAATAGGAGAGGGCGGCATCTGTTCACCGCGATGAGATATCTTAGGCATGTATTTATTTTATTAAGCGGACAAATATACAATGAGGAAGTGAGATAAGATTGTATTCGCGATGTGAGATTCAGGAATTGAGAAAATGGCTGGGTTGATCTTCGTTAATGAGTTGAATCTTCCTTTCTCTAATCGCTTATCTGCTGGGAGAATTCCTTGCAATTAAACTTCTTTGCCCTAAATTTACAACGTATGCTGAAACGCTATTTTTTGTCGAATTTGCTGGTAATGATTTTGTTGAATGTATTGGTCAAACCCGTGTGGATTTTTCTGATTGACCGGAATGTGCAGCTTACTGTTGGTCATCAAGAATACGGTTTGTATGCAGCACTATTGAGTTTGACCGTCATTTTTAATATCCTGCTCGATTTCGGTGTCACCAACTTTAACAATCGCAGTATCGCCAACGATAGTAGTTTGATGCATCTCTCCCTTCCGAATATGATTGCGGCCAAAGGACTGTTTTCATTGATTTACTTTTTTGTCATTTTTGTGGTGGCCTTTTTCTTTCATTATTCAGGCAATGCGCTCTATATCCTCTTCTTGTTAGGGATCGTACAGTTTTTAAATTCCTTTTTACAATTCCTTCGAAGCAATGTGTCGGCTAATCACGATTTTAAGATTGATGGACTGCTTTCTGTACTTGATAAATTTGTTATGATTGGCGTTTGCGGATTTTTATTGTTGAATGAAACGTATAAAAATCGTTTTATCATCGAATGGTATTTATATGCTCAGTTGGGAGCTTACTTACTTTCTATCCTTGTGTCGGTCATCATTATCATTAAGCGATATGCCATCATAGATTTTCAACATTTTTCTTGGAAGGAAATGAAATCGTTTTGTGTACGAAGTATGCCATACGCCTTGTTGATTTTACTGATGGGTGTGTATATGCGCTGCGATTCACTTTTGCTTGAACGTATCGACGGACCAGAAATTAATAGCATTTACGCAGAAGCGTATCGAATCTTAGATGCACTTAATATGATTGGCTTCTTGTTGGCAGGCATCTTGTTGCCTATGTTTACACGTTTAATCGCCCGTGCTATTCAAGTGAATGAGATAGTCAGAACCAGTGCCAATATCATTATTGCTATATCATTATGTATTTTGGCACATAGCATCTTATACCGACAAGATATTATGTTACTGCTCGATACACATGCTGCAGCCGATTTGCCACTGATCTATTTGTTTGTGATAGCAGCGTTTCCTGCCTTTTGTGCGATTTATATTTATTCTACCTTACTAACAGCCAATGGCGATATCTTCCTCTTAATACGAATTGCATTGACGGCCTGTTTGATTAGTATCAGTTTGAATTTATTGCTCATCCCACACTTACATGCAGTCGGTGCTGGTATCGCGGCGCTTATTGTGCAAACCACCGTAGCTTCTTGTTGTATTTATTTCAGCATCAAACGATTTGGACTCAAAGCAGACCTGCGTTGGATAGGGAAATTTATCCTGCTGTTTAGTGCCTTATTCTTGTTGAATGTCGTATGTAAATACCTGCAGGTGACGCTTCTCCTTTCTATCGTTATTAATATGCTTGCGTTCTTGCTGCTTGTATACAGCATTCGTTTATGGGACAAGGAAACTATTCGTTCATACATTAGGCAATATAAATCGTCGGAATAGCGTTATAGACCCAATATTATCAGCGAGGCTTTAAACTATAACTTGAAGCGTTTGGTATAAAATGATATATTTGCGACTTAATTTTTTTAGATGGAAAACAACCAATATTCATTCAATTTATTCGATATCCTACGTACGGCCTTGAAATGGAAAACGTATATCATCGGATTGGCTATTGCGGCTTCGCTAGTAGCAGCTGTTTATTTTTATATGCAAAAAAATGAATACAAAGCCTATGGTTCGTTTTTTCCAGCATCAGCTGTAATGAGTGGACGTATTAATCTGTTCAGAGAAAATCAACAAGAATGGATTGATTTCTTTGGTGGCGAAAACGAGGTGGATAGGGCCTTTGTTATCGGTAATTCAGCAGATGTTGTGTCGTATCTAATCGACAAATACGATTTTGCGAAGCACTACAATATCGATGTGAAGAATGATCCTGACGGTTCTAAAAAAGTGTATAAGCGATTTGCAAAAAACTTTTCTCTTTCTCGTTCAGGGTATAAGCATCTTGAAGTAAGCTTTGTAGATGAAGATGCTGATTTGGCGCATAAGGTAGTGAATGAAGCAATGAATAGAACAGAGGATATGTTGCGTAAATTATATGAGCACGTGAATACACAATTAGCGGCTGCAATCGATAACCGAAAAGATTCTATTTCAGATCAATTGAAAATATATACTGATTCATTGATTCAGCTTCGTGTGAAGTATAATATTTATGATATCGTGAGTCCGGGTAGAAGTAATCTCATAACCGGCAATGCCAAAGGCAGCGGTATTAATTACGCCACGGGGTTGGAAGAAATTCAAAACATTGAAGAAGTAAAAGACAAATTGGCGATAAATAAGGCCAAGTATATGTCCTTATCGAACGAATTCAAGACTGCGACCTATAAAGGATTTCCAATGATACACGTCGTGCAATGGGCCACACCAAATGGACCGAAAGCAGGCCCTTATCGTATATTGGGTGTGCTGACTGCTTTTGTGACGGCCATCCTATTTGGGTTTTTGCTTTCGATTTGTATCGAGGTATTTGCAGTCAATAAGCATAAGTTTCAATAGATGACAACCGCTCTTCCATACAAAGAGAAAACGCTTTTTGTTGCAGCTAGCCTATTCTTTCTTCTGATATTCATTGCGTCGCTATGGTTTCAGCAAGTCATGTTTGTGGCTATTCCATTTGCCATAATGGCCGCCTTGTTTTTTCTCAAGGATGTTAGAATCCCTTTTTATCTGTTGATGTGTTCAATTCCGATGTCGATCAACCTACAAGAGATGACTGGCATCAGTCTTGATTTTCCTGATGAACCTATTATGCTATCATTGACAGTTTTCTTTGTTTTTTTTGCATTGCAAAATTTTCGAAACATCGGTTTCAGTCGATGGCTGCAACATCCACTAATTCAAATTCTACTGCTATCATTTCTTTGGATGTCGGTGACAGTTGTATTTTCTACCAATGTGGCACTTTCATCAAAATACTTGTTGAAACGAATTTGGTTTATAGTGCCATTCCTTTGCTTTCCTATTATTTTTTTTCAAGACAAGATACATATCAAACGAGCATTCACCTTGATGTTTGTTCCATTATTACTCATCATCTTTATCGTCTTATATCGTTTTAGTGCCTTAGGTTTTCGTTTTGAAGATGTACACGATCCCATTCAACCTTTCTTTCAAAATCACGTGATGTATGGATCGATGCTTTCTTGTTTCATTCCTTTGATTGCAGGAGCTATTTTTCTACATAAGCGCTTCGGATTCTCTTGGGTTATATTAATTGGCGCGATGTTAGTATTCCTCGCAGGGGTCTATTTTTCGTATTCGAGAGCGGCTTGGATGGCTGTGCTATTTGCACTTGTCACGATGGCTTGTATTCGATTCAAGGTAATGCATTACGCGATGCTAGTGTTCTATGCGGTTGTATTATCTGCAGTGCTATGGTTGTCAAACAATAATCAATACCTCAGCTATCGTCCTAAATTTGAGAAGACTATTATGCATGCTTCGCTTTCAGATCATATCATGGCTACAATTCAAGGGACAGATATTTCTTCTGCTGAGCGTTATTATCGATGGATAGCCGCTGTGCGCATGAGTGTCGACCATCCGTTGACAGGTGTAGGGCCAAATAATTTTTATGATAACTACAAGCATTATACCATAGCCGCGTATAAAACCTGGGTAAGTCGAAATATGGAACGTTCAACGACGCACAATTATTTTTTATTTATGTTGGTTGAGCAAGGTTATCCTGCAATGATACTCTATGCGCTGCTGATTTTTATGATTTTTTATTATGGTCAAAAAGTATATCATCGACAAACAGAACGCTTTGACAAAGTAGTCGTCATGGCTGCAATCTGTATGATAGCTGCGTTGTTTGTCAATAATTTCTTTAGTGAACTATTGGAAACCGATAAAATAGGAAGCTTGTTCCTTATGGGAATCGCATTGATTATAGCCATCGATTTAAAAAACAGTAAACGCACAAACGTTGAATCGTTGGTATAATCATTTAGCGATTACTCAATCACTATTTTTCTGCTGCTTGATTTTCCGTTTCGTGTGATCGTTGCCACGTATACACCGCTAGATAAATGACTCGTGTCAAAGCTTACCTTCCCGATTGATTTCGCGAATGGGATTGTGATTTGTTGACCAACTGAATTTGAGAATACAATAGTTGCATCTTCGATTTCCGGAGCCTCTATGGTAAAGCGATCTGTAGCAGGATTAGGATTAATTTTCAATTCGTTGGCTTCAACCAAATCATCATAACGTAATGGAAAATCAACCGTGAAGTTATACTCGATTGTAGCCCCAAAATCAGGATTGAACAGCTTTAATGTCGTGCCATTTGACCGAAGGAATTTAAGAACACCCGCTCCATCGCTATTATTCCAGAAGCTAATGCCGTCTTCATCCGTATCTGTCATTACAAATTTGTAGCAACCATAAGGCAGGTTTAAGGTATCGCGATAGGTAGTCGTATTTGATAATCCCTGTCGACTTAATAGTACATTACCAGCCTCATCAAAAACTTTGTAGGATGTTTCAGAAGCGGCGGTGTTTGTTCTGTGATAAATAATGAAATTAGCAGGAACGACATCTGTTATTTTAAACTGAGAGTTCATTTTGTTGTTGAATGCATATTGATCAGTGCTGCCGTTAGGATTCATCAGTTCGACATGAAAGTCGTTATCGACCGTTTTGACATTCACCCAAAGATTGGCTGTTGGCAATTCTACTTCAGTCTTTTCAAGTGGATCAAGATGCCCTGTCCAATTAAAAAAGCTTTTAACGGTATTATTATTTATCCAATATTCAATACGAAGTGATGTAAGCGCTGTAGAGCCGGTGTTTTGAATCAGTATTTTCGGACTTGCGCAAATCGATTGTTGTCTGATATATTCGATTTTGCTGCTTGGCGCCATAATATCAAGAACAGCCGCATCAAGTGTAAAATTGATGGCTCCGTAACTCACCAATTGTTCTGTTACGATATAATTTGAATTTCCGATAGCTGGACTTACTATAGGCAGCATATGATAATCGACCAACGCTGATTGACCCGGCGTTACAAAGTTTGTAATATCAAATTCTTTCAGGTCTGTCGCCATTCCTGGGCACCATCCACAACGATCATAAATCCAAGTACCTCCTTGCGGATAGACAGGATTTGAGGCACATTTTTTATAGAGTGTCCATTCAAACTCGTTGGCACCGCCATTGATATTCAAGCTATGGACACGTGGTATAAATTCACCTTCCTGCCCATGTCCAGTGATCATTGAACGTACCTTGAAATAGCTTGCAGTGGCATTCATCATGACATTTCTTGGCTCGAAATAAAAGTCAGTAATGATTTGATTATAATTACAGTTGCCCGGTTGTCGCCATAGTTGTGTGATGTCTTTCACATCGCGAACAGGTGTACCAACAATAAACAGGAATTTGATATCCATATTTTCTTGCCATTGACCACCACGTTCTACACTCATTCGTTTCGATCCGTTTAAGATTGGTAAGAAATCAGTCATGTCAAATGTCCATGTCTTACCATTCATGCCCATATCAAGATTGATACCATAAGGCGTTACAAAGGACATGATTTCGTATTTCGAAGGAGTTCGATCCATATAGGGCAAATTTGAAATATTGATAGTGCCATTAGGCGCCACAACAAATGAATCTATTTTAGCACCAGTTAACCCATCATATAAATAACTAAATGTGGCATTCCAGTAAAGCGACGTATTCACAAGATTGTATACATCACTTTGCGATGTTCCTGCATTCGACAAAATAGAATAGGTTCGCACAATATTTGGCGAAGCCGGTAAGGAGTCAACCACATTGATATTCGTATTTGTCAATGCATACGTACCTTGAAGGAAGGTCATCGTAGGTCTGTTTGATGTTTCAGTAAATAAGCGTGTTAAATTATCGCCCCTTGTGAATCTCCAGTCAGGTGCAAAATCAAACTGAGCAGTTTGTGCATTTACACTTGCATCTGCTGATACAAGTCCTGCGCCTTCCTCTAATTTATAATAAGCCACTAAATGGCCATAATCAGGATGTGAAGGGTCAATAGCTCTATTCATCCATGCTTCAATCGTAGGTTGGTTGAGTGCGGTATTCCAAATGGACAATTCATCAATATCTCCAAGATATGGATTTGCTTTATTGATGTTGCCACCCAAAATCATAGAGTCGATGGTGCTGATCAATTTTGTTTTTCCAGTGCCCATATTCCATAATGTTCCGTTGAGATAAATAATCATTTCGCCAGTCAAGGTGTTTTTTGTAAAGGCCCAATGATTCCATGTTTGTTCAAGCTGAGGAGTGGTAGCCAAATTATAAATGCGGTCGTAACCAGAACCATCGTTACCGCAATCGTAATAAATATTGGCATTACTCCATGGGAGGTGAATATTCAATTGTCGATTCATCGACGCGTCAGCTCCTTCAATGATTGATGTTGCAACTGAACTGATGCCAGCATTTCCGCGGCTCCAAAAGGCGACTGTCATTTGGCTGCTAATCGATGAAAGTGGTGCAGTAGGAATAGACCCAACGATACCTCCGGCTGTATTGATATAGTAATCATTATTCGTGTAAAGGCCTGAAATAGAGGAATTCATTGAGCCCTGTAAAAGCAAGGCCGCCATTGGTGTTGAATTCGTAAAAGAGAAATCGATGATGATATTCGATAAGCCGTCCCAAGTAAACGGGGTATTAAATTGAAGACGATTCGCACCAACGGTAAAGGTTGTATTAGCATAATAGGTTTCAGTAAACCCGTTTATTTCTGGCGTAGACGCATTTAAGCTTGTTTGTGTGGTGTGTTTGATGTTTACTTTTAGAAAGTTGACCGTTGATGCCGTGAGTGCATTTAAAATGATGCCGCTGATATTACCCGTCGTAACGCCGGCAGCAACTAATTCGGCTTGCGTGAACAGATATTGTGAGCGACCTGATTTTTGATTCGCGTTTAAAACTTCATTCAATGATAGGGCGCCTAATCCAACGACATACTGATTCTCGGCGATGATAGTGGCAGCAGTTGAAGTTTGTGCATATTGATATTTATTGTAGTAAGGTGTTGTGATATAGGGAAACGAGCTACCTGTAAAATTACTGATTGTGTGCGATGCACGAGTGCTCATAGACGAATCGACCCTTGAGGAATCAGTGATATAGGTATTACACGAGTAATCCCATTCTCCACAACCGATATTGGTTTGACCGGCAGTACCTGGCGATACAAGTCCGTTTTTACAGCGCATATTATACAGCATCAATACTTTTTCGTAGCGAATAGCAGGATTATTTGGAAACTGAATCACAGAATCTCTCGTGCCTGAGCCATAATTGAACGTATTGACTACAATGGTATCGCCGGGCATTTGAGCACTTGAGCACAATGAAATAAAAAGCCCTAATATGAGGAGTGTATTCTTGACCATAGTATCTATTATTTAATTTTAGGTTGTAAATCTAAGTAATTATAATCTGCAACAAGGCGAAGCGTATGAATAATTTGAAAGAGGTTCAATTGAAAGAACGTTACGCAGTCTAGAAGCATTTTTTTTAATAGCATTTTATAACCTTGTAGCCGTTTCTAAAATCTCAAAAATGGCCAAATAGATGTATTCAACACGATGTGGATAAAAATGATTCGATACTTGGCTTGAATGCTTGATTTTAGAGGCTTTGCCATAATAAAGATATCGATTAAAAACTTGGTTTACGATGGAAAAATAGGTACATTTGCTCTCCTCTCAACAAAAGGAAAAATTGATTCATAAAGAGTATCCGAATCGGATAGTTTTAAAAACGAAATGTAAAAATGGCAGCAGAAAACGAAGAAATAAAACAACCTAATTACGGAGCCGATAGTATACAGGTTCTTGAAGGACTCGAAGCGGTAAGAAAACGTCCCGCGATGTATATCGGTGACGTCAGCGTGAAAGGATTTCATCATTTAGTTTATGAAGTCGTTGATAATTCAATCGATGAAGCATTGGCTGGACATTGTAAGAATATTACAGTGAAGATTTTAGAGAACAACTCCGTCTCTGTCGAAGATGATGGACGTGGTATTCCTACAGCCATGCACACAAAAGAAAAGAGAAGCGCACTTGAAGTGGTAATGACCGTATTGCATGCTGGTGGTAAGTTCGATAAAGGTTCTTATAAAGTGTCTGGTGGATTGCACGGTGTGGGTGTAAGTTGCGTTAATGCATTGAGTAAATATCTATTGGTACAGGTTAATCGTGATGGAAAATCATTCGAGCAGGAATATAGTTGCGGTGCACCGAAATACCCAGTTCGTGAAACCGGTATAAGCGATAAAACAGGTACCAAAGTTACCTTCCTGCCAGATGATAGTATTTTTACGGTCACTGTTTTTAATTATGAGATCCTTGCGGCGCGTTTGCGTGAACTTTCTTTCTTAAATAAAGGTATCCGCATTCATCTGATCGACGAACGTGAAAAAGATGACAATGGCGAATTTGTTAAGGATACGTTTCATAGCGAAGGTGGTATCAGCGATTTCATTCTTTTACTTGATAAAAATGCGAAACGTGATGGCTTGCTAGCAGAACCAATTTTTGTTTCTGATTATGATGATGTGAGCAATGTAACAGTGGAACTGGCGATGATGTATAATCAATCGTACAGTGAAAATATATTTTCGTACGTCAATAATATCAATACGATCGAAGGCGGAACCCATGTTGCAGGTTTTAGAAGAGCATTGACACGTGTGTTTAAATCATACGGCGATAAGAATAAATTATTTGAACGAGCTAAAGTTGATATCTTAGGTGATGATTTTAGAGAAGGTCTTAGTGCTGTTATTTCTGTAAAAGTACCTGAACCGCAATTTGAAGGTCAAACTAAAACCAAACTAGGAAATAGTGAAGTGGCAGGTATTGTTGATTCAGCAGTTTCGCGTGTGTTGGATGCTTATTTAGAGGAACATCCAAGAGAATCAAAGATTATCATAGATAAAGTTATTTTAGCAGCACAGGCGCGACAAGCTGCTCGTAAAGCTCGCGAACTTGTGCAACGTAAGAATGTATTAACAGGAAGTGGACTGCCAGGTAAACTAGCCGATTGCAGCGACAATGATCCTACGAAGT
>Ga0209596_1003567_pt1 | contig 12234 bp, 8 predicted proteins | sample M_130807_MF_Meta_FD_187314 | JGI IMG/M metagenome (GOLD analysis project Ga0209596, IMG submission 187314) | Freshwater microbial communities from Lake Montjoie, Canada to study carbon cycling - M_130807_MF_MetaG (SPAdes) (version 2) | ecosystem: Environmental > Aquatic > Freshwater > Lake... | reverse complement strand
GACGAAGGCCGCTGAGGTCTCCAACCTCCGCCACCGTCCGGTCGGCATGGGTGTCATGGGCCTCCAGGACTGCCTCTACCGCCGCGACATCTCCTTCGCCTCCGACGCCGCCGTCGAGTTCAACGACGAGATCATGGAAGCCGTGGCCTACTACGCCTACGACACCTCCGCCGACCTCGCCGCCGAACGCGGCACCTACAGCACCTACAAGGGCTCCAAGTGGGACCGCGGCCTGCTCCCGCAGGACACCGTCGACCTCCTCGAGCAGGAACGCGGCGAACCGATCGAGGTCAAGCGCGGCGGCCTCATGGACTGGGCTCCGGTCCGCGCCAAGATCGCCAAGCACGGCATGCGCAACTCCAACGTGCTCGCCATCGCCCCGACCGCTACGATCTCGAACATCGTCGGCAGCTCGCCTTGCATCGAACCGACCTACAAGAACCTCTTCGTGAAGAGCAACCTCTCCGGCGAGTTCACCGAACTCAACGGCTACCTGGTCCGCGACCTCAAGAAGCTGGGCCTCTGGAGCCAGGAGATGATGCAGCAGGTCAAGTACTTCGACGGCGAACTCAAGGACATCCCGGAGATCCCGCAGGCCATCAAGGACAAGTACCTCACCGCCTTCACCATCGAGAACAAGTGGCTCATCGACGCCGCCGCTCGCCGCCAGAAGTGGATCGACCAGGCGCAGTCGCTGAACCTCTTCCTCCCGACCCCGGACCTGAAGATGCTCTCGCACATGTACCAGTACGCCTGGCGCACCGGTCTCAAGACCACCTACTACCTTCGTACCCTCGGCGCCTCCAATATCGAGAAGGCCACGGTCGAGAAGGCTCCGAAGGCCGAGAAGACGGAAAAGACCTATACCGCCGAAGAGAAGAACGCGTGCTCCATCGAGGCCATGCGTAACGGCGGCACCTGCGAAGCCTGCCAGTAAGACTGATCGGAGTATTGAGTTCCGAGTATAGAGTATCGGTGGTTTGAAAAGGGCGTCCGCAAGGACGCCCTTCTTGTTTGGGTAGGGGTGCGACGGCGTCGCGACCGTGCCTCCGACTGTCTCTCTGCCGTACCCAACCGCTCGCCGCCAACCGCTGTTACCTGTCTTGGGTAGGGCTGGCCATCCTTGGCCGGCCGCGGCCGAGCAGGGATGCTCGGCCCTGCCTAATCAGGAAACAAAAAGGACAGCACGTGGTGCTGTCCCACCCTTCTGCTTCGCAGCGGTTCACCATGCCAGCCGCCCCCCGGTTTTTCCTCCTGTCCTCTTTTCCTCCGGCCCTCTATTCTCGTGCCCATGTCCGATATCGCCACTTCCGCCGGCAAGGTCCGCGTGCTGTCCCGCGAGGAATCCTTCGCCGAGCTCGCCCGTCGGATCAACGACTTGGCTGCCCGCGGCCCCGCCTCCGTCGGCCTCAGCGGCGGTTCCACGCCCAAGGCCTTCTATGCCTGGGCCGTCCGCACCGGAGCCCTCACGGCCGAGGCCATCGCCCGGATCGACTGGCACGTGAGCGACGAACGCTGCGTGCCGCTCGCCTCCGATGACTCGAATTTCGGCCACGCCATTCGCGGCATGCTCGACGCGCTCGGCGTCTCCGCCGGCCGTCGCTTCCCCTGGCCAGTCGAGCTCGCCCCGGTCGAAGCTGCGGCCGCTTACGAAGCCGCCTGGGCCCAGCGTTCTCCCACCAAGGCCTTTGATCTCTGCGTCCTCGGCCTCGGCGACGATAGCCATATCGCCTCCCTCTGGCCCCAGTGTCCGCTCATCGGCCATAAGACTGGCCCTCGCTTCACCGCCACGGAATGGCCGGGTCGCGGCTGGCGCCTGACCATCACCGAAGCGGGCCTTGCTCAGTGCGGCGCGATCGTGGTGCTGGTCGGAGGTGCCGGCAAAGCCGCCGCCCTGCGTGAGATCGCCTGCGGAGAATTCGCACCTAACCTTCACCCCGGACAGGTGCTGCGTGAGCACGCGTCCCGGGTGACATGGTTGACCGATCAGGAAGCCGCCGCGGGCCTCTGAGGCTTACTTCTCGGCCTTAGTCGGCGCCTTCGTGCCTTTCGGCTCGGGCTTTTCAGGCGTCGGCTCTTCCGCCGCGGCCGGCTGGACATGGCGATAGTCGACCAAGGTGCGCGTATCGTAACGCTGCTCGATTTCGTTGCTGGGGTATTCGGTGACGAAATAGAGGCGACGAGTCCGTTCATCCAGGATGATTGGCGTGGAGTAGAGGCGACGCTGGGCGCCGCCCGTCTCGAACACCGCGAGGCGGAAGTTGACGACCTGTCGCTGCGTCATGACTACGGGGCTCTTGGCGCGCTGGCCGGGCTCGGCGAAGAAGACCTTGCCGCCGAGGCTGCAGCCGACGCGGGCCTTGCTGAAGTTCAGGATGTGAAAGGAGCCGAACGGGAAGTTCTCCGGGTTGATATCGAAGGCCTTGGCCATCACCTGCGGCTTGCCCGGGACGAGCATCAGCAGCACGAGGACTTCCGGCTGGCCGGCCGGGATCACACAGGTGGCGAAGGGTACCCAGTCCTCGATGGTACGGGTGACGGGCTTGCCCTTCTTGTCGAGCTCTTCGACCGTGGTCTTGCTCTTGCGGACGATGGTCACGGCACCTGGTCCGATGTACTCAACGGCGGGTCCGATCTGCATTTGGCCGGCCATGAAGGGTTTCGTGGTCTTATCGACTTGGATCGCTAGTTCGAGGTGCTCGCCTTCCGCCATCGGTGGTTCATCCCACCAGGTCACGTGCAGGGAGCAGGTGACTTCCCCGGGGGCGGCGCGCCGCGGGCGTTTGCTCTCCTTTTCCGCGGCCGGTTTGGGCTGCGGGTCTTCTTTCTTAGCCGTCTCTTTGTCGAGCGCGGCAAGACTGAGGGAGGTGGCGAGGAAGAGTATCCCGGCCAGGAAAAACCTAGGTTTCATCAGAATTAGATTTCGTTAGCGTTGAGCCAGCGGATCGAGGTGGTCTTGAAGCGACGACCGAGGTGTCGGTTGATGATCCAGCTATCCTTGTCCGTCTGCGAGTAACCGGTGGGCAGGCCGCCCAGAGATCCGTTGGCGTTCACGCTTTCGTAAGGGTCGAGTACCGGGACGGCATCATTAGTGGTTTCCGTCGTGGTTGCCCCGCCTCGGTAGGCGAGTTTGCGGCGCGTGGCCTCGTCGTACGCCGGTCCTTTGGCGGACGGAGACATGAGGTACGGGGTGCGCTGCACGACGACCTCCACCCAGGCACGGCCGATGGTATTGCCGGCGTTATCGAGAGCCTCACCGTAGGCGCGCACGGTGAACGTGTCGGAGCGGGGCGTCAGGTTGGGGCCGACGGAATTCAGTACGTCCATCTGCGTAACAATCTGCGGGGCGCCGAGCCCGGCGGTCGCGTCCGTCACGCTGTTCGGAGCCGTGGCGTACTTGCCCTTGCGGCTCATCGCGGCGAGGCGAGGGAAGCGAGGGCTGCTGCGGGCGTAGGCTGGCCCGTTCTTGATGAACGACCAGACGCCATCGGTGACCTTGAAGTTCGTCGTGTCGTTGCGCTTGTTGTAGTCGTTCCAGTCCGAGGCTGCGGGGTGCTCGAACACGCCTCCTGCGAGGGGATTCGGGCCGCCGGCCGCCGCGTCATCGATGGCCTTGTCGTTGATCTTCGAAGCGTCGATAGCGGCCTGCAGCGCCCCCTTGAGGCCGTGGTCGGCGGAGAGGAGGCGGCGGTTGATGAAGTCACCGAGCGACATGAACGGACCGCGGTCGCGGATCTCCTTCACGACCTGGGCGGCGAGGTCGTCGATCTCGGCGTCGGTCAGTTCGCGGTAGGTGTTCCAAGGGCCGACCGACCCGGCCGAGGGTTTGAACGAGCGAGCGAACTTGGTGAGCACCGTGCCAGTGGTCGAGGAACCGTCCGGCAGGGTCTGTCCCTTCATGCCGGCCAGCACGGCCTTCCAGGCCTGCTTGGAGGTCGAGTTCACGTTGAAGCCACCTTCGTAGAGCGCATTGCGCGAGAGGTAGGTCGGGTGTGGGAATTCGGACGGCAAGGGGAAGCTGCCATCCGCGACGGCCGCGCGGCCGTCAGGTAGGAAGGACATGCGCTTGTTCGCGAGCGGATTGTAGCCGGCATCGAGCGCGGTCTTGATCTCCGCGAACGAGGTTGGATCAAAGGACGAGAGATTGCCGGAGGCCTTCTTCAGGGCTTCCTTTTGGTCGGCCGCGAGGGTGGCGGCCGTCGGGAGGTCGGGGCCCGCCGGGAAGGCGCGCTTGTCGCCGGGCAGCGAGTAGGAGTTCGCCTGCAGGTTCAGGCCGCTGAAGTAATAGGAATCCCACAGCGCGAGGTTCGCGGCGAAGGCATGGTCGGTGCGCACGTTGGCGTAGTTACGGATGATGCGCGTGCCTTCATGCTTAGCGACATAGCCGACTTCCGGCGTGGGGAGGTCATCACCGGACTGATCCTTCGGGCCGGGCCATTCCGTGATCTTCGTGAGGTCGTTGATGCCAGGGTTGGCGAACGACGAGCCGACGGTGAAGTCCGCGTCCGTGTTGGTCTGCGCGAAGCCGGCGGAGCCGAGCTGGGCGAGCGAGAGCAACGGGCGACGCGGGATCGGGAAGAGCACGACGTCCGAGCGCTGGTCGGTCGAGGGGTCGACGCTGGCGCCCCAGTAGGCGTGCTGCAGCGAGGTATCCACTTCGAGGTTCTTGTTGTCGCCATCAGGCGAGATCAGCTGACGCTGCGAGAGCACCCAACCGATCGGCGAGTGCGCCTTGCCGTCGTAGCCGTAGAGGTGGGCCTGCTGCGGGCGGACGCTGATGAAGTAGGGCGACATCGGGGCGTTGAGCATCTCCTTCGGCGTGCGGAGGGTGTCGACGACCTGACCTTCCCACTTCACTTCATTGCCGGAGCTATCGTACGCGGTCTGGAACTTGAAGGGCAGGGCGTTCGGCGTCTTCTTGTCCTCAGGATACCACTTATTGAGCGTGTTGGCCGTCATGTCCGCCGAGCGCAAGACGAAGTCGGTCATGAAGAACTGTTGCTTGAGGCTGCCCGCGTTAGGATTCACGAAGCCTTGGATGCGGCCGTTGAGCGTGCCAGCCTTGCCGCCGGTGATCTCAGGGGCGCCGAATTCTGGGTCGATGTTCGGACCGTATTCGACGTTGCCGGTGCTGCTGCCGCCGGCGTTATAGGTGTCCGGCTTGAGGCTGGTGGCGAGGGAGCGGGCGGCGATGCGGTAGTCGGGTGGCTGCACCGTCAGGTTGCCCGGCATGTACTTCTTCCAGTCTTCATTCGGCTGGATGATGTTGGACCAGTGTCCGTTGTCGTTGCCGTACATGGGCCAGCCCGAGGTGAGGCCGTGAAAACTGAGCAACAGCGGCTCGTCGACCATGTGGGTGCCGGCGGCGGTCTCGACGCCTTCATAGACGAAGTTGCCGTCGTTCTGGTTCGAGTAATCCGGCGCGCCGAACCAGCGGCGGGTGGGGCTCAGATCCTGTCGGCCGTCGATGCTCTTCTGGCCGATGAGGTAGAAGTTCCAGTTCTGGTGGCCGCCGACCTGCGTGGTGCCGGAGCGCTTGCGCGGGTAGATGAAGTTGGCGGAACCTTTCAGGCCTTCTTCGCCGACGACGCAGTTGTCGTAGTTCACCCAGCCGGAATTGCGGACGGTGAACGTGAGCGGGCGGTCCGGCAGATTACCAGGCGGCGGGGTCGAGAGGATGGCTTGGAGTTTCTTCGCCGTGCCGTCCCAGGACGGGAAGGCGTCGCGTAGCTTGCGGGAATTCACGACCTGGCCCCAGAGGTTGAGCGCGTCGTGGAGTCCGAAGTAGGAGTTGGTGATCGTCGTGCAATAGTTGCCGAAGTAGCCGATGGCCGGAGGGTTGGTCGACAGGAAGGAGACGTTGGTCACCGGGTGGTTGGGCATGAAACCCCAGGTCCACATGCGCGCGTCGGGGCCCGGCGAGCCTTCGCGCCACTGCGTCGAGACGTCGCCGTTTTCGCGGTAACGGACGTTGGCGAAGGGGGTCATCTTGTAGACCGCGGTGTTGCCAAGGTCATAGCCAAAGTCGTCGGTAACGATCGTGGTGTTGCTGGCGCGGGTCGACTTATACGTGCCGCCGAGGTTCTTTGGGCTGAGCACCTTGACTTCGCCCGGTTCGAGGCGGAATTTCTTGCCGGCACCGGCGACGGCGCGGAAGGAGAAGGAGCGGTTGTCGTAAGCACCGTCGCCAAGGGCGACTTCGCCGAGGGTGATGGGCGAGACGACCTGGACGCCGGCCCACAGCGGGTCGGTCTTGGGCTTAGGTTCGTTGTTCGTCGACTTGGGCGGGCCGCGGGTGGGATCGTAATATTGCCACACCGTCGAGGTGAAGGCCCACGACGAGACCGAGACGTCGAAGATGTAGGGCAGGGCGTCGCCGTTGCTGACCATGGCGATGCCTTCGAATTCGATCGCGGTATCGTAAGGGTTGTGGACGACAAGGACGGGGTCGACGGAGACGCCGATGGTGCCGTTGGCGTCGGTGCCGGTGTCGAAGATGCCCGAGAATACCATCGAGAAGCGGATGATGCTCGGCGTGAGGCTCATCGAGGTCGGCCAAGTGCGCGTGGTCAGCTGCGGAGGCGTGTCGAAGGCCGCGTCGTTCGAAGTCGTGTTGGGCTTAGCGATGCCGAGGCGGTCAAAGTTCATCTGGCCGGCCGAATATTTGTTCACCAGCAGGTTCGGATAGCGCAGGCGCTGTTCGCCCTGGAAGCTCGGGGCGTCGCTCGGCGCGGAGAGATTGTTGCGGTAGAAATACTTGCCGGTGGCGCCGCCGCCGCTGGCGAAGTGTCCGGCCGGAGGCGTGACGGCGACGTAGTTGGGGTTGAGCTTGGTGTCACGGCCGCGCTGCATCGGGGGGAGGCGGTTGCCGGTGGCTTGCGTGAGCGGTTCGACGCCACGGGCAGCGACGGCGTCGGCGGCGGGCTTGAGTCCCCGAAGGGCGTTGCCAGAGGCATCGGCTGCAGCCTCGGTCTCACGCTTATACATTCGGTAGTAGTTGCGGTAGAGGTCCCAAGTGGGGCCGCGCGAGATGCGTCCGAGGATGTTCTCGGTCGCGGTTACGCCCATCTCGGACCAAGGCGACGCCGCGATACGGTTGGTGGGCGAGCCGGCGGCGTTGGGGCCGAAGATCGTGGTGGCGAGCTGGCGATCAGAGTTGAAGAGCGCGGAGCGCAGCGGGGCTTCGTAGACGAAGCCGAGGCGCTCCGGGGTTTCGCTGCCGTTGCGCGTGACCAGCGTGGAGTAAGACGAGCCCAGCAGGCCCTTGAGGTAGCGCGGGGCCCATTCGGAAGCGCGGGGCGAGGCGAGCAGGAGGTCGTTGTCCGAGCCGAGCTTATCGACCAGGTTCGGGCGGTTGTAGTCCAGGTCGACCGCCAGGCCGCTGGCGTTGGTGCTGATGTTCGGCGAGCCGTGGAACCACGACTGCTTACGCAGCTTGGCATCCGAGGTGATCGCGGGATCCTTCTGGCCGGGATACATCTCGACGCCGCGGAACATCGTGTACGGAAGTTCGAAGGCCGTTGAAAGGTCGGTCTTCACGCCGCCGTTATAGGTGTCGGTCAACGTCGAGTAGGAATACGTGGTGACATCATGCCAGAGAATCTTGACGGCCTTGTTCATCGCGTCGCCGGCGGCGACGCCGCCCTGCTTGGCCGCCCAGGCGGTGAGCCCGGACATGCCGACGGCCTTGGACAGCTGGTAGGCCTGCGGGTTGCCGGCGGAATCGCCGATGTCCTTCGCGCGCCAGGTTTCAAAGTTAAAGCCGGCCGGGAGCGTGCCCTTGGCGTTGACGCCTTCCTTGATGGGGTCGCCGGAGCCGCCGATGGTGCCGAGGGAGTTGCGTTGCGTCGCGGAGCCCGCGAAACCCTTGTCCCACGGTTCGGTGGAAAGGAAGGCGCCGCCTGCGGTGGCCGCGTAATAATCAGGGAGATTGACCTTCGCCTTCACGCCTTCGTCGCCGATCCAGAACGCATAGCGTCCGTTGGCGCCGAGGGTCTTGCCGTCGGCGAAAGCGGGGCCAGGTAGTGGCTGAGGGCGCGCGTCCACTGCGCCCATGTAGTTGCGCTGGAAGGAAGTCAGGCCGGCCGGGAGGTCGACGCTGCCATAGGAGACGAGCGGAACGAGGGCGTCCGCCGGATCGGAGATCGCGACGGCGAGATCGTCGATCAGCTTCTGGCCTTCCGAGCCGGTGGTCATGTTGGCGAGGCGGCGGTTAAAGTTGCCGGCGTCGGCCGCGAAGAAGGTGCGGTTGGCGAGATAGTTGACGGGGGCACCCGGGGTTTCTGCATCAGGACCGATGTCGAAGGGAGAGGCGAGCCAGCCGAGGAAGAGGCGCGATTCGGTCGGGTTGGTCACGTCCCAGTCGCGGGTGCGGGTGCTGTCGATGCCACCGGTGGCCCAGACGCCGGTGAGGTAGCGCTTCTGGTGCGAGAGTTTCTTGTTCGCGGGGGCGTTGTTGATGTTGTGAGCACCCGAGGTGCGCACCGGCGTGATCGTGGTGGCATCCTTGGCGCCGACGGCGATGTCGTTGTCGGCGTACATGTCCGCGCGCATGGTCACGCGTTGGTCAGGGCCGGCGAGTTGCTGCAGCTGGCCGACGGCGATGCGGGCCGAGGCGAGCGCGTTATAGCGGGCGCGGAGGTAGCCGGCATGGCTCTGGGCCAGGCGGCTCTCGACCTGCAGGAACGAGGCAAGGACGATCACCATCATGACCATCGCGGCCATGATGGTAAGCGACAGAACGAGGGAGAAACCTGAGCGTTTAAGTCTCATAGTAAATTGGGGTAAATCCACGGTAAACCCCCCTAGGTGAAAGTCAAAGAATTGGTTATCCCCATTTGTTTCAAAAGACTGAATAAAATCATTTAAAATCATTTAAAATCGTTATTTCAGCATAAAACCGCCATTTAAAGAGCGGGCTTGCGACCCTTTGGGGTTTGGGGACGCTCGTGGGGTGCAAACCCTACTCCAAGGTGCCGGAATCTTCATCTGGCCGCTGGCGATCTGCTCCTTGCTCGCCGTCTTCCTGATCGTGGAACGGGCCCTGGCTCTGCGTGTTTACCGCGTCGCCCCGGAGGCGGTGCTTAAGTCGGTCTTGAATGGTAACCTAGACCAGGTCGGCCCGGCCGACGGCGAGTCCGTCGCGGGCCGTCTGGTGCAACGCTGGAAGGATGGTGCCTCGGGCGAAGTGCTCAAGGCGTGGACGCGCAACGAGCTCATTCGTCTGCAGCGTGGACTGCATCTCCTCGACAGCATCGTCGCCGCCGCTCCGCTCCTCGGCCTGCTCGGTACGGTCACCGGCCTCGCGACGCTCTTCCCCGAACAAGGCCTGCCTGATTCCCAGACGCTCACCCGCGGCGTGGGCCTCGCGCTGAGCACGACGATGATCGGTCTCTGCATCGCCATCCCGGCACTCATTGCCGCCAACTGGCTGGGCCGTCGCCTCGAGGTCCTTTCTTCCCGCCTCGACGTCCTGGTCGAAGCGCTGGAAGCCCGCCGTCGATGAGCCTCGTTGTCGCCCGCCGCCGTCGCGCCGATATCAACGTGGTGCCCCTCATCGACGTGATGGTGGTGCTGGTCTTCTTCCTGTTGCTGAGCGGCCGTTTCGAACAGGCCCGCACGATGGCCATCATCCCGCCGACGGCCTCCGCGGGCTCCGAAGGCACGCCGGCCACGACGCTCGTCGTCGGCGTCGACCGCGACGGCAAGCTCTACCTGGAAGGTAAGGAGATCGCCGCCGACGCTCTCGCGAAGGCCCTCGTCGACCACGCGCTGAAGTCGCCGGGTACCGAAGTGGTAATCGTCGCCGACGAGCGTTCGCTTACCGGCGCCGCCGTCCACGCGCTCGACGCGGTCGCCAAGGCCGGCTTGAAGCCGCGCCTGCAGACCCGCCAGCCGCGCTGAGACACGAGGACACGAGGTCGCGAGGACAGGAGGTCACGAGGCCTTGGTGCGATTCCTTCATCCTTAATCGCCTCGTGTCCTCGCGCCCTTGCGTTCACTAATGTCTCCTGCATCGTACCTACCCCAAGCCCTGATTTACCCTCGAGTCCTCGAGACATCCGGCCCTCGTGTCCCCCATCATTCCACGCATCTTCCCTTCCTATGTCTAAGCGTCCTTCCGAAGCCCTCCGCCTGCTGGAGGCCTACACGCAAGCCCACGGCACCTCCGGCCACGAGGACGCGGTCCGCGCGATCTTCGTCCGCGAACTCCGTGGACGCACGCTGCAGGCCGACGGCCTCGGCGGCGTGCTCGCTTCGCCGGCGAAGGAGAAGAAGGGTCCGCGCGTGGTCCTCACGGCCCACATGGATGAGATCGGTTTCTTGGTCCAGGCGGTCACGCCTGATGGCTTTCTTCGCCTGACGCCCGTCGGCGGCTGGCCGGACGGCGTCCTCGCCGCCCAACGTCTCCGCATCTGGTCGCGCACCGCGCAGAAGGAATTCATCGGCATCGTCGCTGCGCTCCCGCCCCACCAGGGCGGCACCCAGGCCGCTTCAGCCGATAAGGTGCTCGTCGACATCGGAGCGCGCTCCGCCGAATCCGTCGCCCGCCTCGGCATCCGCCCAGGCGACCCCGTGGTGCCCGAAGGCCCGTTCACGGCCCTCGCGGAGCCTGGTCTTTATTCGGCGAAGGCCTTCGATAACCGCGTCGGCATGGCCGCGCTGACGCTCGCCACGCATGAGCTCGACGCCTCCGCGACACCGTGCGATCTGCTCGCGGTCGCGACGGTCCAGGAAGAAGTCGGCTGCCGCGGCGCGGTCGTCGCGGCGCGGCTCGCGAAGCCCGACGTGGTCATCGTGCTCGAAGGACCGCCGGCCGACGATCTTCCCGGCCTCGCGCCGCATGGCGAGATGCAGGGCGCCCTCGGCGGCGGCGTGCAGGTGCGCGCCTACGATCCGACGGCGATCATGAATCCCCGTCTCGTCGACCTGACTCTCGAAGTCGCGGCGGCGAAAGGCATCCCTTGCCAGCTCGCGGTCCGTCGCACGGGCGGCACCGACGCGCGCTCCTTCCAGGCCCACGAATTGGGCGTGCCGGTCATCGTGCTCGGTGTCCCCGCGCGCTATATCCACACGCACAACGCCGTCATCGACCTCGCCGACCTCCAGGCCTGCGTCGACCTTTCCGTGGCGCTGGTCCGCCGCCTCGACGCGAAGACGGTGAAGAGCCTGACGCAGTATCTGTGAGCGGCGCGTCCTGCCGCCTCAAGGTGAAGGCCGTCCCGGGCGCCTCGCGCTCGGAGATCGTCGGTCGCTTAGGTGAGGCCTTGAAGGTACGTGTCGCCGCCCCGCCTGAAGGGGGCAAGGCGAACCGTGAGATCCTCGAGTTGCTGGCTGAGAAGCTCGGGCTGCCGGCCGCCGGCGTGTCTTTGGTCTCCGGGGCGGCTTCGCCCGCGAAGGTTATTGAGCTTCGGGGTGTCACGGCCGAGCAGGCTTGGGCGCGTCTTCTGGTCTGAGTCCGCACAATCCGCTTGAGAGGGGAGGGGGCTCCGCTGACAGTAGGTCCATGTGCGCGGACAAGAAACCCGCCTCGGCTTCCGGCAAGGAAGGCTTCGAGGCCGAACTCAAGAAGCTCGAGCAGCTCGTCGAGTCCCTCGAGTCCGGCGATGTCTCGCTCGACGAACTCGTCGCGAAATATGAAGAAGGCATGCGCCTCCTGAAGTCCTGCCAGAAGTCGCTCGAGGCCGCGGAACTCCGCATCGAGCAGCTGGGTAAGCGCAGCGAAGATTCGCAGGGCTGATGTCGCTCCTCGCAACCATCCGCGGGCCAGCAGACGTCAAAGCCCTCGCTCCCGAGCAGCTGCCGTTGCTCGCGCAGGACATCCGCGAACGCCTCGTCGCCGTCACCGCCAAGAACGGCGGGCACATCGGTCCCAATCTCGGCGTGGTCGAACTCTCGATCGCGCTGCACCGCGTCTTCGGTACGCCGCAGGATAAATTCGTCTTCGACGTGGCCCACCAGGGCTACGTTCACAAGCTTCTCACTGGCCGCAACGGCTCCGACTTCGACGGCATCCGCACGACGGGTGGCCTGAGTGGCTTCCTCAATCGCGAGGAGAGCCTGCATGACGTCTTTGGAGCGGGCCATGCGGGTACGGCGCTCTCCGCCGCCGTCGGCCTTGCCAACGCGCGCGACCGCCTCGGTGAGGATTCTCACGTGGTCGCCCTCATCGGCGACGCGGCCCTCACCTGCGGCGTCACGATGGAGGCGCTCAACAACGCCGCGAAATCCACG
>Ga0209596_1003566_pt1 | contig 12234 bp, 9 predicted proteins | sample M_130807_MF_Meta_FD_187314 | JGI IMG/M metagenome (GOLD analysis project Ga0209596, IMG submission 187314) | Freshwater microbial communities from Lake Montjoie, Canada to study carbon cycling - M_130807_MF_MetaG (SPAdes) (version 2) | ecosystem: Environmental > Aquatic > Freshwater > Lake... | reverse complement strand
TTCTATCCCCTCAGGCACTAATTTGTCTGCATTGGGGTTGCCCGTGCTCGACTCTTGGAAATATCGGTCAGCGCTGCCTTGTTGCATCGCGCCAATTGAGCCCATGCCACGGTAACTCTTGTAACTACGTCCTTGGTAGAGGATGACTTCTCCAGGCGCTTCTTCCGTGCCTGCGAACATACCACCCATCATCACGCTCGATGCGCCTGCTGCCAAAGCCTTAGCAATATCACCGCTGTAGCGAATGCCACCATCCGCAATCAAAGGAACGCCCGTGCCTTGTAAGGCTATGGCCACGCTATCGATCGCCATGATTTGAGGCACACCAACGCCCGCTACGATACGTGTAGTGCAAATAGAGCCGGGACCAATACCCACCTTCACGGCATCCGCACCTGCTTTCACCAAAGCCAAAGCGGCAGCACCCGTTGCAATATTTCCGCCAACTACATCGATGTGCGGATAGTTTTGTTTGACCCACTTCACGCGTTCCATCACGCCGTGGCTGTGACCGTGCGCTGTATCAACCACGATAGCGTCTACTCCAGCCTTTACCAAAGCTTCTACACGCTCTTCAGTGCCCTCGCCTACACCCACCGCAGCGCCCACACGCAAACGACCAGTGGCGTCGCGCGCAGCATTAGGAAAACTGGTTTGCTTGGTAATGTCTTTAACGGTAATCAGACCTTTGAGTTCAAACGCCTCATTGATCACAAGCAAACGCTCGAGTTTGTGTTTATTCAACAAAGCTTTGGCTTGTTCGGGGGTCGTGCCTTCTGGCACCGTCACCAAACGCTCGCGGGGCGTCATAATTTCTTTAACTTGCACGTCATAGCGGCTCTCAAAGCGCAAATCGCGGTTTGTCACGATGCCGACCACTTTGCCACCCTCGCAGACTGGGAAACCAGAGATGCCTAGCTCTTGTGACAAGGCCAGTACCTGACGCACTGTATGACTGGGCGTGATGATCACCGGATCGAGCAACACACCGCTTTCATAACGCTTTACCTTGGCGACTTCTGCCGCTTGCTCGGCAGCAGTGAGGTTTTTGTGCACGATACCGATACCCCCCTCTTGGGCGATCGCAATGGCTAAACGCGATTCGGTGACAGTGTCCATGGCCGCAGAAACCAACGGCAGATTGAGCGCGATATTGCGAGAAAAAATCGTGGCGAGGGAAGTGTCCTTAGGCAGGACTTGCGAGTAGGCGGGCACCAGCAACACGTCGTCGAAGGTGAGGGCTTTGCCGAGAAGGCGCATGGGAGAGCTCCAAAGATTTGTATTTTAGTTGCTCAGCCATTAACGCTGTATACAAGCTATCAAGATCGTTTGGCCAAGGGTAAATTCAATAACAAGTTTTGCGGTTTTAATTTAAGCCGATTTTCAGCGTCCATGGCCATAGCCAAATAAACGGGTTTGCCCTGAACTTGGGCAGACATATCGGTCGGCTCTAAAAAATGCAAAGAGAACAAGCACAACATGCGATCCATCCTCTCGGTCTCCACCTCTTCGCCTTGGTAAAGCGCGTTCAATACACCGCTGGCCTGCGCATCTAGACCTACATGCCAGACCCATTGGTCATCATCGATGTCTTTTTCAGTTTGTATGCGAACGGATACGCCTAAAAAGTGATCAATCCAACGGGCCATCACGCTGCACATTGCGTCTAAGGCAGGTTGCCCATGGTTGAGTTGTACGGCCCAATCGAAACTCTCGCCACGAGACCAGTACTGATCGGCTGATTCGGGTTGCAGCACATCGAGATCCACGCTTTTGAGTTTGATACCGCCCTTTTGAAGCAAATCGCCTAAAGACCCGAAACTACTTTGCGTCGCCAAACGCTCGACTGTTTCTTCATCTGCCGCCATCACCACGCCATCTTCGAGCACTGTTATTTTTTGGGTTCTAAAAAACATTTCAGCGATTCGCACTTGCATCGCATTTGCGTCATCTTTCAGAATATGACGCAACAAGATTTGGCTAATTTGATGCACCAACAAAGGTGGCACGTCCACACCATCACCTTGAAACAGAGCCAAATAGCTTGCCTCTAAAGTGGGGTGGGCCAATATCCGTTGCCTGAAACGCAACCACACCGCATAGTTGTCGCGTGCATCCGCATCTTGCAAAGAAGCGAGTTGGTCAGCCTTAATTTCGCTGCGTGGGTCATCTAACAAGTGCTGATGTAGGTCGCGTTCAGCAGCACAGGACGTCTCCATGGGGGCGAGTTCTGGTCGTTCCAATACAAAACGTAAAAAGTCATCTGTGACTATTAAATGGCCCGCCGTATTGGTTTCTAAAAACGTATAGCCACATAGGGGCCAGTAGTTGTGTGACATTCAATAGCCTGGTTTAGCACCCTTGCGGCGCGTGGCAAACAAGCCAGCGGCACGGGACCCTTGTTGTTGAAAACGCTCTCTTCTAGCGACTTTAGGATCGACTTTGAGCGGTCGATAAATTTCTAGGCGGTCTTCGTCTCGCATTACGAAGTCATGTGTGACAGGCCGTCCCCAAACACCAAGCGTCCATTGACCATCTTCAGTCGACACATCACTTGGGAAATTTTCAAATGCCTGGCAAACCAAAAGCGCGTCTTTAACGGTACTTAAAGTTGGCAACTCCAACAGATGCTCAGACACCTCACGCGGATGGCTTGAATACACCACAATAATACGCAACAGATTGGAAGTCATCACACGTAGACTTTTTCTGCACGTTGCACAAATGCATCGATCAAGGTGGCAGCGATTTTGTCGAATAGTGGCCCCACTAATGCACCAAACATGCTCTCAAAGCTGTAGTGCAAAGTAAGTTCTACGCGGCAAGCCCGTTGCATCTCTGAACTACCCTCTTGCTTTAGCGGATAAAAATCCCAGGTGCCATCCAATTGCTTAAAAGGACCGTCTATCAAAGACAACTTAACCTGCCGTCCTTGCGAATGCAAATTACGCGTAGTAAAGCTTTTATGAAACCCACCCAAAGCCATGCCAATTTCAGCCACCATGCCCGTCGCATCTTGCGAGACAATACGGGTCTTGTCGCACCAAGGCAAAAATTCCGGATAAGAAGAAACATCGGTGACCAGCGCAAACATTTCTTCAGCGCTAAACCAAATAAGAACGGACTTGTGAACTGTTTTCATAGAATAGTTTGCATTGTAAGAAGACATTCAGCCCCTACATAGCTTTCATGGCCACTAAAAAAACAGCGCTTCCAGCGCGCATTGCCGACAACAAAAAAGCTGCCTACAACTATTTTTTTGAAGAAAAGTTTGAGGCAGGCATGGTCCTGCAAGGTTGGGAAGTGAAAGCTGCGCGCGAAGGCAAGGTGCAGCTGACAGATGGGTATGTGGTGGTGCGCGACGGCGAATTGTTCGTCATTGGTTGCCAAATTAACCCTTTGCATACCGCATCAAGCCACATCAGCCCCGATGCAGTCCGCACTAAAAAGCTGTTGATGAAGAAAGATGACATCAAACGCTTAATCGGTAAGGTCGAACAAAAGGGCTACACCCTGGTGCCTATCAACCTACATTGGAAAAACGGCAAGATCAAATGTGAAATTGCATTGGCCAAGGGAAAAGCTGAGCACGACAAGCGCGACACCATCAAAGACCGCGAAGGCAAGCGCGAAGTGGAACGCGCCATGAAATCACGTAGCCGTTAGATTTTTTGCGCGTTGTTTTGTGCCGACCATAAAGTACCGACACCTATCACGCTGACAATCAAGAGCATCCATAAGCCATAGGTGTAGCCATCACTTGGCGACCACATCAAACCCATCAAAAGCGGAGCTGCTGCGCGCGCAACCGCCATGGGCACACCCAAAATGCCATTGAGACTTCCCATGTGGGCTTTGCTGACGTATTCAGCCATCACAGTACCCTTCACGATCGTCAGCATGCCATTACCCAAACCGTAAAGTACGACAAACACTAAGCACCCAAAAACTTCGCCATGCCCCAAGATGAGCGCAAGCAAACCAAGAGGAATCAACACGGTTACCCATCGGTTGGAGGTATGTACATTGATACGGTGCTCCAATACATAGAGACCTAAGCGCCCAATCACTTGTAAGACTCCAATGCTCGCAGGCACAGCGATAGCCCATGTCTCTCCCAATCCAGATTCACGCAGCAAACTCACCATGTGGGCAGGTAATGCTGAAGTAGCAGCCATCAATAACACTACAAAACAACTCAATTGCCAAAACACAGGGTTTCGCATGAATTGCAATAAAGAGAGATGTGCCACTATTGTGTGGGTTGCAATAGATTTCTCTTTACTGTTGGAATTGCCATCGACCTTAATTGAGGTGATTGGTATCGACTTGGCACCACGTAATAAATAAAAATGTATAGGCGCACACACCAACAAATGCAAAGCAGCAATCACCCACATGGTTTCACGCCAATCGATAGCATCCATCAACCATGCCACCAAGGGAATGAACACCGTACTGGCCAATCCTCCCAAAAACGACAAGATGATAATAGCGCGTCGAAAGTGATTGGGAAATCGTCTGGTTAGCACCGCGAAAGCTGGTGGGTATAGCGTGCAAGCCATAGCCACACCCAGCAATGTCCAGATGACATAGAACTGGGTCATGCTGGTGATCACGCTATGCGCAAGAATTAGCAAACCCACCATGAGCGAGCCCGCAGTCATGATGAAGCGTTCATAACCTCTATCAATCCATCGGCCAATAAAAAATGCCAACAAGCCTTCCGTCAGCAACATCAAGCTAAAACCCAAAGACGATTGCGCCCGTGTCATGCCTAAAGCCTTTTCCAACGGGACCATAAACAAAGCAAATCCGTAAAAAATACTGCCCCATGTAATCAGTTGGGCAATCGATAAAACCCACACAAATCTTGCATCGCTGCGGCTAAATGGCAATGGGATTTACTTTCTAGAGACTATTTTGTCTTGCGCGGAGGCAATCCAGTGTGTTGCGTCAAAACACGTCCCGGACGCACGACCGTGCTGTTTTTGCGCCGCGCACTGGTGTAGTTGCCATCTGTAGCGGGCTGGAATGTAGGAATCAGGTGGTGCTTGCCATTGCCAATCAGATCTGCACGGCCCATGGCTTTAAGCGCCTCACGCAATAAGGGCCAGTTATTGGCATCGTGGTAGCGCAAAAAGGCTTTATGCAGGCGTCTGCGTTTTTCGCCACGCACGATATCAACCGCATGGCTTTGACGCGTCACACGCGCTAGAGGATTTTTACCCGAGTGGTACATCGCCGTGGCGGTGGCCATGGGGCTTGGATAAAAAGTTTGCACTTGGTCGGCACGAAAGCCATTGCTTTTGAGCCAAAGAGCGAGGTTCATCATGTCTTCGTCTTTAGTGCCAGGATGCGCGGCGATGAAATAAGGCACTAAAAACTGTTTTTTGCCAGCCTCAGCGCTGTATTTATCAAACATTTGCTTGAACTTGTCGTAGCTACCAATGCCAGGCTTCATCATCATGGACAAAGGGCCGCCTTCGGTGTGTTCTGGGGCAATTTTTAAATAACCACCCACATGGTGGGTCACCAACTCTTTGACATATTCTGGTGATTGCACCGCCAAGTCATAGCGCAAGCCAGAACCGATCAAAATTTTCTTAACGCCTTTGAGTTCGCGGGCACGGCGGTACATGTGAATCAAAGAACTGTGGTCGGTATTGAGGTTTTGGCAAATTCCTGGGTACACGCAGCTCGGTTTGCGACAGGCAGATTCAATCTCTGGGCTTTTGCAACCAATGCGATACATATTGGCTGTGGGGCCACCTAGATCAGAAATAACCCCGGTGAAGCCTGGCACCTTATCGCGTATGTCTTCAATCTCGCGGATGACAGAGTCTTCGCTTCTGCTTTGAATGATGCGCCCTTCGTGTTCTGTGATGGAGCAAAAAGTACACCCCCCAAAACAACCGCGCATGATGTTGACGCTGAAACGAATCATTTCCCACGCAGGAATTTTGGTGTCACCGTCGTGGCTTCCGTTTGCATCGGCATACACCGGATGTGGACTTCTGGCATAGGGCAAATCAAATACCAAATCCATTTCAGCGGTGGTCAATGGAATCGGCGGTGGGTTGACCCAGACATCGCGAGCAGTTGTACCTTCGCCATGGGCTTGTACCAAACAACGGGCATTACCGGGGTTAGTTTCTAAATGCAGTACTCGGTTGGCGTGGGCATAGGTAACAGGGTCAGATTTCACCTGCTCATAACTTGGTAAACGAATGACACTTTTGTCTCTGGGTGGGACTTTTAGCTTGCCCTTACCTTGTAAGCCTGGCAGATTAGGGTTATCCACAAATTTGATAGTTTGTGGCTTTTGATCGAGTGGTCTACCCATCGATGTCAGTTGTTGGTTAGCAGCATCTGCAACTGCGTTCGCCTCGTCTTCACGGGCACAACTCTGTCCTTGTTGTTTGGCTACTTCACTGACCATCAGGTAAGGATTGACATGCGCTTCTACCCTACCCGGCTCATCAATATTAGATGAGTCAATTTCAAACCAACCCTCTGGCGTTTGGCGTCTTACAAAGGCCGTGCCACGCACATCGGTGATATTTTGTACAGATTCTTTGTTAGCCAAGCGATGCGCTATTTCAACAATGGCACGCTCTGCGTTGCCATACAACAGCAGGTCGCATTTGCTGTCGACCACGATAGAGCGACGTACTTTGTCAGACCAATAGTCGTAATGAGCGATACGTCGCAGCGATCCTTCAATCCCGCCCAAAATGATCGGTACATCGCTATAGGCCTCTTTGCAGCGTTGGCTGTAAACCAAGGCTGCGCGGTCTGGTCGCTTGCCGCCAATATCGCCCGCGGTGTATGCGTCGTCGCTTCTGATTTTCCGATCTGCCGTGTAACGGTTGATCATCGAATCCATATTGCCGGCAGTCACACCGAAAAATAAATTAGGTTTGCCTAATGCTTTAAATGGGTCTGCACTTTTCCAATCTGGCTGGGCAATGATACCAACGCGAAACCCTTGGTTCTCCAACATGCGCCCTATGACAGCCATACCAAAACTGGGGTGGTCGACGTAGGCGTCGCCCGTCACGATGATGATGTCGCAACTGTCCCAGCCAAGTTGCGACATCTCGTCGCGGTTCATGGGCAAAAATGGCGCCGTGCCAAAGCGAGCCGCCCAGTACTTGCGGTAACTGTTTAGCGGCTTGGCATTTCGCGGGAAAAAAGAGACGTCTGTATAGGCGTTCATAAGACTTGTAATTAGCCTACAAGTGTACGGGTTAGCCCTTAAACGCGTATTTGCAAGGCTTTATTTCTTGGGCTCTTGGTGGCCGCCAAACTGCTTGCGCATCGCAGACAGCATTTTGTCGGCAAAGGTACTCACCTGCCGCGAACGAAAACGCGCGAACAACGCAGCCGACAACACAGGCACTGGAACTGCCTCTTCAATCGCAGCATCGATAGTCCATCTGCCTTCACCAGAATCTTGGACGTGGCCTGAATAAGATGCGAGCTCTGGATCTTCTGCCAATGAAATAGCGGTCAAGTCTAATAACCACGACGACACCACGCTGCCCCTGCGCCATAACTCGGTGATGTCAGCCAAATCTAGTTGGTAGCGTCTTTCAGCGGGAATACTCTCTTGGCCAACACCTTTGAGTACATCCATGCCTTCTGCGTAGGCTTGCATCAAACCATATTCAATGCCGTTGTGCACCATCTTTACAAAGTGTCCTGAACCGGCAGGGCCAGTATAGAGATAGCCTTCTTCAGCAGTAGACTCTTTACCTTCTCGCCCTTGTGTGCGGGGAATCGTTCCAATTCCTGGCGCTAAAGCTTTGAAGATTGGGTCTAAGTGGGTAGCTGCAGATTGATCACCGCCGATCATCATGCAGTAGCCACGATCCAAGCCCCACACGCCGCCACTGGTACCCACATCCAAATAACGAATGCCTTTGGACTGCAACATCTGCGCGTGGCGCACATCGTCTTGGAAGTTGGAATTGCCACCGTCAATCAGTATGTCGCCAGCTTCTAAAAGTTCGCTTAGTTCTGAAATGGTTTGTGCGGTTATCTCACCGGCTGGGAGCATCACCCAAACAGCTCGGGGCTTGGGCATTTGTTCAACCAAATGTGACAAGCTTTTGCTTGGAGTTGCACCTTCTTTTGCCAACTGCGCGACGTTCTCGGGATTCACGTCATAGACCACGCTGGAGTGACCATGCTGCATCAAGCGTCGCACAATATTGCCGCCCATGCGGCCCAAACCAATCATTCCTAGTTGCACGTTCTCTCCAAGTTATATATTCAAAATGGCACTGTATCTGTAAAACACACAGATGCTTTTTTTACTACTGCGTCATAGCTTCAACCAACGCCCCATCACCCCACAAATGCGCAACAACTTGTTGCACGTGTAAAACATCTCCTGTTGTAAAAAAACGGGTAGTTCCAATATGTTGTTCATCCATACGGCGATCATTGCCCAATCGCCTAGTCAGTTCAGTAGCAACTGCAACCGCAGGGTCAATAAGAACAACGTCGTCACCCACAATCCGTTGCAAAGTGTCTCGCAAAAAGGGGTAATGCGTGCAACCCAAAACCAGAGTATCAACCCCTTGATCCATCAAGGGCACCACAAATTGACGCAATAGAGCTTCCGTTTGTGGACTGTGTAAGTCCGCTTGCTCCACGGCTTCCACCCAACCAGGACAGGCTTGCAACAAGATGCGCTTTCCCTCGCCATGTTCTATACACAGACGCGCAACGCTTTCACTCTGCAAAGTTTGCGTGGTGGCAAGAACTCCCACGACTCCCGAGCGCGTGGTGTTTGCCGCAGGTTTGATAGCCGGTTCAATAGCGACCACAGGAATATGGGTTTGCTCGCGCAAGTGGCGAATTGCAACCACTGTTGCCGTGTTGCAAGCTACCGTGATGGCCTTCACGCCAGAAACTGCCAACCAATTACTAACCGTCAAAGTTCGCTCGATGATGTGCGATTCAGACTTATCGCCATAGGGGGCATGGCCTGAATCTGCCACGTAAATCAGATTTTCTGCAGGCAACGCTGCACGTATAGCGCGCAATACCGATAAGCCGCCTACGCCAGAGTCAAATACGCCAATAGCATCTGCAAAAGGCATGGGTGAGCGGCTAGATGACGACATATCTACCTATTTTCTCCGATTCATCATCTGGTCACTGATTTAGATTTAAATCTTCAAATTGCAAGTTGTTTGCAATTATTATGAAACCTATGCAACACCAAAGCCCTCCATCTTCTGCCTATGACATCGTTATTTTTGGTGGCGCTGGCGATTTATCCTTTCGCAAATTGCTCCCAGCGCTCTACATGGCGCATGCCCATGACAAACTAGACCTTGATACCCGCATCATCGGAATTGGTAGACAGTCTTGGAGTCAAGAGCAGTATTTAGACTTTATCAATCAGCAGTCCCCTCCTTTTATTGAAACCAGCGCATTCAAGAAAGCTGATTGGCAAAGTTTTTTAAATCGCCTGCAGTTTGTGCAACTCGACCTCACAAATGTTGAGAGCTACGCACAATTGAAAGCCGTGTGCTCTGAGCCACGGATGCGGGTTTTTTATTTAGCGACCGCACCGAGTTTGTTTACCCAAATTTGCGCCAATTTATCGCAAGCCGGTTTGGTAGACGCGCAATCGCGCGTCGTTTTAGAAAAACCCTTGGGTACAGACCTCGCATCTGCGCAGGCTATAAATTTGCAAGTCTCTCAACATTTCGAAGAACAACAAATCTACCGTATCGACCACTATTTAGGTAAAGAAACTGTTCAGAATTTAATGGTGCTGCGGTTTGGCAATGCTATTTTTGAACCCTTGTGGCGTGCGCCCTACATCAAGAGCGTGCAAATCACGGTCTCTGAAACTGTGGGGGTTGGCAGTCGCGCGGGGTTTTACAACGGTGCGGGCGCCATGCGTGACATGGTGCAAAACCATTTGCTACAACTTCTATGCATAGTGGCGATGGAGCCGCCTATCTCCATGGATGCGGACGACGTTCGCGATGAAAAACTCAAAGTCTTGCGCTCATTGCGCAAGATGGATTTGGCAGATATCAAGCGCGACACTGTCAGAGGCCAATACACAGCAGGCAACAGCGAAGGACTGGTTGCCAAAGGCTACCGCGAGGAAGCCAATGTGCCACCCGACAGCCGAACCGAAACTTTTGTTGCCTTAAAAGCGCATGTCAATAATGCGCGTTGGGCAAACGTGCCGTTCTTTTTACGGACAGGCAAGCGGTTACAAAAACGGCACTCTGAAATCATCATTGAGTTTTCAGAGCAACCATTTTCTATTTTCAGGAATGCAGCACAACAACCTAATCGACTCATCATTAGCCTGCAACCCGAAGAATCGATTCAATTACAAATGATGGTGAAAGAGCCTGGTTCAGGCATGAATATGAGTCCAGTCAACTTAGGACTTGATTTGCAACTCTCTTCCGACAAAAGACGTGCGGAAGCGTACGAACGTTTGTTGATGGACGTCATCAAGGGTCGCCTGACACACTTTATGCGCCGTGATGAATTAGAAGCCGCATGGACTTGGGTGGAGCCTATCTTGCATGGTTGGGAAACACTAGACGAAAAGCCACGCGAATACCCTGCTGGAAGTTGGGGACCTGCCGCTTCATCTGCATTGATGGCAAGAGAAAATCTTTGTTGGTTTGAAGAAAACTAAGCACTGCTGTTTGAGATGGCATCCGCCTAAAATACCTAGATGCCAACGTTTATTCCCCCGCAAAAGCGCAAAGCTTGGAAGGCTCTTGCCGCATTGCCGGGCGCCACATCCACCCATTTAAGAAACCTGCTCACTGATACCCATCGGCAGGCTGCCATGCAAGTTTCTGCGGCGGGCATCACGCTGGACTACTCGCACCAAAGAGTTAATGCAGATGTGATGGCGAAGCTTTTTGCATTGGCGAATGAGTCACATGTCAAAGAACAATCCCTCGCTATGTTTCAAGGTGAGGCAATTAACCAAACTGAGAACCGTGCTGTTTTACACGTGGCATTGCGTGGTAGCCACGTAGCCAATCCACCTTGGGGCGAGGCTATTTCTTCAAAAGTTGCCGCCGAGTTATTGCGTGTCTGCCTTTTTGCTGAAAAAGTCCGTTCTGGTGCACTACTGGGTTTTAAACAATCGCCCATCACCGACGTTGTGAACTTAGGTATTGGCGGGTCCGATTTAGGGCCCCGCATGACTACGGGTGCGTTGGTCAACCAGACGCAACCGTTGGGTGGGCATCCAGTCAAAGTGCACTATGTATCGAATGTGGATGCTTGGAGTTTATTCAACACCTTACAAAACTTAGACCCATCACGCACGGCCTTTGTGGTGCAAAGTAAAACATTCACTACCCAAGAAACCATGACTTTGCTGACGTCTGCCAAGCGATGGTTGCTTGATGGGGGTTGTCCGCCTGCACAACTTCATCAACATCTAATTGCAGTGACCGCTAGCCCAGACATCGCGACTGCGCATGGCTTCAAACCAGACCATATGTTTGAGTTTTGGGACTGGGTAGGTGGTCGCTATTCCATTTGGTCGGCCATTGGCCTTCCTTTGGCCATTGCGATTGGCTCCTTTGGGTTCCAAGAATTGCTTGCGGGTGCCCGTGCCATGGACGAACACTTTTTAAACGCTCCGCTTGAAAAAAATATGCCACTGGTGATGGCGTTAATGGACGTGTGGAATACCAATTTTTTAGGCGCTTCGACGCACCTGATTGCCCCTTACGCCGCAGCTCTCAATAAATTTGCCAGCTTTTTGCAGCAAATGGAAATGGAATCCAACGGTAAAAGCACGCATATCGATGGCTCTAAAGTGGCGATCAAAACCGCACCTTTGGTTTGGGGCAGCCTTGGTATTGATGGACAACATGCATATTTCCAGTTGATACACCAAGGGACGCACTTAGTCCCCATTGACTTTATCGGTTCGCGTGAAGAACACACGCCGCTGCCCTTAGCTTCTGAGCACCATCGTGTGGTGATGCTCAATATGCAAGCCCAAGCCCTAGCTCTGGCGATGGGACGCACTGAAGATGAAACACTTACAGTGCTTTTACAAAGCGGTTTGACTTCTAAAGAAGCACACCGTTTGGCAGCGCATCGCAGCTATCCTGGCAATATTCCAAGTAGCACCGTTTGGATGGACGCTTTAACGCCCAGAACCCTCGGTGCTCTGATTGCTCTTTATGAACACAAAGTGTTTAGCCA
>Ga0209596_1003563_pt1 | contig 12236 bp, 13 predicted proteins | sample M_130807_MF_Meta_FD_187314 | JGI IMG/M metagenome (GOLD analysis project Ga0209596, IMG submission 187314) | Freshwater microbial communities from Lake Montjoie, Canada to study carbon cycling - M_130807_MF_MetaG (SPAdes) (version 2) | ecosystem: Environmental > Aquatic > Freshwater > Lake... | reverse complement strand
ATTGTACATTTAATGAAATTTGGTAATCTACTTATAAAACTTAATTTAAGTCCAACAGAATACGACTATTTTGAAACTTTAAAAACTATATTTATTGTAAAAGATCCTATAACTAAAAATATAGTTGATGTACCACTTACACCTATTGAAGAAATTTCAAATAAAATTTTAGATGTTTTATTTGAATTAGTTGAATTATTAAAAATTAATAGTTCCAAAGAAACAGAAAATATGTTATTATCTTTAGTGCCAAATAATTGTGAAACATTATTTAAAATATTATCAAATCTTGATAATATTGAGAGTTTAGATATTCATTTTTTATTCAATAATTATAATTATTTATTAAGAAATAATATTGAATTAATTCAAAATAAATTTTTATTGAGTAATGATATTACTGAAGAAATTAATAAACAATTATTTAAACAAGCTATTAAAGAAGATATCAGAACATTACTATTTATATCTGATTATAAATTATCATATAATATTATTAAATACGCTGTACAAAATAATGGCTTGTCATTAAAATATATAAAATCAATCTTTATATTATATTTTACAAAATATAAATATAGTAAACAAATTATTACGAATATTATAAAAATAGCTGTAAAAAATAATGGATTAGCATTACAATTTGTTGATATAGAATATATAACAGATAAAATTATAGAGATGGCTGTTCAACAAAATGGATTAGCATTACAATTTGTTAATATAGAATATATAACAGATAAAATTATAGAATTTGCTGTACAACAAAATGGATTAGCATTACAATTTGTTCATATCGAATATTTAACAGATAAAATTATAGAGTTAGCTATTAATAATAATGGTTTTGCGTTACAATATGCTTTACATGAAGATTATATGTTAAGATATAATCTCTGTAAACTAGCTGTTCAAAAAGAAGCACTTGCATTACTATATGTACCTCATGAAAATAAAACAATAGAACTTTGTATGATTGCTGTTTTTAGCAATGCAAACTCATTACGTTATGTACCAAATCGAATAAAAACAGTAGAACTTTGTATGATTGCAGTTCAAAGTAATCCATTATTATTACAATTTGTAGATTATTCAATAAATTATGATATGTGTAAACTAGCTGTTCAAAATAATTATTGTGCATTACAATATGTACCAAGTAAATTTCAAACAGAAGAAATTATTAATATAGCTTTTCAAAGTAATTATACAGCATTGAAATATATAGATAAAGATATTTTAACAGATCATATTATTGACCTTGCTTTTCAATATAAAATAAAACAGAATTTATAGTTAGAATTCTTGTATAATTTGTAACTTTTGCATATAATATAAAAAATAAATAATATAAAAATTATAAATAAAAAATATGAATCCAGAACCATTTTATGATATTCATATTAATGATATAAATATCAATAAATTAGTTTATGAGAATTTTAAACATCATATAAAATATTTTATAGAAAAAATAAATAGATACATATATGGATATTTTTGTACTAATCTTGAAGATATGGTTGATACTTTTATACAAGAAGCACATCTCATGTTTAATAATAAATTTGATTATAATGATTTAAAATTAAAATATTCAAAGATAGCATATAGACAAGTATTTCATGGAAAGTTATGTCCAGATGATTGGTCAGATGATAAAAAAGAACCACCATTTTCACAAGTTTTATTTATATTAGCATATATTATAAATTTTGGTTTGAATAGAATTGTAATTGGTAAAAAAATAATATATCATAAAGAATATTATTGGAATCCATCTATCTATAATTATAATATTAATATTATTAAAGATACAAATATGATTTCATGTCCAAAAATAATAAAAATATTTAACAGATAAAATTATAGTGTTTGCTATAAAACAAAAAAATAAAACAGAAGAAATTTGTATTCTTGCAACTAAAAGTAACGGGCTAGCATTACAAGTAAATTAGCTGTTCAAAGTAATACACAAGCATTATCCAAATAAAACAAAAGAAATTATTAATATAGCTTTACAAAGTAATTAATTTATTATGTTGTGTAATATTAAAAAATTGAAATAATTTTATTTTAATAATATATCTTAATGTTATTGATAACAAGAAAAAGAATATCAAGTAATAATGAGTGAAATTAATTACAAACTTATTAGCGAAATTATATTTACAAATGAAACAACTTTTAGAGATATTGATATAAAAAATGCTAAGATTATAGTACGCATATGTAAATTAGCAAGATTAAATAAAAATATAAAATTAAGTTTTGACAATTTTAAAATAGATAAATATTTTAAGCAAGTTATATATACATCAGAAAAAAAATTAAAGAAAGACGAAGAAAAATATGCAATTTCAACTACCGAAAAATTAGGTGTAATGAACTTAGATATTAACACAAAATACAAAGCAAAGATTTATAATATAATCATAAATTTATTGAAAGAGAATGATTATATAATCGAAGGTGTAAAAAAGAAAATGTTTTTTGAACAACGTGATAATATTAAAAAATTTGCTTCAATAGTTAAAATAATGAAGCAAATTAGACACAAAGCAGGAGTTGATATTAATGATATTAAAGATGATTTTGATGATCTTGATAGTGGATATTTTGATAAAAAATATGATATCGCAAATATTAAGATAATTTTTAAATATAACTCATATTTTATTAACATGTTAAGTCGTAATCTTGTTAATGAAAAAGTTGTAATAGATTTTATTAGTGGTGAATTTTTTGATAAAATATGGTATAAAATTCCAATAAAATTTCCTAAATCTTTAATAAATTTTTTATATTAGTATTATATAGTTACAATCAGAAATTGAACATAAGTATAAGTATTAGTATAAGTATAAGTATTAGTATAATTATGCTAATTCTGTTACAAAAAATAATTTATTATATTATATCTAGAAAAACTGATTTTTTCATGATTAGTAACTTTACTTGGAGACTCTAGATACCTGTAAAGGATATGTACAATAAGTATTACTGGAAACCATTTATTTATAATTATAATATTGATATTATTCAATTTTTTCATGTCAAAAAATAAGCAAAGCGAATTATAAAAAAACAAAGTTTTTTTATAATTTCAAGAAAAAATTGAATAATATAAAATTAGATGTTTATAAATTTTAATAAACTAAAAAATAATGTATATAACAAATAAAGAAGGTAAAATAATAAATAAAAATGATGGAAGTTTAGTAATAGATACGTTATCAAAAAAATCTTTACATATAGATAATTTAACTGGAAGTTTAAGTTTAGGAATAAATAGGTTATTATATAAACCTATACTAGATAATTTAGGATACAGTTTTTGTGATAATTATATTATAAATAAAACAGATAACAGTTTAGTAATAGATATGATAACACATCAACCTATATATGTTGATATTTTAATAAACAATTTAATAGATAAATTAAATTGTGTATTAAAATATAATAATCTATTTATTTCTAAAAATAATCTGATATTAAATTCAAATATAATATCAAAAAATATTATTGAAATAATGAAATTATTAAATTATCCAAAAAAAATACATAGTATGTTATTATCTTTAATTCCTAATAATTGTGATATATTACTTAAAATTGTAAATAAACTTGAAATTATTAGTTTTTCAGATTTTAGTTTTTTATTCAATAATTATTTGTATTTATTAAATATTGAATTAATTCAAAATAAATTTTTATTGAATAATGATATTATAGATGAAATAAAAAAAGTACTAATAATTCAAGCTATTAAAGAAGATATTAAAACAATATTATTCATACCTGATCATAATCTAACATATGATTTTTGCAAATTTGCTGTAACATTGAATTTTAAAGCATTACAATTTGTACCTAGTCATATATTAACAGATGATATTATTAGATTAGGTATTGAAATAGATGGTTTTGCATTTTTATATATTCAAGAAGAAAAAAGAACAGAAGAAATTATTAAATTAGCTATTAAAAGTTTAGCTATTAAAAAAGATAATTTTTTTACAGATATATTTGATCATATATCAAAAGAAAAAATAACTGATGAAATTATTAAATATATTATTAAAGAAGCTTGGTGTGATTTTAATATATTTCAATATATTCCAAAAGATAAAATAACAGATGAAATTATTAAATTAGCAATCAAAAAAGAATTTATTTTTTCAGAAATGTTTGAATATATCCCAGAAAATAAAATTACAGATGAAATTATTGAATTAGCAAAAATATATAATTATTATTTATAAAAAATTGAATAATAAATATTTTGCATTTTTTAATAGCCATATATTATTAAAAAAATGACCCGCGCATATTTGCGCATCCTTGGCGCGGTCTAGATTATACGAGCAATAATATCGCAATATTATTGCGAGAATGTCAAGTGTTGAAGACGTCTTGTCAGATGATGAATATATGATATTTATGGCATTAAAATTTGATTTGGATGATGAACTTCGTAAAAAGATATTAAATTTTGTACTAACATATATAACAAAAATAATTTCATTCTTTGAATTTTCAATAGAACTACATAATATGTTATTATCTTTAATTCCTAATAATTATGATATATTAATTAAAATATTATTACTTAATTGGGATTGGTGTGACGAAGAAGATATTGAATTTTTATTCAATAATTATAATTATTTATTGAATATTGAATTAATTCAAAATAAATTTTTATTGAATGATGATATTAGTGAAGAAATAAAAAAACAATTAATTAAACAAGTTATTAAAGAAAACCATAGAATATCAATATTTATTCCTGATTATTTATTAACAGATGATATTATTAAACTTGCTATAAAATGTAATTCTTCAGCTATTGATTATATTTCTAATTATAAATTAACAGATAAAATTATAAAATTTGCTATTCGAATAGATAGCGACGTATTTAAATATTTACCAGAATGGAAAAAAACAGATAAAATTATAAAATTTGCTATTAAAAGAGATTTTGAATTAATTGAATATGTTGAAATAGATAAAATAACAGATGAAATTATTAAACTAACAATTAATAAAATAACAGATTTTGATTTTAATCTATTTTTACATATTAGATTGTCAGAAGATAAAATAACAGATGAAATTATTAAATTAGCAATCAAAAAAGATAAATTTATTATTGATTTTTATTATATTCCAGCTGCAAAAATAACAGATGAAATTGTAGAACTTGCAAAAATGTATGATTATTTTTAAGAATATTAAATTACAAGTATCAGTAAAAATGGTTGTAAAGTCTGTCTTAACAAGACAGACTTTAGATCTTATTTTATTGTGTTAGAATATTACTTAAAACCATCTATCAATAATTATAATATTAATCTCTTCTTTGTATTTTTTTTTGTAATAGATTAAATGGTTTATTTTGTATTTTTGGTTGCATCTGTCTTGCTAATTCTATTATTTCATCTATTTTTTCTTGATAATATTGTAATGTGTTTTCATAATCTTGTAAAATCTGTAACATATCATTTTCCATATCGTTTAAAGATTGTTCTAATTTTGCTTTTTTTTGTCGTATTTGTTCAAGTTCAAGTTTTTTTCGTTCATCTTTTGTTAATTCTAATTGATTTATTTCTGCAAGTTTTTCTTGTTCATCTTTTTGAAATATTCTTTTTTTTTTATTCTTTTCTTCAAAATATTTTTTTTGTTTATTGCTAAATTCTTCCATTTCTTCTTTTACTGCATTATATGCATCTAATTTTAATTGTATTGTAAGTATTTGTGAACGATTATTTTCTAAAATTCTATTTCTATTTTCAATTTCTTGAAAATTTTTTTCTTCTTCTTCTATACGTGCTTTTATTATAGCTTCGTTGTATTCATAATATTGATGTGCTTCTATTTTATCGTTATCATTCATATTATTTATTTTATCTTCATATTCTTTTCTTCGTATTTTTTCTTGATTAGATTGTACTTTCATACGTGAAAATACACGAGATTGATTTTCATGTCTTCGTTCATTATCGAGTTGTTGTTGTGCTTGTTCTTGTTCTTTTAGTAAATGTTTTATTTGTTCTAGTCGTGTTTTTGTACCACCTTCAAAATTCATTTTTAATTTTAAATATTTTAATTTATATTTTAAAGCTTTATTTATATATATATCACTCATTTATATTATTAAATAACAAAAAAATTAAAAAAAATATATTTTTTGTAACAACAAATATTAATGTTTTATTAGTTTTATTTTATATATATATTATTAAATTACAAATAATATATTATATTAAATTAATATGACTTTATTAAAAAGTATAAAAGATCCTATTACATATAAACCAATACATAAAGACAGAGCTATAATAATAAATAATAAACTATATGATGCAAATAGTTTATCTGAAACAATAATTTATTATTATAATAAAAATGAATTAGCAACAATTCCTCCTAATAAAGATGATTTTACAGAAGAAATGTTACGAAATATTTATGATAAATCTGATCCAAAATCAGAAATTATAATTGAATTAATAAAAATATTAAAATTTAACTGTTCAAAAGAAATACAAAAAAAACTATTATCATTAGATATTGAATTTTTAAATTTTGAATTTTTAGATATTGATTTATTAACAAATAAATATAATTTTTTATTAAAAAATGATATTACTGAAGAAATCATTAAAAAAGAAGTTATAAATGATTATAGAGCATTATTATTTGTACCTGAAGAAATAATGACTGGTGAAATTATTAAATTAGCTATTGAAAATAGTATATTTGCATTAGAATATGTTCCTAAAAAAAAGAAGTCAAATGAAATTATTAAATTTGCCATTGAAAATAATAATTATGCATTATTTTTAATACCTGAATATAAAATAACTGATGATATTATTTTATTAGCTGTTGAAAAAGATAGTTATATATTAAAATATATTCCTGAAGAAAAAATAACAAATGAAATTATTAATTTAGCTGTTCAAAATAATGGTTACGCAATAATACATGTACCTGAAAAAAAAATGACAAGTGAAATTATTAAATTTGCTATTGAAAAAGATGGTTATGATATTTTAGAATATATACCAGAAGATAAAATAACAGATGAAATTATTAAATTTACTGTTGAAAAAGATTGTAATGCATTAATACATGTATCTGAATATAAAATGACAGATGAAATTATTAAATTAGCTGTTCAAAAAAATGGTCTTACATTAGAATATGTCCCTGATAATAAAAAGTCACAAGAAATTATTGAATTAGCTGTTAAAAATAATGGTTTTGCTTTACAATATGTTCCTTGTGAAAGAATAACAAATGAAATTATTGAAATAGCTGTTCAAAATAATGGTTTAACATTAATACATGTACCAGAAAATAAAATGACAGAAGAAATTATAAATTTTGCTATTTATAATAATTATCTATCATTGCAACATGTACCTGAACATAAAATGTCTAATTTGATTCTTAAAGTAGCTGTAAAAAATAACGGTCAAGCATTAAGATTTATTTCTAAAGAAAAAATGACAAAAGAAATTATTAAAATAGCTGTTCAAAATTATGGTAATGCATTAAGTTTTGTACCTGAAAAGGAAAAATCTGATGAAATTATAAGATTAGCTATTCAAAATAATGGTTATGCATTACGTTATGTACCTGAAAAATATAAAATGGAATTATTAAATTTCATGTCTAAAAAATAATATATTATCTTTAATAATAATATAAAATGGAAAAATCTTTTACACATATATATGAAAATAATGAATGGGGTAATAATAAAAATTCATCGTATAATGGTAGCAGTGGTGAAGGAAGTACCGTAGAATTTAATAAAGATACGTATGTTCCTTTTTTAAAAAAGTTTATAATTGATAATAATATTAAAACTGTTAATGATTTAGGTTGCGGTGACTTTTTATGTGGAAAATTAATATATGACGATTTAGATATTTCGTACACTGGATATGATACATATCAAAAAATTGTAGATTATAATACAAAACATAATCCATCACCAAAATATACATTTATACATTTAGATTTTTTTAATAATAAAGAAGCTATTAAAGATTGTGATTTATGTATTTTAAAAGATGTTATTCAACATTGGTCTTGTGAATCTATTTATAATTTTATAGATTATCTATTAAAATTTAAAAACATTAAATATATTTTGTTATGTAATGATTATAATCAAACTCATGACGATCAAGATACAAAAGATGGAGGTTATAGACCTTTAAATCTCAAATATTACCCATTAAAAAAATATGATCCAATAAAAATATATAATTATAATTATAAAGATGTTTATTTGATAGAAAAAAATAAAAATACAGCGTATTATGATAGCAGTTATATAGAAAGAAAAATAGAAAATAATAAAAATACGTACATTCCTTTATTAATTTTATTAATAATACTAATTATAATAATTATATTAATAAATAAATATAATTTATAATTTTAATTATGGTAATGCATTAAGTTTTGTACTTGAAAAAGAAAAAATCCGAAGAAATTATAAGATTAGCAATTCAAAATAATTAAATTTTATGTCTAAAAAGTAACAAAAAATTGAATAATAAACTATATAAATATAAATATTAATACGTCTTTTATGCGCTGTTCTAAATACAATGATAATTTATCTAATATAGATCAATTATTAGATAAAATAGATAATTCATTATATCTAATTCTTGAAGAAATTGAAGAAAATGATTCAAATGAAGAAACACAATTGCTAAAAAATCAAATTGAAGAAAGAATGGAAGCTATTGGAAATAATAAAGAAGAAATTTATGAACTATTTGAAATTATGATAAAAAAAAACAAGAACTACAAAAAGAACCAGAGCAACAAGAGCAACAAGAGCAACAAGAGCAACAAGAACAACCTAAGCTAGTAGAAAAAGAAATAAATATTAATTTCTTAATTACTTCAATCATTCATAGGTCTTTAACAAAAAAAGAATTTAATAATTTAAATTCTTTTTTTGAAAAAGAAGAAACAAGACAATTATTATTATCTTTATTACCTGATCGCCGTGAAATATTAGAAAAAATATTAAATAATGACAAATTTTTATCTCAAGCCAATATAACAACAGAAGAAATTAATGATAAAATTTATCTTTTAACAAATAATTATCATAATTTATCAAGTTCAAATTTGTCATTCTCGTAACTGCGATATTATTGCTCGTATAATCTAGCCCACACAGTATGCATATATATATATATCCTGTGCGGGTCATTGAGTGAATAATCTTGTGTAACAAAATGTAATTTTTTTATCATGTTGATTTTTTTAATTTTATTCAATTTTTTTTTTAAATAGTTCATAAATTTGTTCTTTATTTTTTAGAATAGCTTGTTTTTTTTCTTCTATTCTTTTTTTTAGTAATTCTATTTCTTCATCTGAAGCATAATAATCAATTTCATCAAGCTCAAATTCAAGTTCTATTAATGATTTATCTATTTTTTCTAAAATAGTTTTATAAAGAGATTCATCTATAATATCAGAAAAGCTTGTAAAAGACATATTTATATTTAAATAATTTATTATTTAAGTTTTTTTTGTTACTTGTGATAAGTATTAAAAATAAAAATTGAATTATAATTAATTTAAATATATATTAATTATATTAAATAAACATAATGTCTTATTCTGTAAATATAGATGGTTATATAATAAATAATGAAATATTAGTAAAAGATATGTTATCACATAAACCTATACATATTAATAACGCTATAAAAATATTTGACAAAATATGTGATATATATTATTTATTTAGTAAATTATATGATATATTAGCAAAAAATTATAATAATAGTATATCATGTGATATATTAATTAATAAAATATTTGAAAATAATTCTATTTCTCTTTCAAATAAAATTTTAGATATTATTACTGATATAATGAAATTATTAAATTTTCCAATAAAAACACAAAAAATGTTATTATCTTTAATACCTAATCATTGTGATATATTATTTAAAATATTATCTAAACTTGATAATATTGATTACTCAGATATTAATTTTTTATTTGATAATTATCATTTTTTATTGAGAAATGATATTTTATTAATTCAAAACAAATTTTCATTAAATAATGATATTGGTGATGAAATTATTAAACAATTATTTAAACAAGTAGTTAAAGAAGATCATAGAACATTACTATTTATATCTGATAATAAATTATCATATGATATTATTAAAGAATCTGTACAAAGTAATGGATTAGCATTACAGTTTTTAGAAACTGAAAAAATAACTGATATTTGTTATAAAATTAATAAGATTAATAATATTAATGATCTTTACTGTAATGAAATTTTAGGTAATGAAATTCATAATCCAGGTAATGAAATAATTAAACTTTGTAACTGTGAAGTTACAAGCGAATTTTTAGAAATAGCTGTTGCACAAAATGGATTAGCATTAAAATATGTACATAATGATAGACAAACAGATAAAATTATTGAACTTGCTGTTTCACAAAATGGATTAGCATTAGAATATGTACATTATGATAAACAAACAGATAAAATTATTAAACTAGCAGTTATAAATAACGGATGTGCATTAGAATATGTTCAAAATGATAAAATAACAATTGAAGTTTTAGAATTAGCTATTAAAAATAATCCTTTTGTTGTACAATATATACATATTTTTATAAATTAAAAATATTTTTTAAATTCATCTGGTACAAATTTAAATGAATCATTATTATTAATAAGAGCTAGTTGAATAATTGTTTTTGTAATTCTTTCATCATCTACATATTGTAATGCGCAACCATATTTTTGAACAGCTACCTTACAAATTTCTAAGTATTCTTTAATTGTCATTTTTTCTTTAGGAACAAATCGTAATGCATAACTATCATATTCAACAGCTTTCATACAGATTATAAATGTTCTTAAATCATATGGTACATATTCTAATGCACTGCCAAATTTTTGAAAAGCTAGATCACAAATATAAAAGTATTCTTCTTGTGTCATTTTATTAGCTTTTACATGTTCTAATGCGTTATATTTATCTTTAACAACATCCACGCAAATTTTAAAGTATTCTATTGGTGTCATTTTGCTAGCTAGTACATATTGTAATGCATCATAATTCTGTTTAACAGCTAACTTACAAATTTTTAAGTATTCTATTGGTGTCATTCTCGCAATAATATCGCGGGTCATTTTATTAGCTACTATAGTTGGAAAAAAGCTATCTCTAAAGTCACATAATTTAATAAATTCAATTTTTTAACAGCTATACTAATAATTTATTTTCACCATTTTTATCAAATTGTTCAGAAATATAACAATCATATTTTTTTAAACATATTCTATTTAGCTAACTATTATATATAGATATTTGTGAGTTAGCTAGCTCATTAATATATATGTACTGATCAATTGTCATTTTATCTTCCTGAACATATTCTAATGCTAAACCATTCTGTTTAACAGCTAGTATACAAATATTTATATACATTTTATCATTTTGAACATATTCTAATGCTAAACCATTATCTTGAACAGCTAGTATACAAATATTTATATATTCTACATCTGTCATTTTATCATTTTGAACATATTCTAATGCTAAACCATTATCTTGAACAGCTAGTATACAAATATTTATATATTCTACATTATTTAATATTTTATCAACTTCTACAAATTTTAACGCGAAACCATTCTGGTCAACAGCTTGTCTACTAATATGAAAATATTCATCTTTTGATAAAATATCATTTTTAACAAATTCTAATGCGCAACCATATTTTTGAACAGCTAGCTTACAAATTTTTAAGTATTCTTTATGTGTCATTATCGCAATATTATCGGCCATTATATATTCTAATGCATAACCATTCTGTTTAACAGCTAGTATACAAATATTTATATATTCTACATCTGTCATTTTATCATTTTGAACATATTCTAATGCATAACCACTCTGTTTAACAGAAATCTCACAAATATATTCGTAATTATTAAAGTATGTAAATACTGTCTTATCAGTATTTACATACTTTAATGCACACCCTTTATTTTTAACAGCTAGCTTACAAATTTGTAAGTATTCTTTATCTGGCATTTTATCAATTGGCACATATTCTAATGCAAATCCATCTTCTTTAACAGCTACTTCACAAATTTCAAATGTTATTTTATCTTCAGGGACATATTTTAATGCAGTGCCATG
>Ga0209596_1003561_pt1 | contig 12240 bp, 9 predicted proteins | sample M_130807_MF_Meta_FD_187314 | JGI IMG/M metagenome (GOLD analysis project Ga0209596, IMG submission 187314) | Freshwater microbial communities from Lake Montjoie, Canada to study carbon cycling - M_130807_MF_MetaG (SPAdes) (version 2) | ecosystem: Environmental > Aquatic > Freshwater > Lake... | reverse complement strand
GTTGGATTGATGCTTGCGGTCCAGACGCCCGAGACAGTCGGCGCCGCCACACCAGTCCCCACGCTGACCCGCACCATCACGGTCTCACCGACCATCACCCTCACCCCAGTGCCACCAACCTTCACGGTTACCCGGACAGCAACCGCGACCTCATCCTTCACTGCAACCGTAAACACCCGGACGGCAACGGTCACGCGGACCGTGACGCCAACACCGGTCCCAAGTGCGGTTCCAGCTTCGCGTACCCCTACCATCACTCGGACAGTGACGATCACCCCGAGCGTGACCCTGACCCCGATCTTCACCGCCTCACGGACGCCAACAAACACCCGGACCGTCACCTCGACGCCTACCCCAGTTGTTGTCCGGACGGCGACGACCACGCCGACCTTCACCTTCACGCCGACGTTGACCGTGACCCGTACGGCGACGACCACGCCAACCTTCACCTTCACGCCGACGATCACGCCGACCCGGACCGAGACAACCACTCCGGTCGCATCCGTCACGGGGACGATCACACCCACCGGCACGATCACGCCGTCTCCCACCATTACCCGGACCGAGACGGTCACCCGCACGGTCACGCCTACCGCGACAATCGCGACGGACACGCCGACCCGCACCGAGACCGTCACGCCAACGGTGACAGTGACGCCTACCGTGCCGACATCCACGGTTACCCGCACGGCAACCATCGCGCCTCCAACATTGACGGTCACGGAGACACGTACACCGACGGTTACCCGGACTGAGACGGCTACCCGCACATCGACGCCAACGGCGACCGCCACCGTGCCGTGCAGCACGTCGACCAGCACGTTCTCACTGGAAGGCGGAGCGGTTTGCACCCCGACATCGACAGTCACCTCGACGGCCTCCACCACCGCCACCCGGACGCCGACCCGGACCACGACTTCCACCCCAACCATCACCCCCACCCGCACCATCACGGTGACGCCGACTAAGACAATCGGCCCCTCGACAACGGTGACCCGCACCATCACGGTCACGCCAACCGTGACGAATACGCGCACACTGACGCCGACGCGAACGATCACTCTCACGCCGACAATCACGCCGACGCGGACGATCACGCCGACCGTGACAATCACCCCAACGCGGACAACCACGCCGACAGTCACCGCGACCGTGACGGCAACAATTCCACTGACGTAGGCGCCTTTTTCCAAGGCTTGGCGGGGTCAGCTGAGGGTCTTCAGTTCAGCAGATGTGGCGGTGGCCAAGAACTCCGGGCGGTATGAACCGTTGACCGGACGGCTGTTACTTCGTACATTGATCCAGCACGGACATGCAACCCGTGGTGCCTGTGGTTGAAGTGCGGCCAGAACGCCTGCCCGTAAGGATTTCCACGGGTCTCGCGGTGGACACCAGTGTTCGGGATGGATCGGAGAAACTCGGGATGAGGACCAACTGGGTACGCCGCATCCTTGTAGCCGTACCGATCCTCCTCCTTGGCGTTGTTTCGTTGCTGTCATCCCCGGAACCAGTCGGTGCCGTTCCCGCCCCGACAAGCACGGCCACGGCGACAAGCACCTTCACCATGACGCGGACGATTACTCCCACCCGGACGATTACTCCAACCCGCACGGCGACCGCGACCAGCACGTTTACCGCGACGGTCACGTCAACCCGCACGGCGACCCCGACCGTCACCGGATCGCCCACCGTCACTCCAACGCGCACGGCGACCGCGACCAGCACGTTTACCGCGACGGTCACGTCAACCCGCACGGCCACCCCGACTGTCACCGGATCGCCCACCGCGAGTCCGACGCGCACGGTGACTGTCACGATGACCCCGACCGGTTCTGTCACGGTGACGCGAACGATCACCCGCACCCCGACGATCACGATGACCCCGACGATCACTCCCACCGTGACGATCACCTCCACCGTGACCGTCACCCGGACAAGCACGCCGACGCGTACAGTCACCCAGACCCCAACCGTCACCCGGACCCGCACGGTGACACCGACGCGGACGATCACACCCACGTCCACGATCAGTCCGACCGCAACCATCACGTCCACGGTCACGATGACGCCCACGCGGACCCTGACCCCGACGAGGCCGGTAGAGACCGCCACGATCACCGTGACGCGCACCGCCACGCCGTCTGCGACCGGAACCCGCACCGCGAGTCCCACGCGCACTGCCACGCGGACACCTACCGCCTCACCGACTCCGTAGCAAGCGCTCCCCCGATTGGCTGCGCCACCGATCTTTTGGTGTGTGCGTGCGCTGCTGCGTTTGGTGATCAGCACCGTGACTGATCACGAACCGTCGGGGACACCATCGGTAGTGCGTTGGACGAAGGCCCGACCCCTATCGGTTTGCTTCAGCGACCCCGTAGTCTTGGATGGCGTCCACGCCATACCCCCTTTCTGATCATGCCGTGAAGGAAAGTGAATGCTTGCCTCGGTACTCGAATATGTCCGGATCCTGATCCAGGACATCATCCTCACGCTTGGCTACACGGGCATTGCCCTGGTGATGCTTGCCGAGAACGTCTTCCCCCCCATTCCGTCAGAACTCGTGATGCCCTTTGCCGGGTGGCTTGCGCGGGATGGCAAGTTCGACATGACCCTCAGCATCATCGCCGGCACCGCCGGTGCCGTTGCTGGCGCGGTCATCCTCTACTACATCGGCATGTATGCCGATGAGCCGATCATCCGCCGGTTTGTCCGTGCGTACGGGCGCTACTGGTTCATGGACGAACGGGATGTGGATCGCACGCTGGAGACATTCCGGAAGCACGGCGATGCCGTCGTCTTCTTCGGACGCGTTATCCCGCTTGTCCGAAGCCTGATCTCGGTCCCGGCGGGCATGAACCGCATGCCGATGGGGCGGTTCCTTGTGTTCACCACCGCGGGATCGGCGATCTGGACGGCCATCCTGACCATCGGCGGGTGGTACCTCGGCGAGAACTGGCAGGCCATCATCGGGATGGTCAACCAGTATGAACGCGCCTTCCTTGCCGTCATGGGGCTTGCGATTGTTGCCTGGGTTGTCCGCAAGATACTTGCGTCGCGGGCTATCCAACCTCAAGGATGATCAGTGAGTCGATGCGTCGTAGTTTGCACCGTCCCCGGCCGGCCGGATCTTGTGCCAGACGTACCACCCACCAAGGCCCAAGGCAACGGCGACGATGATGCCGTCCATCGCGTGGAACCATGGACCGAGGGTATTCCAGTTCTCACCCATGACCACGCCAACCCAAGTCAGGAACGCCGACCAGATCAATGAGCCGAGGAAGGTCAGTACGGTGAACCTGATCATGGGCACCTTGATAAACCCGCACGGCAGGGAGACGACGGTGCGGACCCCAGGCAGGAGGCGGCTTCCAAAGACCACCGCGTCCTCGTAGCGCTTCAGCCACCGTTCGGTGACGTCCATTTCGTGTTCGGAGATGAGCAGGAACCTTCCCCAAGTACGCACGAACCATCGCACCCGTTCCGGACTGATCACGTACCCGATGGCGTAGGCAATCCACGACCCGATCACGTTCCCGACTGCACCGGCGATTGAGACCAAGGTGAAGTCGAACTTCCCCTCGGCAACCAAGGCACCGGCGAACGGCATGATCAGTTCCGATGGCAACGGGATCAGCGCCGATTCGATCGCCATCGCGACGATCACGCCCCAGTAGCCGCCACTATCGATCAGCCACTTCACGAAGGATCCGAGTATTTCAAGGATGTTTGTCATGGTCGTGTTTCAACGTCATCCGGTCGCACCGCGGCAAGGCGGTATCACACACATGCAAGGGTAGGGTGCGTGCCCGACGGTCAGCCGCGTGCCGTGGCGTGGTCGGTGGTGGGGATTGTGGCAACCGTTTCGGTTGGTCGCCATGTGCGGTACCGGACCAGGGCCTGCAGGGCGGGTAGTCCGTCCTTGCGTGCCGAGAGTTTCTTGCCACCGGTTCGTGGTCGGTAGTCAATCGGGACTTCGATGATGCGGTACCCACTGCGTACTACCTTGGCGGTGATCTCCGGTTCCATGTCGAACCGGCGGCACTCCAGGCGGAAACTCCGCAGCAGCGCGGTGGGAAGCAGCTTGTAGCACGTCTCCATGTCGTGGAGGCGGGTTCCGTAGATCACGTTGGTCACCCACGTCAGGGCGCGGTTCCCGAAATCCAGAAGCCATCGCCCCCCCGAACCATCAAGGGGGCGCGCGCCGTAGACGACCGCGGTCTTGCCACTCACTACCAGGGCAAGCAGGCGCGGGATGTCCGCCGGGTCGTATTCGAAGTCCGCATCCTGGATGATGACGAAGTCGCCAGTCGCCGCCGCGAGGGCAGTCTGGATGGCGGCACCCTTGCCGCGGTTCACCGGATGGCGGATCACCCGCAATGAGCCAACGGTATCGGGACCGCCGGTTCGCCCGGACTGTGGCCCGGCACCCGGAGCTTCCGCCGGTGCACCATGCAGGCGATCGAGGATTGCCGGGGTACCGTCAGTTGAACAGTCATCGACCGCGATCAGTTCCAGTTCGACCGGTGTCGCAACGGATGCGAGATCCATCGCCGTGACCCGACGCACGATCGTTTCGACGGATGTCTGTTCGTTGTAGACCGGGATGAGGACTGAAAGCTTCACCGGGCAGGTTCCTGGGTTGTCCCTTGGATGCGACACGTTCTAGCCACTGTTGCTGGAACGGTCTGGGACGTACCCGGGGCAGCGTACCACGTCATGAAGATTGCCACTTTCCCGGCATGTAGTGTGCCTCCACCCCCTGCCCCAGATGGAGTGCTGATACCGATCAACCCGACCCCCGCCCCACCTGATTCGGATGCGCTTCGCTTGGGCCACTCCACCGCGATACGATATGCCGGCGCTTGGACGAAAGAGGGATGCTTCGCACGCCAAACGTCCGGCAGGCATCCTTGGTCGCGGCGGTCGATGCCAGTCTCCAGATAGGCCCGCCGGTCGCGTACGCTTGCAGAGGAGGGGAATGCATGCCGGGCAACAAGTGCGACGAGTGCGGGACCAAGATCAACCGCGTCAAGACGCCGTACAAGTTCAAGCACGGATCCCACCAGCACTCGTTTTGCGACCAGTATTGACTGGACTCGTACAAGCGTGACGTGTCACGCAAGTGCCAGGTGAAGAAATAGGGTTCTCGGGAGGCGGTGCAGTGTCGCCTTCCGTCCTCCATTCGCCTTCCTCACCGGGGCGGATACCCTTTCGGCCGTCGGGCGGTGCTGATGCACGCCCGGCCAACCCCACTCCGCCATGAGGGACAGACGCTTCGCGTGTGCCTGCGGCGGGTTCGGGAACGTCTGGAAGGGGAACGGCGATGAGTGATACCCGTGTGCGGATTGGCCTGATTGGCCTTGGCAACAACATGCTCAGCCATATCGGGCGACTGGTGCAGATGCCCGAGGTGGAACTGGTGGGAGGGTGCGACCCGGTCACCGACATGCACGCCCGGGCACGCGACCGCTTCCCGCAGCTGGCGTCGATGCCTACCTTCGCGACCCACGAGGAACTCCTGCGAGGTGTTGCTCCGGATGCGGTCATCATCAGTACGCCGCATTCGTATCACCGTGACCAGACGGTTGCGTCACTGGAGGCGGGGGCACACGTGCTCGTGGAGAAACCCCTGGTCAACTCGGTCCGCGAGGCGAACGACGTCATCCGTGCCCGCGATGCCTCTGGCAAGGTGGTGATGGTGTCCTACCAGCGTCATACGCAGGCGCCGTACCTCAAGATCAAGGAGATCATCGATAGCGGCCGGATCGGGACGGTCCAGATGATCGTCGCCCTCCAGAACCAGATGTGGTACGCCGGGCAGATGAACCGGGTGCGCCAGGGCAACGTGCCATGGCGGATGCAAACCCACCTCTCCGGTGGCGGACAACTGAACGACAGCGGCAGCCACCTCGTGGACATCCTCCTGCACGTCACCGGACTGGAACCCTCGCACGTCTACGCGGCGCAGCAGTCGTTCGATGCCGGTCTGGACATCAACTCGGCGGTGACGGTCCGGTTCACCAGTGGTGCGCAGGCCAGCCTCAGCATTGTCGGGAACGCCCCGGGCATTGGTGGTGCCGTCTGGGAGGATGTGACGATCTACGGCAGTGACGGCGCCATCTACTACCGGATGATGGGACAACCCGGGTTTGAACCGTTCGTAGAACTCCGCCGGATTGGCGAGAACGATCCGCTCGACATGGGGCCTTTGGCGCAGGGCACGACACCTGACCAGCACTTCGTCGACGTGATCCTTGGCAAGTCGGTCAACCTTGCCCCCGCCGAATGTGGTCTCCGGGTGATGCAGCTGTCCGAGGCGGCTTGGCAGAGTGCCGGAACAGGCCAGGTGGTGGAGGTCGCGTCACTCGGCCACTGAGAACCGGATTGGGAGTGATGGCCCCTGGGAGTGTTGGCGGATCCACTCCCAAGGGGTGCACGGATCGCCGATCATGGCCTGACATTGCCCGGCGGACGCGCTATCGTGTGGCCGAACCCGTCGGGGCGTCAGCATCTGTGACAAATGCAATGGCTGGTTCGCTCGGCATCGTGCCAACGAAGGAAATATTCATGTCCAACACCCGACGTCCCCGCATAGCCCTCCTTGGCGCCGGTAGTGCCACCTTCGCCCGACGACTGATCGCCGACGTGCTGTCGTGGCCCGAACTTGCCGATGGCGATATCGCCCTGATGGACGTCGATCAGGGGCGTCTTGACCTGATCGGTCCGCTCGCCGCCCGGATGATCCGCGACCTCGGTGTTGGTGCGCGCCTGACCGTCACCACCGACCGCAAGGCTGCCCTCGAAGGCGCCGACTACGTCATCACCACCCTCGCCGTCGGCTACGCGTACGAACCCGACCGGCCCGATGTGGCGATCCCGGAGGCGCACGGCCTGCACCAGACCGTCGCCGACACCATCGGCGTGGGGGGCGTCTTCCGGTACCTGCGTACCATGCCCGCGCTTCTCGAGATCGGGCGTGAGATGGAGCAGGTCTGCCCGCATGCCCTGTGGCTGAACTATGTCAACCCGATGGCCATGATCATGTGGACGATCGGCAAGGTGTTGCCCGGCATCCGGAACGTCGGCCTCTGCCATAGCGTTCAGGGGACGGCCGAACGCCTGGCAAAGTTTGTCGGGGTGGACCACACCGAACTGTCCTACCAGGTGGCGGGGATCAACCATCAGGCATGGTTCCTGGACCTGCGCCACCATACCTACCGGGGGGAGGATCTCTACCCGCGCCTGCGTGAGGCGTTGCACGATCCGGTGCGGTACGAACAGGATCGCGTCCGCTTCGAGGTGATGCGCCACTTCGGGTACTTCGTGACCGAGTCCAGCCGGCACATGGCCGAGTATGTGCCGTGGTTCCGGCGCACCGCCGCCGACCGGGAACGCTACACCCCGGAACTGGCGTCGCCGGGTACTGTCGCACCGGCAACATCGGTGACGACGGCTGCCGGGTCGCTCGCCTCGGTCCCCGCCTATCGCGCACCCTTGTGGGAGACGATCCGGCAACAGGCCGCCGGCGAGGCGCCGATCGACTTCGTACGCAGCCGTGAGTACTGTTCGGCGATCATCCGCGCCGTCGAGAGTGGCATCCCGTTCCGCTTCAACGGGAATGTGCCCAACACCGGCCTGATCACCAACCTGCCTCCCGGATGCAACGTGGAGGTGCCAATCTTCGTGGACAACGCCGGGTTGCATCCGGTGCATATCGGTGACCTGCCGGCACAACTGGCGGGAATCAACCGCACCAATGTCAATGTGCAGGAACTGGCAGTGCAGGGCTTCCTGAACCGTGACCGCGAGGCAATCTTCCAGTCGTGCGCGCTCGATCCGCTTGCCTCGGCAAGTGCGCCGATCGACACCATCCGCACGATGGTGGACGAACTGTTCGTGGCGAACGCGAAGTGGCTTGATGGCTACGAGTCCCGCCGGGCACAGTCCCAGGCGTAGCCGACCGGGAGATGCCTCTTGGTGACCTTGCCCATCCGGCCGCCCATTGGATGATGGAAATGCGGTTCGGGTTCCATGGCGGGCGAGGTCACCGCACTGTGGCATGACGGCCGTCCGTGGGGGCCCGCATTGCCATCAGGGTCGTGGGCACGAACGTCATGGCGAACGACCAATGGGAGGCGTTGCCCCACTGCACTGATCTCCCCGCGTCACCCAGAGGCACCGTATCCCGATTGGTGCTTCGCGGTGGTGGGTGTTACCCACTCGCGGTTCCGGAAGGGCCCCAACTCCTCCTCAGATTGATCACGCTCGGCCCGCTTATCTAGGCGGGGCGTGCGTGGCAGTCGTCCATGCGGAAGTCGTGTCCAACTGGCGCAACAGATCGGTTGACGGGACGTCCAATCCGCCGCTCCTGCCCCCGCGCCGTCCACCGGGAGGCCCGCCGCTTCAGTTTTTGCTGATCCATCCGATAGTCGGAGTGAGGGATTTCGGTCTCCCGACGAATGTGTGCCGCATGGATGCGGTGCCGTCGGGACCTGACGGGATCCCGGCAAGGCCGACAGGATGGAACCTGGCCAGACCGCGGGCACGCCGCACTATTACGCACTGCTGGAGGTGTCTCCGGACGCCGATGGTGTGACGATTCAGGCCGCGTTCCGCCGGCAAGTGCGTCGGTTCCATCCCGATGTCAACCCCCATCCCGACGCGGCCGCCCTCATGCGCGACCTCAACGCGGCGTATGCCGTCCTTGGCAACCCCGAACGGCGCGCCTCCTACGACACCTCCCATGGAGTCTCCTGGGGTGGTGCGGTCTCTTCGGTCATGCATGGCACGGGCACGGCGCCTTCGCGCACGGTCGGCGTCCGTGCCTCGGGTGGCGCCTATGCCCCTCGCTGGGGTGGTGTGGTGGGTGGACCGCGGGCATCGGCGCACGTCGGTGGTGCAACGGGAATGGCCGCCGGAGTTGCCACGGCGACTACGCATGGCACGTCGTTCATGGATCCCGGTGCTTCGGTTCCAACACACCAAGTGAACTCTGGCGTCAGCGGAGCGCATGCAGATCGGGTGGGGCGGAATGGTGGAGGCGCTACGGTCACGGTCACTGTCACCGTCTCTGGTGACGACGAGACCGTCCAGGACGGATGGGCATCGCGCATTGCCCGTGCGGTCGAGATGCTTCAGCGCGAGCGTGAGCAGGACAGCGTGACCCGAACCGCGGCGGCGCGGGCAACGGCCGAAGCGCGCGTGAATGCCCGCACCAATGTCCTGCGGGGTCTCGGCAGCATCCTTGCGGTTCTTGCACTGGTCTTTGCCAGTGCGGTCGGTGTGGCCATGTGGTGGGGATCCCCGGGGATCATGGCGACCCTCGCGGCGCTCTCCGGTGGCACGGCGGGTGCACCGATGCGCGCCTCGGCCCCGGTTGTTGTCTCGGTCGGTGGGGCAATGCCGGCTTCCCTTCCGTCGATGCGGAACCCTGACGCCGTGGCGCCGGTCGCCCCGCGCGAACCGCTTGCGCCAGTCCCCCCGACGGCATCCGGGGCGGTTGCCCCATCGATACCGGCACCCTTGCCTCCCCTTGGAAGCACGGCGTCAGTCCCCGCTCTCGAACGGACATCCGCAGTAGTCGCCACGAATGCGGTCGCTGCGTCGTCCGGAATGACTCAGCCGGCTGCGGCGGCCGATGGATCGGCTTCGAAGGTGACTACCTCGACCAATCCGTCTTCCGCACCGAAGTCCGCACCGGCCACCTCGTCTGGCACACCCGCTGCGCGCGCCCTGAACACCTACGACCAATCGTGGACGACGTACACCGGCACCCTGCGCCGCTTGGCAACTGGCGAACCCTCCCCGCGGGGCACGAGTGCCTCGATGCAGGCGACGATGGCCCGGGTGCGGTTCCTCGAGGCGCAGACGGCACTGATCCGGCAAACAGCCACGATTGCCACTCCCGAGGCGTCGTCGCGCACCCGTGAGGCAACCGCCCTGTCTGCCGACGCCGAGGCGCTCGTGCGTCAGGCGCAGTCCCTGATCACCGATGCGTCGGGTGCGCCGGTCCCGGCGGCGCGTGCGCTGCTTGATGAGGCCGCCCGACGCCATGCGCGCGCCCTCGCCATCTGGGCGACCGTCGTTCCCCAGGCGTGACCGACGCCTCGGCGGATCCGGTTGGCAGTGCCTCCAGTTTCCAGTCAGACATCGCGCACCTGATGGCGCGATTGTCGCCACAACCGGGCCAGGCGATCATCGAGACGCGCTGCGGCAGTGGCGATCACCTTCGCGCCCTGGCATTCGCGACCGGTGGCAGGACAAGCTTCCTTGGCGTGTCTGACGATCCCGGTGTGATCACCAACGCACGGCACCTGGCCTCAACACTTCCTCCTGGTATTGCACGCGCGATTGCGTTCCGTCGATGCGACCTTCGTGCCATGGTCCTGCCATCAGGTGCATTTGCCGGTGGATTTGTCCGGATCCATGGGGCAGACATGGAGGGTCCCGATGCCATGCCGGATACTGTCCTGACCGAACTGGCACGCGTGATCCTGCCCGGTGGATGGATGGTCTGCCTTGGTATCGGCATGGATGGGGAGACCATGCGTTCCCGGTTGCAGCGTCTTGGATTGCTTGATGTCCACGTCTTCGCCCCGGGTGCCGTGGCCGGACGCAAGTTCCTGTAGGGCGGGGCCGTCGCGCGGATCAACCATGTTCCCAAACGTGCGAGGTTCCGGGGTCCGGGCGCGGGGAGTCCCACCTCACCACCTGCGGGTTCGCCCACCCGCACCAGTCGTACGACAGGTCTTCGGCCGGATCAGTACGGAGGGTGAGGCGCACCGTCTCGCCGGCGGTGCTGCCGAGGTCGGCCCAGACATCGATCCACCGGCGATCCTCGCGCCTCGCCCGGGGGTTTACGCGCCGGTCGAGGATGGTCCGCGTTCCGGACGGCCCGGACACCTCGGCCCGGAAGCGCACGCCGTCGCCGTAGTCTGTCTCCCACGTCTCGACGAGGCAGGCAAGCCCGGCTTGCAAGTACGCGTTGGGCGGAACCTCGAGGGTGACGGTGACGTCCGACGGTGGGTGCATGAAGAGGAATGGGCGGGTGGCGCCCAAGATCGCTGGTCGGCGGATTTCCAGGAATGGCGGCATCGGCCCGGTGCCTTGTCCCCCTGGTGTCCGTGACACGACGCGATTTTGCGCGACCTCCGGGATGATCCGCGTGACCAACGCCGCCGTCGCCGGATGGGGCCGCCCACGCCAGGCGACAAGGGCGATGACGGCGATAACCGCGACGAAGATGCCAACAACCACCGTTCGCGCACCCTTTGGTTGGAGGATGCGCGCCCAATTGGCGATCCGTCGGCGCCACTTCCATGCGACAGCGACGAGTCCCAACGTAAGCGTCATGATCGACATCGCCGTGCCAACCACGCGGGCTGGCGTTGTGCCGAAGGCGACCTCCACGCGGTGACGCCCGGCCGGGACCGCCACGACCATGTAGCCGAGGGATGCGTGGATCGACTCGTCATACGGCGCCGCGGCCAAGGGTGCCGGGATGCCGTCGACGGTCGCACGCCATCCGGGGAACATGAACTGGTGGAAGGCGACGGTCGATGCGGTCGTGGCATCAACCTCCGCGATGATCAGGTTGCGGGCATGGTCGATGGCGGTGACCTCAGCGTCGCCCGATGGGATTCGCACAAGCCCGGCGTGCCAACTTGCCTCTGGGATGGCATCCGTGAAGACGGACAGGCCGCGGCGCACGCCGGGTGTCAGGTCGGAGATCTCGACGGTGCGGGGAAGGAACTCACCGGTGGAGGTGGTGCCTCCGGCGTAGCGGTCGATCTCTCGTGCGAAGACCATGCGTCCGTCCGGCGGGGGCGGGGGTGATGCCGCCAGGGTTCCCCGGCGCGTGAGGACCGACCCGGTCGCCAGCGTGGCGACAAGCACCGTGGCGACGCCGATTGCCACCGCACGCATCCGGCTGCCCGGTCGCCATGCCGCGATGAACCCGGCGCCCGCGAGGGCGGCCATCAACGACATCGGCCCGTAGAGGCGCCACGCGTACTGGATCACCGGGATGACCGGCAGCGTCTGCCACGCGAGGCGCACCCATGTTGCGTTCATGGCGAGGCACGCGGCGACACCTACCGCGCACACGGTCGTGATCGTCCGGGTCGCCGACCCACCTTGGGTGCGCGAGACCCCGGTCGCCACCGCGCCGAGGGTCGCGAGTGCAAGCAAGGCGATCGGGATTGTCTCGTGGTTTGGCGGGCGTACGATGAGCGTCTCCGG
>Ga0209596_1003558_pt1 | contig 12246 bp, 11 predicted proteins | sample M_130807_MF_Meta_FD_187314 | JGI IMG/M metagenome (GOLD analysis project Ga0209596, IMG submission 187314) | Freshwater microbial communities from Lake Montjoie, Canada to study carbon cycling - M_130807_MF_MetaG (SPAdes) (version 2) | ecosystem: Environmental > Aquatic > Freshwater > Lake... | reverse complement strand
CGATGCACCTTGTAAATGAGCCAAAAATGATCAACATTCAGAGAAAAGTGATTGCTTTTTTAAATGATGAAAGCGGCCCCACTGCGGTTGAATACGCAGTAATGGTGGCTCTTATCATCGTGGTTTCGATTGCTGCAATTACCACTTTAGGCACCAAAGTAAGCAGCACTTTTTCGTCGACTGCTTCGAAAATCACCACCACCGCAAGTTAGCAAACCAGAAAACCCCCGCATTTTTTATTTAAATAAGCCTGAAAACAACAATAGTTTGTCTGATTTTTAAAATTTCTCTAAATTATCTTTATTATTATTTGACTAGACTTAAATAAAAATCTAGGTTTAAATGTTGAATGATGATCAAGCATGATCCAAAGCACTGATAAAATGATTTAACAGGATTTTGTAGCGCCTGACTAATCAACAAAGGTTTTTTCACTACTTGGTTTCGTACCATTTTTTTAGGAGTTTACGATGAATACTCTACGCGAAAAGTTGGTTAAGTTTTTGAAGAGCGAAGATGGCCCTACTGCAGTTGAATACGCTGTTATGGTGGCTCTTATCATTGTGGTCTCAATCGCTGCGATCACGACACTTGGTACCAAGGTTAGCTCTACTTTTTCCGATACTGCTACTAAAATTACCACAACTGCAAGTTAGTTAAAAGCCTTTCCATAGGGATAGGTTGTTAACAACTTGGGCGTGTGATAAAAGCGCCCCTCTCTTTGGGGTGCTTTTTAAAACAGGTAAATAATACTTAAGGATCTTCAAGTATTATTTGTGATTCACTTGCCGTCTCCCCTTCAGTTTCTCTTCCTAAAGGAGTTTTCTCATGCGCACTTTACACCAAAAGTTGGTCAAGTTTTTCAAAAGCGAAGACGGCCCTACTGCGGTAGAATATGCAGTTATGGTGGCTCTCATTATCGTGGTATCGATCGCTGCGATCACCACACTTGGTACCAAGGTAAGCAGTACCTTTAGTGGTGCCGCCGTCGCCATTCAGTAGGTCTTTTAAATCTTTAGCTCTTTGTCTTTGGAGTGCGTGATGGATTTTACTTTAAATATCTGGCCTATCGCCTTGGTTAGCCTTGCAATGATCGTTGCTGCAATCATCGATGGCTGGAAACTTAAAGTTCCTAACGCACTCACTTTTCCTTTAATCATCTCGGGCTGGATTTTAGGATTGTTCAATACTTTTCAAATCCTTCCTGACTCAGGCATTGGTGGAATCGGTGGCAGCCTCACTGCCACCCTTTTAGGTTTCGCCCTTATCTTCCCCGTTTATGCAATTGGGGGCATGGGTGCGGGAGATGTTAAAATGCAAATGGGTTTTGGCGCCTGGGTGGGTGCTTACTACTCTTTTGGTCAGGCCCAATACATTGTTTTAATTGCTTTTTGCTGGGGCGCAATCATCGGGGGCATCATTGCTTTCTTTATGATTCTCTTCAGAAAACAAATTGCGACCAACATTTTAAACACTCGAGAGATTCTTTCCGACCTCGCAACCAAAAGCGTGGAGGAAACTGAGCAAAAAGCTGCTGCTCGAAAACCAAGGATGCATTTGCTGCCTTATGGTATCCCACTTTGCCTTGGGTTTCTGGGCTATCTGGCTTACCTGCACCTCTACTTACATATTCCTTTGCCTGTTTATCCCATTCAATAATTAGCTTTTCTTCAAAAATAAGCTAAAGTATAAGTGTGCAGCCAACGATTGTGCTGCGGTTCCCTTCGCAAGATGCTAATTTGCAGTAAACAAGACTTCCTATCTTTGCTTGTTTCCCCAAGGTCAGCATGAATTATCGATATCTTCGTTATAATCGATAAATCTTAAAGCTGGTCAAGCTTTTGTGCCGATGAAATAGTTGAGGGATAGTCCGATTGTAGGGCTTGGAACTCAGGATTTCTTCGGTGCCTCTAAAAAGAGAGGTTAAGTACGATGAATCCTAGAATGTTGGCGCTTGGGATGGCGGTTTTTTGCGGCTTGGGTGCTGCCTACTTGGCAATGACTTATAAACCAGTAAATCAAGGTCAAAAAATGGTGGAAGTTCTCAGAACTAAAAGCAAGGTACCATTTCGCGAGAAGATTTCTGATCCTCAGAAGTACTTCGAGACCGTTGCTATTGCTGACCTTAATCTTCCCTCTAAAATTTTAAAGTCCTTTGAACAAGTTAAAGACAAAAGCCTTAATAAAACACTTACCGATCAATCCTTTGTTACTGAAGATGATCTTCTTGGGGCTAATCAACACTACCTTACCGATCAACTCGATAAGGGTAAAAGGCTTTTTGGCCTTACCGTTAATGCTGAATCCCTTGCGGGGGGTTTCATTCTTCCGGGCTCCACGGTCGATTTGATTGGCACCAAACGCCTTGCCAACAACAACATCGAAACGCAAACTGTTTTGGAAAACATCCGAGTGATGGCTGTAGGCGATAAATCGACCATCAATGAAAAGCAGGGCGATGTACGCCATTCTATTATTGAAACTACCGTAACTCTTGAAGTTTCCCCTGAACAAGCCCAGATCTTGGCAATGTGGAAATCGATAGGCGAAATCAAGCTATCCGCCAGGGCCAAGGATGATAACGATAAAGTGAACACCAAAACTACCAAGCTTAATGAAGAATTGAAACCTGACTTAAAGAATGAACCCGAGAAAAAGAAAATCAAACCTAGTATTTTTGGTGGGAATGAAAATAAACACACCCTTGTGATCTTTAATACTAAAGATTCCAAGGATAGTGTTATCAACAATAATGCGATTGAGTTTGAAGAATACGAAAAAGGCAAATGGCGCACGGTGTTTAAAAACACTCGGAATACCAATGCTGTTGAACAGTCGGTAGAGGTTCCGGAAGAAGTGCCAGAGAAAGTAAAGCAATAGTCGGCGATGGTTGCGGAAATTTATAATTTTGGCGAAGGGAATCGCCAGTTTGTTAGAAGAGGTTGCAAGGATGCCATACAAAAATCACTACCTAGCTAAAAGCTTGCAAGCCTGCATAGCCATGATGATCATGGTTTGCAGTGTAGCATCGCTATTGGGTCAGGATGTTCCCCCTTTGATAAAGGGTCCTGATTACGCAATTCCGATTGATTTCACCATCAAGATTCAGATGAAGAGCAAAAAGCAAATTAAACTAGCCCGTACTTTTGATAACAAAATTTTGGAAGTCAAGGATGTGCTGAATGATCCCAAATCTGTTTATTTAAAGGGTTTGGCTGAAGGCGTTGCAACTCTGGAATTAATTTCAACCGATGAAGAAAGAGAAGAGTTCAGCGTTTATGTACTCCGCCAGCAAACACCAATAAACAATATTAAGTTTTTGAAAGAAACCACGATTGATATTGAACACTTGAAAAAAACGCTGGCGCAGGCTCTTCCAAACACCCCGATTGATGTAAGTTTTCTTACAAGTGACTCGGTTTTTGTAAACGGTGTGGTTAACTCATATGATGATATGCGCACCATTCTTCATCTTGCAAGTAAAGTGGTTGATCCAAATTATCAGGATAAAGAAAAAGAAGGACCTACCTATGATCTTAATGATTCTGCAGGCAAAAAAATTGTTTCTGTTTCGTCTAAAGTCGTCAATGGCTTAAAGCTGAAGTTTAACAGTGAAGCAGAAAAACAAATTTTGAAAACCGGTGCCCCACCATCCACTTCCTTTGATCTTGATTACCTCAAAAAAGTTATTAAGAATGCAGTACCCAATTCTAATATTCAAGTCATTCCAATTACCAAAGATGCGGTTATAATTTCTGGTTATGTTTCCCGTGCTGAAGATATCAGTATGATTCTTGCCATTGCAGGGAATATCGTTGACCCTACTTTATTTGATGCCCTTTCGCAAAGTAGTTCAACACAAACAAATAATCCTGGACAAACTAATCCTACAGGCGCTGTTCCCGGAAATATGCCCACTGATCCTAATGCTGCTGCAACCAACCAACCTGCACAAGCTGCACCCAGAACTTCCCAAAAAGTTATCAATGCTCTTCGGGTTGCAGGCGTGCAACAAGTTCAATTAGATGTGGTTGTGGCGCAAGTTTCTCGTACAGAATTCAGGCAACTAGGTTTCAACTTTCTTAGTTCCCGTAATAGTTCTTTTATTGGTAGCACTTTGAATGGCTTAGCAGCTCAACCTACTGCTTTGGGAAATGTAGCTTCGGGAACTTCTCAAGGCTCAATTCTAGCTGCCCAAGGTTTTGTTGCTAGTACTACTTCACCCAATATTCCCTTCGGTGTTTTAAATTCTAATAGTGGCTTCCTTGGATTCCTTCAAGCCCTGCGCAATGAAAGTGCTTCTAAACTTCTGGCGGAACCAAAACTTACCACTTCCAGTGGCAAGCAAGCCTTCTTTCAAGTGGGTGGTGAGCAAGCTGTTCTTAGTGGGTCTTCCGGCGTCAACGGCCCTGGCGCAGCTTTTCAAACCATTGGTACCACTCTTAGCTTCCTGCCCATCGTTTTAGGAAATGGCAAAATTCAACTTACAGTTAATCCTCGAGTTCGCACGCCAAACTCTGCTTTTGGGATTCAAACTTCTTTTGGATTCGTAACTGGATTTGATGATAAGCAAGTAAATGCAACGGTGGAAATGGAAACAGGGCAGACTTTTGTTATCGGTGGTTTGATTCAAAATGAAACTGTAGGCATTGTTAATAAAGTACCAGTGCTTGGTGATCTTCCTTTCTTGGGCGTTTTATTCAGCACCAAAGAATACAGGGAAACCGAGCAAGAAGTTGTGGTTTTGGTTACCCCCTACTTGGTCGATCCACAATCTTGTGATCAGTTGCCTAAGTTGCTTCCTGGTCAAGAAACCCGCACCCCCGATGATTTCGAACTCTTTTTAGAGGGAATTTTGGAAGCACCCCGTGGCCCAAGAAAAGTGATTCAAGATCGTAGGTACATCCCAGCATTTAAAAATGCCAAGCCTTTGGATGCTGAATCGGGTGAATCCCGCGTACCAGGTAATTTGATTTTCCCTGCGCGAAATCAAGAAATCGTTAAACCCAAAGAGCTTCCAAAAATCGAAGTCCAGCCAGCAACATTGCCATTACCAGCAACATTGCCCCTGTCTTTGCCTGAAGTTTCTAATTCTGAAAGAGCTAAAGAAGTACCGATTGTTCAGATTAAAAACAGCAGAAGTTCATTACCAATCAAGGTGTTGCCCGGGGTGGCCAAGCCAAATAATTCTGAATCTAAAATTAAATCATCATCCTTGCAGACACTTTCTCCGGTAAAATAGAGTGTATCCTTTTTAATTATTACCACAGGCAATTGAATCATGGCTGAGTCTGATCTAAACAAAAATGCAAAAGCAGAAGACAATCTTCTTAGATTGGTCATTATGAATCCCCCAGACAAGGGGCATGAAGCATTGCGTAGTATGTTTACTCAAATACCTTATGTATGGCTTCAGGCGGAATGTACCAAGTACGAATTCCTACAAGAGGTGATTGCCAACCAGACTGCTCCCCATGTGGTTGTAGTTGCAATCGATGCTGATTTGGAAAAAGCATGCAAAGCAATCGAAAGACTGGCTCAAGAAATGCCTGATGTAGGCATTCTTGCAATTAGCAAGCGCGATGATGGGCAGGCAATATTAAAGGCCCTTAGGGCGGGCGCCAAAGAATTTCTGACCATGCCTTTTGGCGTAGATACCCTCTCGGAAGCACTTCGGAAACTTGAAAAAGCTGGAAGGGCCCATTATTCGCCCACTCTTGGTGTTGTCAAGAAAGAAAAGACATTGGTCATTTCTTTTCTTGGCTCTCGGGGCGGTGTGGGCTGCACCAGCCTTAGCGTTAATATTGCTGCTACCCTTTCTGCTGATCCCCATAATAAAGTAGTGCTTGTGGATCTCGATCTTGCTTTGGGGGATGCAGATATTGCTCTCGACTTGATTGCAGATTATACCCTGAGCGATCTTGTTGAAAATATTGATAAGCTCGACATGACTTTTTTAAACCGATCATTGAGCAAGCATTCGACAGGGTTGGCGCTATTGCCTCACCCGCTGAATGTTAGTGATGCAACCATGATAACTGAAGATCATTTAAAAAGAATTATCTCTTTGCTTGCTGCATGCCATACGCATTTGGTATTAGATTTGAGCAAGAGCCTTCGCCCAACGGATATCTGTGCGTTAGCAATGTCAGACTTTATTTTCTTAGTGGTTCAATTAGAAATCACCAGCATACGCAATACAATTCGTCTGCTTTCAACCTTGGATGCAGATGGCAGGCTTGGGCCTAGGGTTAGACTAGTGCTAAACAGGGTGGGGATGGTTACCGACATCACCCGTGAAAAAGCAGTGGAACTTCTGGGCAGACCTTTTTTCTGGGAAGTGCCCAATGATCATAAGGTAATGATGGAGTCACGAAACTCTGGAACACCCATGGTAAAAAGCGCTCCTGTAAGCAAGATTCAACATAACTTCAGCGACTTTGCTGATGAGATATGTAGCAAAACAAAAGCCAACAAAGGGGCCAAATCATTTTGGCACTCGTTGTTCACCAGCAAACCTTGATGAGAACACACCATGTCTAGACTACAGCGGGGATTATCGGGACTCACAGGTGGCTTGGGTGGATCTTCCAACCTCAGTCAGGGTAAATCATTTGATGAACTCAAGCAGCTCATTCATGGAAAACTTGTCGATAAACTTGATCTTTCCAAGGTTAGTGAACTTGCAGGCGACACACTGCGCAAAGAAATCCGCGTAGTTGTCGAACGACTTTGTGACACTGAAAACCCACTGCTCAACCGAGTTGAAAAAGAACGATTGATTGATGAAGTTTTGGATGAAACGCTCGGGCTCGGGCCTCTCGAGCTTCTTTTAAAAGACCCCACCATTAGTGATATTCTTATCAATGGCCCGCATAAAATCTTTGTCGAACGAAAAGGCAAGATGACTCTTTCCGAAGTTAAGTTTCGCGATAATGACCATCTGCTGCAAATCATCGATCGCATCGTTTCTAAAATGGGAAGGCGCGTTGATGAAACCTCCCCTATGGTGGATGCCCGCCTGCCTGATGGTTCGCGCTTTAATGCAATCATCGCGCCTTTGGCACTCGATGGCGCAACTGTAAGTATCAGGCGCTTTGGTACCAAGCCACTCATGATGGCTGATTTGTTAAGCTATAATGCCCTCACCCCTGAAATGGCGGTATTTCTTGAGGCATGCATCAAGGCCCGCTTGAATGTGATTATTTCTGGTGGTACTGGTTCGGGTAAAACCACTCTCCTAAATTCACTTTCCAGCTTCATTGGTAATGAAGAACGCGTTATCACCATCGAAGATGCTGCTGAACTTCAGCTGCAACAAGAACATATTGTAAGGCTGGAAACCAGGCCTCCAAACATCGAAGGCAAAGGCGCTATCACCGCTCGCGACCTTGTTCGTAACGCCCTTCGTATGCGACCCGAGCGAGTGATCATTGGCGAATGCAGAGGTGGCGAAACTCTCGATATGCTTCAGGCGATGAATACCGGCCATGCAGGTTCCATGACCACCATTCATGCCAATGCCCCACGAGATGCTCAGGCTCGTATCGAAACATTAGTGATGATGGCAGGGTTGGAATTACCCATCAAAGCCATGCGCCAGCAGATTTCCTCTGCTGTCGATTTGATCATCCAAGCGAACAGGTTACAGGGTGGGCCCAGAAAAATCACCCACATAACCGAGGTGATGAACATGGAACAAGACATGATCATCATGCAGGATATATTCTTATATAAGCAACAAGGTTGCGATGCGAATGGCAGGGCTTTCGGGCAGTTTGAAGCCACGGGTGTAAGGCCAAGTTTTGTACCAAGATTGGAAGCTGCGGGGGTAAAGTTTCCGCCCAATTTATTTCAAGAACGCATTCTACTTAAAGATTAGGGATTCTTACCTTGGAAATTTACCTTATCGCTGTTTTGGCATTCTTCGCAGTCGCTGCATTAGTGATGGCAGTATTCATGTTTTCCACCAAGGAACCCAACAAGGTATTGGAAAGCAGACTTGATGTGCTTGCAGGAAAGGTAACCCGCGAAGAAAGCAGGCAGACAGATCTCCTTCGTAAAAATTATACAGAAACCGACCGTAATTCTCTTATTCAAGCTTTCATGCCCAAGATTATCTCTATCGAAAAAATATTCGAACAAGCCGACTGCAATATTCCTCCCTCTACTTTGATCAGTATTTCGATCATTCTAGGCCTATCCGGCATTGGGTTTCAGTTGGCTGCGGGTCTGCCCTTTTATGTTGCTTTTGTTTCCCTTCCTTTGATGGTCTTGCCCTGGGTTTGGTTGTTTCAAAAACGCAGTGCAAGATTGCAAAAATTCTCAGAACAGTTTCCCGAAGCTTTGGAATTGCTGGCACGCGCACTGCGATCTGGGCAAAGCCTGGCTGCGGGCTTGCAAGTGATTGGCCAAGAGATGCTTGAACCCATAGGCGTGGAGTTTGGCAAAGCGTATGAGAGGCAAAAGCTTGGCATGCCTGTAGAAGAAACTTTGAAAGAAATGTGCAACCGTGTTCCCAGCCTTGATCTCAAGTTTTTTGCAACTTCGGTTGCGATTCAAAAGCAAACAGGTGGTGACCTTGCTGAAATCCTTGACAAAATTGGATACATCGTTCGCGAAAGATTCAAAATTCTGGGCCAGGTTGCGGCGCTTACAGGCGAAGGCCGCATGAGTGGTACCGTGCTATTAGCATTGCCCGTGGCTTTGTTTATTTATTTACGGATCAGCAATCCAGAATATATTGAGCCTCTATGGACTACAGAAATAGGCCGAAAAATGCTGGCAGGATTGGTTGTGGGGCAGATTTTGGGTGCCATTTCCATTCGCCAAATTGTCAACATTAAGGTTTAGAAAGGGGAGAGAAATGGTAATACCCGAATTCTTGCAAGATTTGATTCCTTTGGTTCTTGCTCTCCTTGTGGGTGTTGGTATCTGGAGTTTGCTAAGTTTATTTTCAGCTACAAAAAGCGAGCAGACCGATCGCTTAAAGAAACTTTCCAGCAAAGACTCAACTACAGAGACGGAATCAAACGATTCAAAAGGCAATATCTTCCAAATGCTATTGAAGACTGCCAAGGCTCTCGCATCGCCCATGATGCCTTCCTCTGAAGGCGAGCAAACTGAAATTCGCAAGGAACTTTCCGCTGCAGGGTTTCGCAGCGAAAACGCTGTCCCGATTTTTCAAGGTCTGCGTTTCATCACCCTTTTAATCTTCACCCTACCTGCAATCGCCTACTATGTTCCAGCTTACGGACTAACCTACGATGGGCTTAAGTATGTGATTATTTTCAGCGCAATCGGCATGTATATTCCAAAAATCGGGCTGTGGTATGTTCGCTCCACTAGGCAGCAGGAAATCTTTCTTACTCTGCCAGATATTATTGATCTTTTAGTTGTTTGTGTTGAAAGCGGTCTTGGCCTTGATGCTGCACTGCGCAAGGTTTGCGATGAAATGAAGGATCATGCCAAGGTGATGGCTTCGGAACTAAGCCTTTCCAATTTCCAGCTTCAGATTGGCCGGACCAGAAAAGAAGTGCTCCGCGATTTGGGCGAAAGAAATGGCGTAGATGATTTGCGCGGCCTTACCACTATTATCATCCAAGCGGATCGCTTTGGCTCTTCCATTGCCAATGCGCTCAGGGTTCAATCGGATACCATGCGAACCAAGCGCAGGCAGATGGCGGAAGAAAAAGCTGCCAAGTGTGCGGTGCAGTTACTTTTTCCAATGTTATTTTTCATTTTCCCGGGTGTCTTTATTATTTTGGTTGGCCCTGCTGCAATCAAGATGATGATGTCTGGGGCGTTTTAATTCTAATCATCAGGCCATGGATGGCCGATTGCTTATAAGTCGGATTCTTACAAGGAGGTTAGTCATGATTCACACGAAGTTCAACATTACCAATAAGGCAATCCTTTGCTTGGTTCCTTTGTCGCTTACTATTACAGGTTGCTTTGGTTACCGTGATGTGGTCGATCCTTATTACCCAAAGCGTTACAATGTAGATGCTCGCAATTCAGTCAGGGCGTCCCTCGCGCCCCAAGTAAGCAATGGCAATGTGCTGGATCAAACCGTTTGGGATTTTCATTTTGAAACGGGTAAGCCTGAGCTAAATGCAATGGGTAAAGATCATTTGAAGAGGCTTGCCCGCAGAAGGCCCGTAGCTCAGGAAGTTATTTTCCTGCAAGTTGCCCAAAACCCTGATGAAAATGCTAACAACAAAGAACTCAACAAGGCTCGAAGCGAAAACATCAAGACCTATATGACCAAAATTTCGCAAGACAAGGTGCATCCTGAATTTCAAGTGGTGTTGCATGACCCTGCAGAAGTTTCTGGCTCGGGTATCGAAGCTGCTCGAATCATCGGTGGCAAACAATCAGGCGTTTCGGGTGTCTTTACCAATGGCCAATCTGGTTCTTCTTCCGGGGGTAGTAATACGGGTTCAAGTGGTAGTGGTAGTGGTACTTCGGGAAGTTCTTCAGGAACAGGGAACACAGGCGGCTATTAGTTGCCTAGAATTAAGCTGTCGCCCTTTTAATTAGGAAACTTCAGCGTGTATTTGAACTTTGATTACTGGTGGAATTTTATCTTCTCCGACAGGGCGATATTTATCCAAGTTTCTTTGGTATGTCTCGCCTTTGGTATCTGGTTGCTAGGCCGTAAATGATGTTTAAGGAGCTAAAGTGACATCCCAAGGTAAAGATCAATACATCCCCACTTCACCGCAGTGCCCTGATAATCTCAAAGAAACTGGCCTTAACTCGGGCATGCTTTCGGATATGGTTTTAAGAGCAATTTATACCAAGGGCGCTATGCTCGGTATGGATATCTCTAAATCCTTGTGCCTGCCTTTTAAAATCATTGAAGAAGCTTTGGTCTTCCTTAAAAACGAAAAATGCATCGATGTTTCAGGTGGCGACCTTATTGGCAGGGCCAGTTACAAATTCAACTTAACTGAACTAGGAAGACGAAGAGCGCAAGATGCCATGAAGGTTTGTGGCTATGTTGGGCCTGCCCCCGTCAGCCTCGAAGATTATGTGGACCAAACCTACAAGCAGGCGGTGACCAACCTACCTGTTGACCCCCAGGCTTTAAGGGAATGTTTTAGTCATCTGGTGATTACCGATGAACTTTTCAATGCAGTTGGCCCCGCCATTCTTAGTGGCAAATCCATTTTCATTTACGGCCCCCCCGGTACAGGGAAAACCTCGATCGCCCAAGCCATTGGCGAGTTCATGAATCGCAAGGGTGGAGATATTTTTGTCCCGTATGCCTTCCATTTCGAAGGCAACATCATCTCCATATTTGATCCCGCAATTCATATTCCGCATGAAGTCCAAGCAGAGGCCCCGAAAGATGAAGCAGAGGCTGCAATCCGCAGGCTCTTGAATACTAGCAATCATGATAGCCGTTGGGTTCGCATTCGCAGACCGGTGATCATTACAGGTGGCGAATTAAGCCTCAGTATGCTCGAGCCCCGCTACAGCCCAGAATCTAATTATTACCAAGGCCCTTTGCATGTGAAAGCCAATGGCGGGATCTTTCTCATCGATGACTTTGGTAGGCAATTATGCAGCCCTAAAGAGCTGCTCAATCGCTGGATTGTACCTTTGGAAAGCCGGGTAGATTACCTCAACTTGGTAAGCGGGCAAAAATTCAAAGTGCCTTTCGAACAGTTAACCATCTTCTCAACCAACCTCGATCCGAAGGATATTGTTGATGAAGCTTTCCTCAGACGCATGAGGCATAAGGTGGAAATCAATGCCCCCAAAAGAGACATTTACGAGAAGATATTTGAGATGTATTGCAAAAAACTTTCGATGAAACCCTGCCCCGAAGCCGTGGACTACCTATTTGATCGCTATTACTCCAAAGGCAGGTCAGTTCGTGCCAGCGATTGTCGTGATTTGCTGGAGACAGTGGCCTCAATATGCCGATTTCGTGGTAGTCCAGTTGTGTTGTCACGCGAGTTGATCGCAGAAGCAGCAGAGAGTTTCATAGGCGACTTTGCCTGATCTTCCTCGCTTCACCCGGTGGCCCCAACTTCTGAACTTTGCTTGTTTAGCTGGTTGGAGAGTTATCATGAAAAGAATATTCCTAGTTTTCCCTGCGCTCTGTTCCACTCTGGTGGGTTGCACCCTCACGGGTACAGACTTCGCATTAAAAGATAAATCCTTCAATGTTAATGAAAAAGTTGTAACCAAACCCAGCTCCGAAAAAGAAGCGCCCACACGCGCACCCAAAGC
>Ga0209596_1003557_pt1 | contig 12250 bp, 5 predicted proteins | sample M_130807_MF_Meta_FD_187314 | JGI IMG/M metagenome (GOLD analysis project Ga0209596, IMG submission 187314) | Freshwater microbial communities from Lake Montjoie, Canada to study carbon cycling - M_130807_MF_MetaG (SPAdes) (version 2) | ecosystem: Environmental > Aquatic > Freshwater > Lake... | reverse complement strand
GCTTTCACCACCCACAAAATCATATCACTGTAATCATATCGATTAAGGGCAAGCATTTTTTTCTGATAAACCGGAAATAATTCTGCAGCTGCACGAAGTGTTTCCATTTTCTTTTTCGCCTCTTCTATAGCATCTTTTTTTACATCGCCTTTTTTTATTCCGCGCGGACCATTGTCGCGCTTGTAAATAAATTCATCGCGATTTGACAAATCATTTATGTAATCATCAATGCTCTTCAGGATTTTTTCTGTTAACCAGTCTTCTTCTTTCATCATTCTGAAAAGCGAATTCATTCGTTTCACTTCAAAATAAATATCGCCTTTCAGTCTTCTGATGATATTGGTTGGAGGTAATTCATCAATGATGGATTGAAGAAGAGAAATGTTTTCCAATTCAGAAATTGGTTCCAGAACTCTTTTTCCAAAGTAATCAAGATTGGATTGAATGACTTCATTGCAAAAAGCATGAAAGGTGTAGATGTTCACGCGATATGCCGTAGGCCCTATAAATTTCATGAGTCGCTGACGCATGGCGATAGTGCCGGCATCAGTATAAGTAAGGCATAAAATATTTTGTGGAGCAGTATCTGTTTGTGTTAAAATATTTCCGATGCGGGCCGCAATGATTTGTGTTTTTCCTGTGCCGGGCCCTGCAACTACTAACACGGGCCCATCAATCTGATCAACCGCTTCGCGTTGTGCATTGTTTAATTCGTTCAATGCTTTTTCAAATGCCGCCGATTGAAATTTGTCTGTCATGGAATGAATGTAAAAATGATAATATAATAAATCAAAAATACTTTTTGATTTTATAACTGATTTAGTGAAAAACCTATTTGCTTTTTACTAATGAATAAATTGCTGAGTCTAAAAATTTCCCATTGTAGAAATAATTCTCTTTGAAATAAGCTTCACGAACGAAATTATTTTTCTCTAATAATTTTATTGATGCAGTGTTTTCGGGGTTCACATTTGCTTCAACCGAATGCAGTTTCAATTCATTAAAACCATAATTCAAAACAGCAGTAATTGCTTCCTGCATAATTCCTTTACGATGGAAATCAGAATGCAACATATAGCCAATTTCACTTCTTTCATTTTCCAGCTGCAGCTTCCAAAAACAAATTGTACCAAGTAATCTTGAATTATCTTTAAGTGTAATTCCCCAATTTATGCCTTCATTTTTAATCAATAAATCTTCAAAAATCTGAATAAGCTTTTCGGCATCTTCTTTCGTTTTTGCCCGAGGTCGGTCTAAATACTTCATCATTCGTTCATCTGAACGAAGTATAAACAAATGGTTGGCATCGCTCAATTCAATTCTTCGAAGCAGCAATCTTTCAGTAGTAAGTGTTGGATATGGATTAAAGTCTGGAACGAGCATTTTGCAATCAACTATTTTTAAAACGCATTTTGATTAAGAAAAAAATATTTTTCCGGGTTAACTTTTCTTTAAAAAGTCCTTTGAACTTCGTCTTAACCAAATAAATATATAAATACCGGCACCAATAGAATCAAAAAATAAATCAAGCCATTCAAAATGTCGGGTGGTAGTATAGTTTTCCTGTAATTCTTCAATTACAAATCCGAAAACAATACAAAATATTAATACTGATGTCGACTTTAAAATAAAAGAATTTTCTCTGCCCCAGGCCTGCAAAAGAAAAAGCGAAAACATAAAATATAAAAAAACATGTACCCACTTATCAATAAACAATAAATGAAATAAATCAAAATCAGGCAGGTCGCCACCCGACATTAAAGACAAATAGCAAATTACCCCAGCCCAAACCAATGGCAATAGCCAACGCATATTATTTTTATTATTAATGACCCACTAAAGCAGTATATGCTGCTTTGTCCATCAGTTCGTTTGCTTCTGAAGGGTTGTTCATTTTAACTTTTACCATCCAGCCTTTTACATAAGGATCCTGATTAACCAGTTCGGGATTTGCATTTAAATCGGCATTAAGTTCAAGTATTGTTCCTGAAACCGGTAGAAATAAATCGCTAACAGTTTTAACCGCCTCTACGGTTCCAAATACTTCTTCTCTCTTTAATGTTTTCCCAATGGTATTTACATCTACATAAACAATATCACCTAATTCGCTTTGCGCAAAATCAGTGATTCCGATAACTGCAGTGTCGTCTTCAATGCGAATCCATTCGTGGTCTTTTGTGTAACGGAGATTGTCAGGAAAATTCATTCAATTAAATTTTAAGAGCGGAAAAATAATATCTGAAAGCGGAATGCCTAATCAGAAAATTAATTTGTGTTTTCTTTAAAATAAAAAGAGCACATCAATTTGAGTTGATGTGCTCTTTTTTTAACTAAAATATTATTGCGCCAGAGTAAATCTTATCGTTACACCTGCGTTGGTGTATCTGATCGGATAAGAAGCAGAAGTGGCAGGTATGCTGTATCTTTTATCAACAAACAAACGAATGTTTAAACGATTACTTACCATGTATTCTGCTGAAGGTGAAATACTGATTGTTTTCATTCCCTGTGTTGGCGTGCTTACCGCCTGATCTAATTTGTAATTGGTTGTTATGTTATTGCTAACCGAAACATCGCATTTTAAATTCAAATCATTTTTCAAGTGTTTTTTCTTTCCTTGAATTTTAAACGGAATTGGGGCATTCTTCCATTTGTATCCCAACCCCACTGTAACTTCCGAAGTTCTTGATTCAACCAATTGATAATCCAGGAAGCTCATGGCCAAATTTCTTCCTTTTTTATATTCAAACTTGGTGCTCACATTATTTTTCCACTGAGCATCTACTCCAATGAGCGGCGAAAATTGTTCTGTGATTCCAATGCTCGGTATATCATAAAAGCTGATGAAATTTCCGGAAACAGAATCAATGGTGCTCGGAAGATTTATTCCATCTTTTACATTGCCTTTAAAATCAAGGGCAGAACTGAAAGAATTAATGGTTAGCGTTGAGGTATATCCATGAGAAATATTAAGTGAGTTCCATATTTTCTTTGCCCATTTCATTTTCGTTAAACCATTGTATGTAACCCTCCAGTTAGGCGCAGGAATACCATTGAAGTATTTATATAGCCCGACAGAATTAATATCTTTTCCTGCATATGCAGCAAGAAATGATGGGATTAATACATCCTGTGAATACGGACCGTAGCCATTTGCAAAATTAGAATTGAATGTACTATCCTGCGGATTGTAATAAGGCCCAACGGCTTCGGGATTGTTTTTTGCTAATCGCTGAGAGACAGTTTGGCGGTACTCTTCAAATAAATTAAAAGTTGGCGAATTTCCGTTCGTGTCTGATTTAGAAAATGCAGTGTTCCATGCAATGAACGAAACACTATAAGTACCAAACGCCCGCTCATTCAAATGCTGGTATCCGAGACTTGTATTTTTGAAAAATTCAGTTGTGTTGTAGGAATAGTTTTTCAAAAAGTTAATGTCAACATTTACATCTTTAAGAGGTTCAAATTGAGCTCGGGCAGTAATGTTTCTATTATAGTTTTGAATGAATTGATAATTCATTGAAGTATCACTTGTAATCCATCCTTTTTTTGCAGCATCATTTAACCAGTTTGTATCGGGTTGCATTCCAAAAACAAAGTCCCAGCCAGGAGAGGTTTTATTCAAATCCTGCCCGAAGTTTTTTGCCTTGTAAATAAATCCGGGAAGAGTGGTTCCTCTTGTTTGAGCATAAGTAAAGGTTACTTTCTTTAAACTGATGATTGGACGAATGATAAATGAAAGACCACCTTTTGCAGTAGGCTGATTATTTTTCTTTTGATCTTTTGAATCCTTTGTATTGTCTTTATTATCCTTTCCGTCTTTTGTTTCACCCTTCTGCTGGTTGAGTGCAGAAGTATTTGTGTTATATGGCTTCAGGAATTTCCATTTATTATATAAATTTCTAAAGTTCAGATCACTGTTAAAGTTTATGTTCTGATCATTATTTAAAGTATTGCCAAGCGGATTTTCCTTTAGTCTGATTTTTTCAAATGCAGTTCCTTTATCGGTTGTATCGCTTACAAGAGGTAATGCAAGCCAATCATATTCAGCGCCATACTTTACAGTTCCGGTGATCCAATCTAAAATTGGAATTTTATTTATCGGAAGAGTATAAGCAAAATTTGCAGTATGATGATAATGTGTTGTGCGACCAAAATTTTTAATGTTGGCCCATACAGAATCTTTTTCAGGTTTTGTATCAATACGACCTGTGTCTTCATCAATGCGTGTATTCGTAATGGCATTGAAATCAAGATTTAATGATTTAGCCAATTCGAATTTCACGCCATAGAACCTGTCCCAGGTCCAGAATTTATTATATGTTGGATCAGCCGGAGGAGAAAGCGCATCAGTTTCTCTCATTCGTGTTTGACCGAACTGACGATCCATAACATTGCGGAATGAAATATTTGTAGGAAGAAAATTGAAATTAAAATCACGAACAGCTTTAATATATTTTGGTTTGGTTCCAATGAGTTTATTAAAAGGAGAAATGAATTTTGATTTTCCGGGGAAAATGTATCCTATTTCACCATGGTATTTTTTTGTAATGTCGCTTTCAATTATCGGGCTTCGCTTGTAAGTTTGAGTAAATGCATAGGTAGCATTCCAGTTTTCAATTCCGTAAATGTGAGGCTTGGCGGTTTTACTGTTATTTACTCTTCGAACATTAGTAAAATTTAAACTCTTGATATTGACAAAATCCTGTGCGGCTTTTCTTGCTGAGTCGCGAGCAGGAGCATCTGTAATCGCATTGAGTTTATCTTTTAACAAAACATCTAATTCGTAAGGATCATATTTTGGATTACTTATAGAACTTGTAACGCCAAGATACATTGGCAATTGTAATCCAACACTTTTAGGCAAAAATTTTCCGAGCTGAAAAGTTCCGGAAGCGTCGTATTGGAAGAAGTTGTCTTTGTATCGCTCATTGAGTTTTTGTTCCAGGGAACCAAAACCAATTGAGTGCATTGTTCCGCTTACAGATATATTCCCAAGGTCAGCCAGTTTCACATCTACTCTTCCCAAAGCAGCATATCCGCCCTCTTCATCAAACCCGCTTAATCTTAATTCATTAAACCAAAGTTCAGCACATTTTGCTCTGCCATCATCAGCATCTCCAACAGGATAACCGCTTCCCTGCTTTGGATTGTGAATACCAAGCATTGCAACTTTTGCTAATCCTAAATCCGGATTTCCTACTATGGTAATTCTATCTCCATTAGATAAAACAAGAGAATAAGGAGTACTGAATGAGGCACTTGCAGCATTACGGGCAGATTTTATTTCAGTTAATTGGTCCAGGGTGATTTCAAAATTATTTGAAGCCGGCCAAACATTAAAAGTATCGTTGTTATTAAACAGAGATGGTGTTAATGCTTTTTCATATTCATAATAATTACTGATGAAATCTGAACCCAATCGTATGAAAGCAGTTAAATCACCGTAATTGAAAGTATATCCTGTGCCAGCGTTTTCAGCGTGCACAAACATTTTTAAAACCTTAAAAGTGCGCAGATCTAAATTTAAACTTTTATAAACAGCTCTTGAATCTCCATCCTGAAGATTACATGCCTGAACACTTAAAGATTGTTCGTTTTGTAAAAGCGTTTGAACCGAACCTAATTGCTGTTCGCGTTGAATGCCTGGAGGCATTACATAATTAATTGGTTGGCGCTGTGAATTTTCTTCTAACGAAACAGAACCGACATTAAAAAATGTTTCGCCATTGTTATCATCCGGAATGTATTCTCCCGGAGCTTGAAGACTGAATTGATACTTGCGCCATTGGTTACGAACAAATTCTAATTTAGCAAAGCGAAGATTTACCGTAGTATCAAAACCGGCCAAATAAACCCTGATGAAGCGAATTGATTTGAAATCCTGAATTCCACCAATTTTTTTATAGTATTCTTCAATAGGAATTTTTACCTGAATCCATCTTTCTTGTCCGAGTAAATTTCCGTCATTACAATTTACATCAGCTGTCACAATATCGGTGATGTGATTATTTCCGGTACTTATTAAATCATTTGGATTTAATGAAACTTTATATTCAAAATATTCTTCGGTCTCACTTAGTGTATTATCGCGATTTAAGTCCTCTGTTTCTGGGATGTTTGTTGCGGCCTCAGATATTGCCTGGCCTGAAGTTGATATTGGTGAATTACCATCAGGATTGTTATATTTTTTATAGCGATCTAAAATTCCGATTTGATCTGAATCATAATCACCACCAAGATAGTAATGATAGTTGTCGCCCGCCGGATCATTTAATGCAGCATTGTAATACGGAGAATTTATTCCATAATTCTGAGCAATACTATCTAAGTAAACAGAGTCAAAGGCAACCTCATAGCCGTCCTTTTCTCCAACACCATCATATCCCACATCCTGATATTCTCTTGCAGCTTCATTGTTAGAAAATGAATTTGTTGGCGGAAGGTTTACAGGAACAATGGACCAGGTGGTAGTATCAACATTTGCCTGACTTGAACTGCTTTCCGGCAAACCATTTTCCATAAACAAACGAGAATCTTTTAATACATCTTCTGAAATATTTCCAAGATCAATAAAAATATCTCCATACCTGTTGCCTCCATATCCATTCAGATAAGGATCAAGCACCCAAAATTGAATGTACTCAATGTTCGCTTGTTCAAAATCATTGTAATCAATACTGCGCATTATTCCACCAAAATTCTTTTCAGGATTTTTTAAATGAATTCTCCCTTCAGAATCAACTCCGTTAAAAGAATTTGGACCAGCAAGAAAATTATAAGGCCCTTTAACATTCGGCTCAAAATTTAAATCGAAAGTCGGAAGATTATTGGGTAAGCCCTGAACCTGTTGTTTGTTTGGAAATAACTCTTTTTCATTTATTTCCCGTGTGTAAAAACTACACTGCTCTGCAGGATTATTTTTTATGTGCTCAGGAGTTGACGATATGTTTCTTAAGAAAAGAGGATCAATGGCATACCACGAAAGTTTTGCGCGGTGATAACCATAAAACAAATTATTAATTGAATCAGCTTCAGGAAATAATCCTGTTGACGATCTGGATGGCGTGCTGGCTAGTACCCAGCTGCTATAAGGAAATTTTAAATCGTAAGTGCTTTGCGTTCCTTCAAAATCGTCGATATATACCTGACCGGCATTTCCTTTTCCTATTGCCTTGCTGTGACCAGGGTCAAGACGAGCAACTTCACCGCTCACAGTAACTGTTGATTTTTCTTTTGTATCAAGCAAAGGCAATTTGTCAATCAATCTGGTTATGAAACCTGATTCGGTTTGCCAGCTTCCATCTAAACCATATATAGCATTGCTGATAGGATCGTCGCCAACATTTAATTTACGGGTATATGGTCGCTCTGATAAATGAAGATATGTTCCGCCTAATTTAAAATGATCGTTGATGTAATAATCAGCTCGCGTTCCAAATAAAGTTTTTGTTGTAAAACCAAAGGTTGCATTGTTTTCAAATGACACATTTATAGGCGCACCGGAATTCATAATTCCCTGGTTTATAATTTTCAATCTTCCTAAATTGTAGTCAACCGTATAGTCGACATTTTCCTGTAACACCTGACCACCTGCGGTTACTTTAACGGAGCCTTGTGGAATATTAAATGCGCCCAATGAAATATCAGTAGATGATGAACCTTTATATGAGCCTTTTATTATGTAGCGATCAAACTCGGGAAATTGAAGAGCAATTGTTTTTGTTGAATCATATAAAACCTGATATACATATTTTGACGCAACATTTTGATCAGTAAATTTCGAATTCAAATCTTTTCCAAAGGGCTCAAGTACCGGGAAAATAACTTTTCCGTTGTTTGGGTTAATAGTAACGCCTGGTATAAAATCAAAAACTCCGTCTGGCTGAGGATCCTGATTATTATTTAAACGATCCAATCCGAGTAATCGAATGAGTGGAATGCTATTCACATTTCCGGCAGGAATAAATCTTCTTGCGCCGCCGGCAGGATCAAGGTAATAAACATCTAATCTGAAGTCAGATGGATTTACCTGATATGCACCGAGTGAATACACATTTTTCATCATTAACTTCCAGATTGGAAGTTTTGGACGAACAGAGGTGCTCTTCAACATTTTTAAAAATAAAACATTTGGCACATCAGCATTTGTCGGAAGGTCTTGAGCAAATTCACCAACCTGATAAACTTTTCCATTGTAGGTATATTGGTACGCTACTGCCAGTACATCATCAGGATTCAATTGTTGGTTTAATAAAATAAAACCCAGCTGAGGTTGAAGTGTGTACTCAGAAGCAGAAAGCTGGCGCGCATATGTTTTTTCAAAATCCTGAACTGCCTGCAATTGATAACTGCCACCTGTTAAAGTTTGTATTGTTGAACTCAATGATCTTGCATTTTGATCCTGCGATAATTTGTAATACAAATCATTTGATGCGCTTTGCGTTGGAAATTTATTTAATGAGGAACCAGCTGGCAGGGCGTTGCCAGCATATGGTAATATCTGAGGACTGTATGGCTGATTTTCTCCTAAATCCTGAAACGCAACAATGTCGCGTGTAAGTGTAGTGGCTCCATTTTTATTTGTAACCCACACTTCAATTTTATTTATCTGGGCTCCTGTATTAATGATAGGAATTTGAGCCATGTTTTTATTATAGTTTTCACGAAAATATTGGCCCAGAAAATAGTTTCTGTTTTCATCGTATTGGTCGGCATTAACTTCAAAAGTTTGAGTTTGGGCCCCACCTTGTATGGTGATGTTTTGTGCCTGTGATTTTTGTTGTGAGATAACACTGGTTAACATCAACCGCCCGAATTGTAATTGCGTTTTTAATCCAAACAAACTCTGGCTTCCCTGTATTAAAGTAGTGTTGAGCGGAAGACTCACATTTCCTGCTTCAATCTTTTTTATAATTTCATCTTGATATCCGGTGTATTCAAGTTTCACCTGATTTTCAAAATCAAATGAACTTTGAGTATTGTAGTTAGTAGTGAGCTTTAATTTATCTCCTATTTTTCCAACCACATTCATTTGAATATTCATGTCAAATTGAAATCCACCCTGTTTGCGTTGTTGCGCCGTAAGTGTGGGATTCTGAATATTCTGCCTGTTGTAGCCGAATGTTAAATCAATATTTCCATTGGGGCGAATGTCAACAGAAGTGCCTCCGAACAAACGATCGGCTAATTGGCCACCAACATTAACTTTTGGAATTAGACCCTTGTGAGTAAGTAAAGAATTTGAATTGCTGAGCTGTTCGAAATTTTCTTTTTGAGTTTTATCGTATTCATATTTTAAAAACTCCTCAAAACTCATGTAAGTGGGGCTCCGATAGAATTGATCGCCGATTGTTTCGGTTAAAATGTATTGATTGGTTTCAGGATCATATTGAACATCTTGTTTAATGTTGGATGGATCATTTAAATCCATTGAATTATTATTCTGGTCTGCAACACTTCCGTTATTATCTTCAATCGGATAATGCAAGTCAATATCAGGAGGCGTATCAATCGCCGCAGTTGAAATTGCCGATGCGTTATTTGTTGACTTGAATTTGTTAAATTCATTTTTGCCTATTGCCGATAATACTGTAAGCACAGCAAATGCAGATACAATGATGAATGCAGGATTAGAATTGCGTTTCAATTTCGCCTTAGTTTTTTCTGCTAAAAAATTAAAAAAGTCCCCCCGAAAATAGGTGATGGCTAAAATAGCCCGCACTATAGTCGACAATCAAATTGTTTTCAACACCTGTTTAATGATGTCCTCTACTGTCATAGACGGATTTGAAGACACCACCCGCTGCACTGCTTGCTCAGCTGGTGCGCGTGAAAAACCCAACATGATAAGTGCGCTTAACGCCTCATCTTTAACTTTATTATTCGGAGAAAAGCTATCAGCCTTTGTAGCAACTTTTGCCACTTTATCTTTTAACTCAAGTATAATTCTCTTTGCAGTTTTCGGTCCTATGCCTTTTATGCGTTCGAATGCATGAGCATTCTCAGTTAAAATAGCATTGCGCAAATCGTTTGGCGATAATGCTGAAAGAACCATTCGAACAGTGGAAGCGCCAACTCCTGAAATATTTAACAACTCGGTAAACATTGTGCGCTCTTCTTCTTCAGCAAAACCATACAACGAAACTATAAGCGGACTTTGCGTTCCGCCGGTGATGTGGAGGTAGGTATGTAATTTCCCGGAATCATCGTGCTGAATTTTACTCCAGGTGTTCATCGAAATATTTACATGATATCCTACTCCACCATTTTCAATAATTATATGAGTTGGGCTTTTGAATGAAAATTTTCCCTGTAAGTATGAAATCATTTCCGACCGCTTTTAACCTGTGCATCCACTACTGCAATGTTAACCATGTTTACTATTTCACGCACACTGCTGCCGAGTTGCAGTATGTGAACAGGCCGTTTCAATCCCAATAAAATTGGTCCGATGGTATCAGCCAATCCTAATTCCTGAATTAATTTATAAGCAATATTTCCGGCCGCGAGGTTTGGAAAAATGAGTGTGTTGGCTCCCCCATTTACCAATTCTGAAAATGGATAATTATCACGCAGCAAATCGCGATGCAGGGCAAAGTTTGCCTGCATTTCTCCGTCCACTATTAATCCCGGATATCGTTGTTTTAAAATCTGTACTGCTTTGCTTACTCTTTCGGGTTCTTCACCGGCGGTGCTTCCGAAGTTAGAATAAGAAAGCATTGCTACTCTTGGTTGCACATTAAATTGCTGAACCGCCTTTGCGGTTACCGCAGTTATCTCCACCAAATCTTCTGCACTTGGATTTACATTCACAGTTGTATCTGCAAAAAATAACGGGCCACGCTTTGTGAGCATAATGTACATACCTGCAACTTTACTCACTCCATCTTCAGTACCGATAATTTGTAGTGCAGGTTTTATTGTTTGGGCATAATTGCGGGTGAGTCCGCTGATGAGTGCATCTGCTTCACCCAGTTCCACCATCATTGCGCCGAAATAATTTCGTTCGTACATGAGCTTTTTAGATTCATGTAATGTTACCCCCCTTCTTTTTCTTTTATCAAACAGAATGGCCGCATACTCAAGACGCTTAATATCCATATCGTGCGAACGAGGGTCAACAATTAAAGAGTCACCAAGGTCTAATCCGTTTTCGGAAATGATGCTTTCAATTTTTTCTTTATCGCCCAGCAAAATTGGTTTTGCAATTCCTTCGTCACGGACAATCTGAGCCGCTTTCAGAATTTTATAAGTATCGGCTTCAGCAAAAACCACGCGTTTCGGATTTCGCTTTGCTTTATTGGTAATGACCCGCATCACATTATCATCGCGTCCTAATCTTTTTGAGAGTTCATTTTCATAACCTTCCCAGTCAGTAATTATATTGCGCGCAACACCACTTTCAATTGCAGCTTTTGCTACTGCGGGAGAAACTGTAGTAAGTAATCGTGGGTCAATTGGTTTTGGAATGATATATTCTTTTCCGAACGATATATTTTTTTCGTTGTAAGCAAGGTTAACTAAATCAGGTACAGGTTTTTTGGCTAATTCCGCCAAAGCCTTGACAGCTGCAAGTTTCATGGCTTCATTAATTTCCGTTGCGCGAACATCCAGAGCTCCGCGAAAGATGAATGGAAATCCTAAAACATTATTTACCTGATTAGGATAATCACTTCTTCCGGTAGCCATAATAATATCTTCTCTCGAAGCAATTGCCAATTCATAACTAATTTCAGGGTCCGGATTTGCCAATGCAAATACAATTGGTGTATCTGCCATTGACTGAATATGTTTCTGTGATAATATATTTCCTTTTGATAATCCAAGAAACACATCCGCACCCTTCATTGCTTCTTCAAGGGTTGAAATATTTCTGGTAGTTGCGAATTGTTTTTTGGTTCCATCTAAACCTTCTCGGTCGGAGCGGATAACTCCACTGCTATCCACCATCACTATGTTTTCACACAATACACCAAGGGCCACATACAACTTTGCACAACTGATGGCCGATGCACCCGCCCCGTTTACAACCAGTTTTATTTCATCAATTTTTTTATCAGCAACTTCTAAAGCATTTAATAAAGCTGCTCCTGAAATAATCGCAGTGCCGTGCTGATCGTCGTGCATGACCGGAATTTTCATTTCGGCCTTTAATCGCGATTCAATTTCAAAACACTCAGGCGCTTTAATATCTTCTAAATTTATTCCACCAAATGTTGGCTCTAATGCTTTTACTGCTGCTATAAAC
>Ga0209596_1003556_pt1 | contig 12254 bp, 9 predicted proteins | sample M_130807_MF_Meta_FD_187314 | JGI IMG/M metagenome (GOLD analysis project Ga0209596, IMG submission 187314) | Freshwater microbial communities from Lake Montjoie, Canada to study carbon cycling - M_130807_MF_MetaG (SPAdes) (version 2) | ecosystem: Environmental > Aquatic > Freshwater > Lake... | reverse complement strand
AAAAACAACTTCAACTGTGCTTCGGGATCTGAAGCCACCTATGCCATTTGGGACGACCAAGGCGCAACCAATTTGACCATACAAAATAATTTTATTGCCAATTACCTGCAAGGTATTTATCGCGACCAGGACCGATCAGGATTTTACATCTACAACAACTCATTGTACTGTAAAAATTACTGTTTGCAAATTTTAGGAAGTTGCACCTCAGGCACTTGGAAAAACAACATCTTGTACTGCTACGGTGTAACAGCAAGTGACTACCCAATGTATTTGAATTCAACTTTAAGTGCTTTCACTTCCAACTACAATTTATTTTACACTGCAGGGTCCAACTACGTCAAGTGGTCGAATACTGACTACGCTACCATGGCAGCATGGAATGCAGCCACACCAGGCGAAGACGTTAATTCGGTTACAGGAAATCCCAACTACACAAGTGTAACAACTGGTAACTTAAAAATTACTGGCGGACCAGCATCGAACGTAGGTGTAAACGGATTAGTGAGCAATGACTACACCAGCAGCGCGCGCAACAACCCACCTGAGATCGGTGCCTTTGAAATAGGTAGTTTGCCCATTGCCCTTATTTCATTTGCAGCTGAATGCAAGCACAAACAGTTGGAATTTGATTGGTGGACGGCCAGCGAAATCAACAACGACTTTTTCACCATCGAACGCTCTGATGATGCAAAAAAATGGGAAACAGTGCTTACCATTAAAGGCGCTGGAAACTCGAACAAAATATTGCATTACAACGCCATCGACGAAAAACCCATTGAAGGCAAAAATTACTACCGATTAAAACAAACCGACTACGACGCTCAATATTCTTATTCATCGGTGATATCAGCTTTTGACTGCAATTGGATCACCCCTGAAATAATAGTATATCCAAATCCGTCTGAAGGCAATTTCACGCTTTTATTTTCAGGTAATAAAGATCAAGTGCAATCCATAGAAATTAGTGATGCTTTAGGATCAAACGTATTCGCTTCAACGCTATACGACAAAAGCATTGATATTTCCGACTTTGCCGAAGGGATTTACTTTATCAAGGTAAGTTTGCGCAACACTGCATTGTACAAAAAACTTGAAGTGCACAAATAAATTGAATTTCAAATCAGTTGTTTGCTTTCAAAATAAAAACACTAAATCTTCTTAAGTAATACTCTAGCAGGAGATCCATCGCTGCCTTTGATTTTGAGCGGCAAACAAATCATTTCATAAGCACCTGCATCAATGTGCTCAAGATTCAACCCTTCAACGATACACATTTCAGCATTCAATAAAATACGGTGCACATCAACACCATTGTCCATACCTGCTATCGATAAATAATCGATGCCAACGGTAAGTATGCCTTTATCGCTTAAAAACGCTGCAGCATCAGTTGCCAGATAAACAAAATCAGGCGAGAAATCTTTTTTATACCAAGCGCTGTTTGAATTTTTTGTTTTAAAAATCAAGCGCTTGTCGTCATCACCAACCTGATCTTTAATCTCCTGCAAAGAGATATCCGAGCCATTTTTCACCTCAATTACTTTTACCTTTCCCATCAGGCGGTGCAGCAGCATTTCAGTAATGTCTTTCCCATGATCAATAAAGTGCAAAGGCGCGTCAACGTGGGTACCTGTATGTGCACTCAATTGCAAATAGGTAACATTTGCAACGGCACCTTCTTCTATAGTAATGGATTGTGTAATTTGAATAGACTCGTCACCGGGCCAATGCAGCATACCATGTTCTATCGCCACTGTAATGTCGATCCAATCGGAACTATTGATGTTTTCTTGAGCCACAATTATATTTTTAAAAGTTGTAATTCTGCCGACAACGATTTTATTTCCTGTGCAAAAAGATTCAGATTTTCCCTGCTTTCGTTAACGAAAGAATTGTCTTCAATTCGACCAAAAACCGCCAGAAATTCCTCTTCCGTTTCACAAGTTATTTTTCTGAAAGATTGAGAGAAATCTTTTTCACGAGAGCTGTAAATATTGTCAACGTTTTTACTGCACACCGCAACAGCAGACGTCAGCAATGCAAGCAATGCCTCTGGATTCGTTGAACGAAGCAAACCCAAATGATGAGCGCACGCCAAAGCATTTTGCAATTTATCTTGCGGATAATCGGCACCTATTTCAGCATATCGCAAATGCAATTCAGTCCAACTATTGATCTTTCCTTTTTTCACATCATCAAGCATCAACTTCACCTTGTACTCGGGCATCAATTGGCTGCCCAAGTTGATCCACGAGCCCAGAGTAGGGTTTGGCTCCAATAAATTGCGCCAGCCCCCACTGCCTTTCTCTTTGTGCACAGCAAGCAAGGCCTTTGCCAAGTACAACACCACTTGCTCTTTGTACGTAGATATAGCCAAACCAACCTTATTGATCTGCACACCTCTGCTGTAATTTTCAATATCGTTTTTGCCTTCTATGTTGATGTTGTCGTTTACCACACCGTACTGTTTCCCCAATTTCTCAAGGTAGGAAACAGCCTTAACAATCTCAAGCGCGGTATCTGGCGCGAGGTACTCATATTCGAAGGGTTGTATTTTATCGGCTCTTTTGTCGCGTGAACCAAACTTCCATGAGTTGCGCTCCAAAGCGTACATGTTGTAGTTGAACCAGTAGGCCGGACGCAATACTAATTTTGATGAATCGGTATTGTTCGACACCAGTGTAAATGGAAAAGGAACATTCAATTCAGAAGGATAATTTCCTTTTACTATAATGGTAAACGAAGCAAACTTTGAATGGTGTTTCAAAGTCACTGACAATCCAGGCCAAAAGCCTCTTCCTGCAACTATTTCACCGTCATTGATACGACTATTATGGTTGCTACCTATGGTGGCGCCAGCTGCTAAATTTGATTGACCAAAACAGGTGCTTGCAATTAAAAATGAATTGTTGTGGTGTTGTTCGTGGTTTGGAAAAAGCAATGAATTCAGTACTTCACAGCAGCTGATTGTTGAATTTTCACCCAGCACCGAATTGATTAATCGAGCGCCATATTTCAATGCTGAATTTTGACCAAGTACGAAGCGCACGGCCTTAACGCCATAAAAAGCCTTTGACCCCTTGCCCATGATACCATTGACCAACTCCACTCCTTCACCAACGTTGATCGGCGCATCAAGGGTAGAATCAAGGTAAACATTTTTAATTTTATTGGCCCCTTTAATATAGCAACCTGGACCTACAATACTGTTCATCAAAAAACTAACCCCTTTGACCACAGATTGTTCACCAATAACGCCATAAGCACCCCTACGCTCATCGCCTGCTACCTGCGTAAAAGATTTGAATTTATCGAGTAAGTGTTGATCACCGCGGTACTTCGACCACAAATAAGCATCGGCTGTTAGTATACCAGGAAACATCAACACGGCACGATTGCCAGTTTCATTGCCCACTTCTAACCAAACCCTGTCTTTTTCGGCTTCACCATCTTTGACAATGCCCTTGCCAAAACGCGCAACATCGGTGCATTGGATCTCGCTAATGTTGTGCAGCACCACATCGTTTTCAATGATGTAATAAGACATGTACTTCACGTCGTGCACGGCACAGAAATCACCAATATCACTCGACACAATGGTAGAGTTGTAAATTCCTACCTGCAAAGTCAAGCGCTTGTGCTGCAAATAAACTTCGCTAATTTTTCCAATACGCACGAGTCCATAAAACTTGCTGTTTCTGATGAACTCCGCATTGAACTCGTCTGACACCAATACCTGCGACCAATCACTAGAATAGTTGTTATTGCTTTTTAGAGCTTGAATTTCTTCAATACTCAAAGATCGGTAGTCGGTCTTGGGATTTTGAATGAAGCGCAGATAATGCGGATTGTTCTCTATCTGAAATTCCGTGGGCACAAAAGTGTAACCTACTTTCGATTCTTTGATTCTTTTTATCATTTTATTCTACAGTAACTGATTTCGCCAAGTTGCGCGGTTTGTCAATGTCGCAACCTCTCACATTCGCTGTGTGATACGCTAATAACTGCAAGGGAATCGTCGTCAAAAGAGGCGCAAGTAATTCACTTGTTTCAGGAATTTCAATACAAAAATCTGCAATGCCTTTTATGTCGTCGTCGCCCTTATTCACTATGGCTATGACCTTGCCTTTTCGGGCTTTTATTTCTTTGATATTCGACAATACTTTGAGGTAATTGCTGTCTTTTATCGCAATGATCACCGTTGGCACAAACTCGTCAATAAGCGCAATTGGTCCGTGTTTCATTTCACCCGCAGCATATCCTTCAGCATGAATGTAGGTGATTTCTTTCATTTTCAAAGCGCCTTCCAGAGCAATTGGAAACTGAACTCCTCTACCCAAGAAAAGCATGCTGTGTATGTCTTTCAGAGATTTGCTGATTTCTAAAATTTGTGGTGAAAGTGCCAATATTTCCGACACTTGGTCAGGAATCGCATGCAATTCACTGCAGTATTGTTTTATTTGCGCAGGGGTCAATGTGCCTTTGCTTTGTGCTATTTTCAAAGCAAACAAATACAACACGGTCAACTGCGCGGTAAATGCTTTGGTACTTGCCACCCCTATTTCAACTCCTGCATGCGTATATGCACCTTCGTGTGAAACGCGGGAAATTGTTGATCCTACTACATTACAGATGCCAAAAATATTAGCACCATGGTGTTTCGCTTCTTCAATAGCCACTATTGTGTCCGCCGTTTCGCCCGATTGCGAAATCGCAAAGATGGCGTCACCCGCATGTATAACTGGTTTTCTGTATCTGAATTCACTCGCTACATCTACTTCACAAGACACGCGGCACAGCTGTTCAAAAACATATCTGGCCACCATTCCCGCATGGTAAGATGTGCCACAAGCTAAAAACAAATAACGATTGGCGTTGTATAACTGCGGCGCATAATTATTGATACCCCCCAATTTAACCTCACTCATGTCTGCCGCTATTCTACCGCGCATGCTGTCGAGAATTGTTTTGGGTTGCTCATAAATTTCTTTGAGCATGAAATGCGCATAGCCGTCTTTCTCAATCATCGACATTTCCATTTCCAGCACACTTGTAGCGTGGGAAATTTCTTGGATATCAGAATTGTAAATTTGAAAATCATTGGCCGACAAACGCAAGATCTCACCATCGCCGATGTAAATCACACTTTTTGTGTATTGCACCAATGGCGTACCATCACTGGCTAAAAAGTTTTCTCCTTTGCCAATACCCAACACCAAGGGCGTTCCTTTTTTAATGGCATAAATCAAATTGGGCTCATCTACACTTAAAATCACTACCGCAAAAGCACCCACGAGCGTGCGTTGCACTATTTGCAATGCGGCAATCATATCGCCGCCACTGTTCTCCAATACTTCTTCCAGCAAATGAGCAATCACTTCTGAATCGGTTTCGCTTAAAAAAACCTTTCCTTTCTTTTGCAATTCCTTTTTCAGTGAAAGATAATTTTCAATAATGCCGTTGTGCACAATGGCTACCTTTCCTTTGTGAGAAATATGGGGATGAGCATTGATGTCAGACGGCTCGCCATGTGTTGCCCAACGTGTATGACCAATACCTACATGACTGCTGAACTTAACATCTTCCACCGTTTGGCGAAGCACATCCACCCTTCCATTCTTCTTCACAATCTGTATTTTTCCGGCACTGATACCTGCCACACCTGCGCTGTCGTAACCTCTGTATTCCAAACGCTGCAGTCCTTTTACCACAACATCAATTCCGTTTTTATCTCCTATATATCCTACAATTCCACACATCTTTGTATTCTTTTTTGAAGTTTCTTTTGTTTCTTTTAGCGACCACTTCGTCAATAATTCAGCAGTCATATCAAGGATTCCGACGCAAACTCTGCTATTCATTAATCCTTGTTGGCAAAGCCCCCCTTGAACAGGGAGCAATATTAGCAAATATATGTTTAAATGCCAAGTCAAAGGCGCGACGAAAATCAGCAAAAAAGGGGGTATTGCACACTAAAACATTAGGACAACAAAAACGTTGTGAACAAAATGAAGATGTTCCCCAAATTCTCTATCTTTCTTCACTATTTTCGCAGTATGGATTTTATCTACCTTATTATTGGACTCATCATTGGCGGCGTGATCGCCTATCTTTTTGCCAAAAGCAAAGGCGACAATAGCGCTGTACTGCAAAGCGAAAACGTACAACTGCAAGCGCAATTGCTTAAAAGCGAAGCAGGAATTAAAACGATAGAACAAAAGGCAGACCTGCTGCAAAATCAACTCAAAGACAAGGAAATTGAACTCACCCGCGTGCAAACTGAACTGCTTGGTTTTAAAAAACACGATGCTGTGCTGAATGAAGAAATTGGCAAAATTCACACGCAATACACCGATCAATTTAAAATTGTTGCCGGAGAAATATTGAAAGAAAACTCCAAAGAATTCTCCACCAGCAGCAATAAAATGTTGGAACCACTGCGAGAAAAATTAAAGGATTTCGAAGAAACAGTGCGCAAAAAAATTCAAGAAGACAGCAAAACAAGCGAGTTTCTAAAATATGAACTGAACGCGTTAAAAAATCTTAACCAACAAATCAGCGAAGAAGCACACAACCTCACCAAAGCGCTAAAAGGAGAGGTAAAAACCCAAGGCAATTGGGGCGAATTGATTTTAGAAAAAATCATGGAGCGCTCTGGACTTGCGAAAGACAGCGAGTACAAAACGCAGGTTAGTTTGAACAATGTTGAGGGCGATAAAATTCAGCCCGACGTGATCGTATATTTACCCGACGATAAGCACTTGATCATTGACGCCAAAGTGTCGTTAACCGCTTACGAGTCGCACGTCAGCGAAAATGACGAAATCAAAAAGGCATTAGCACTGAAAGAACATATTGCGTCTATCAAATCACACATTAAAAAATTAAGCGAAAAACAGTATGAAACTGCAAAAGGTTTGCAAGTGCCCGATTTTGTATTGATGTTTCTACCCATTGAATCGTCATTCAGTATTGCGATCAAAGAAGATGTCGACCTATTCAATTTTGCGTGGGATAGAAATATTGTAATAGTAAGTCCTTCCACTTTACTCGCCACTTTGCGCACAGTTGCTTCGCTATGGAAACAAGAAAAACAATCGCGAAACGTCATTCAAATCGCCGACGAAGCAGGTAAACTATATGATAAATTCGTGGGCTTTTTAGACGACTTTAAATCCATTGGAAACAGCATCCACAAAACACAACAGCACTATGACGCAGCATTCACAAAACTTAGCGCAGGCAATGGAAATGTTATTGGTAAAATTGAAAAATTGAAAGAACTCGGCGCCAAGTCCAGCAAGCAAATCGACAAAAACTTATTGGAATAAAGTGAAAGCCATTCTGCACATATTGTACATAACGCTGCTTTTGTGGACTATCAGCGCATGTACCTCAGGTAAAAAAAACAACGACAACCTCGCTGCTGTGTATGCCGAACACGACAATTATTTCGTCAAAGACCTACAACTTTTAAATACCAACGATAGTCTAACACAACTCTTGGTGCAATTGACGCCTGCCAAGCTTTTGTTTTTTAAATCGGCAAATGAAAATACACCCGAAGCCTGCTATGAAATCAGATATGTAGTGTACGAATCATTGAACAAAAAAACAATTACCGACAGTGCCCGCGTGCGCGTGCACCTTCGCAAAGACAGTGCAAAAACAATTGAACAACTGCACATCAATATGAAGGCAGCAGTTGGCAAAAATTATTTTGTAGAAATCACCACCCGTGATATCCTGCGCAAATCTCAGTTCACAGTTATTTTAGACCTGTCCAAAAAAACGCGTGAAGGTCGAAATTACTTTAGCGCGCAACAAAACAATCAAAATATAGGTGAAAGCGCACTCATTGCGGAAGGCAGTCCCGTATTCGTGCAAAACAAAGCCTTGCCAAACACTGACTTGTATGTAAAATGTTACTTTCGCGCGCTCAAATTGCCGCTTGCCCCCTTCGACCTCAATACGCCAGAAGCCTTTAATCACAGCGCCGACAAAGCGCTGCGCTTTCGTAGCGACAGCAGCGGTACTTTTTCATTTACACCGCAACAGAAAGGATTTTACCTAATTCAATCCGACACTACCGCATTGGATGGCTATGCTCTTTTCCTCTTCAATAGCGAATTTCCGTACATTGTGCACGCCCAACAATTGATCACACCGCTCGCATACATCAGTTCTCCCAATGAATTTAAAAATTTATTAGAGGCTGAAAACAGCAAACAAGCCATTGACGATTTTTGGGAGAAAAACTGTGGAAACAAAGGCCGTGCGAAAGAAAGTATTCAGCTCTATTACGCAAGAATTGAATTGACCAATCGGCTTTTCACTTCCTATCGTGAAGGTTGGCGTACCGATCGTGGAATGATATTTCTTATATTTGGTCCGCCTCAATTGGTATACCGCACCAACGAAGCCGAAAAATGGTTTTATGGAGCCGACAACAGCATGATGACCGAAGAGTTTACTTTTTACAAAGTAAACAACCCTTATTCAAGCAACGCTTATAATTTAGACCGTTTGACGACGTATAAAAATTTGTGGTATAAAATGATTGAAGCCTGGAGAGATGGAAGAATCTACTAAATTGCCCAACCTAATGATTTTTGGTATCCACCCGGTACTAGAAGCAATTAAAGCTGAAAAAACTTTTGACAAAATTTTATTGCAAGAAAAAATTGATGCGGCCGTTACGCGCCAAATCAAGGATTACTGCAAAGAACACGTTATATCTCTATCAGAAGTACCCAAAGAAAAACTCAACCGCATCACTGGTAAAAACCACCAAGGAATTATTGCCTTCCTTTCACCCATTGAGTTTTATGATGTGGACGATATTGTAGAACAAAAATTTTCGGAGGGTGTAGACCCCTTTATTTTAGTGCTTGACAAGATCACCGATGTGCGCAACTTTGGCGCCATTTGTCGTACGGCAGAATGCGCTGGAGTTCATGCCATTGTGATACCAAAAAAGAGCGCCGCACAAATCAGCGAAGATTCTATTAAAACCAGTGCCGGCGCATTGATGACGATGCCCATTTGCAAAGTGCGCATACTTACTGAAACAGTAAAACATTTGAAAGACCGAGGACTGCGAATTGTATCCTGTACCGAAAAAACTGATGATTTACATACCGCCGCTGATCTATCTGGTCCGATAGCCATTGTCATGGGCTCTGAAGAAATTGGTATTTCACGCGAAATTGTCAATATTTCCGACAACGCGGTAAAACTGCCAATGCTCGGCACCATTGAATCTCTCAATGTTTCAGTGGCTTGTGGCATTTTACTGTACGAAGTCATTCGTCAAAGAACGCTAGTTTAAGCAAGGCCATGCATATTTTAATCATTAACAGTGGGGTAATTCCGGTTTCAAAATACGGAGGAACCGAGCGTGTCATTTGGTATTTGGGAAAAGAGTTGGTGAAAATGGGACATCAAGTCACGTATTTAGTGCACGCAGGATCACACTGCGATTTCGCAAAAGTGTTGATTTTAAAAGAAGGAAAATCGTACGCCGAACAAATTCCTGAAAACATAGATCTCGTACATTTTAATTTTCAGCCACAAGAAAAAATCAACCACCCACACGTTGTTACAATTCACGGCAACTGCAACGACCAACGCCTCTTTGATCTCAATAGCATTTTTGTGTCGCAAAATCACGCACACAGATTTGGATCGACATCATATGTGTACAATGGTTTGGACTGGACCGACTATGGCAATGTTGATTTAAGCGCCAAAAGAACTCACTTCCATTTCTTGGGCAATGCTGCCTGGCGCGTAAAAAACGTCAAAGGCGCCATAGCACTCATTGACCAAACAAAAAACGAAAAACTAGCAGTGATAGGCGGCACTCGACTGAACATCAGCATGGGATTTCGATTCAGCACTTCCCTAAAAACCCGCTTTTATGGAATGCTTGGCGGCGATAAAAAACTAAATCTTTTGCGCCACTCTAAAGGCTTGATTTTTCCGGTGCGCTGGCATGAACCCTTTGGACTTGCCATCATTGAAAGTTTGTACTTTGGCTGTCCGGTATTCGGCACCCCTTATGGCTCTTTACCCGAACTGATCAACAAAGACCTCGGCTTTTTATCGAACAGCGCAGCAGCACTTTCAGAGGCAATGACACAGTCAACTCATTTTTCACCAGAACTATGTCACCGTTATGCCTTAGAAAATTTCAACGCAAAAAAAATGGCCGAAAAATATCTTGAAAAATACGAACTCGTGCGCAGTGGAAAAACACTAAATAGCACTGCACCCCAGCTCCAGGAAATTCAAAAAGAAAAGTTTTTAGATTGGAACGCGTAATGCCTATTCCGCAAACTTATACCCCACTCCTCTTACCGAGTGGAAATAACGGGGGGTTTTAGGATTTTGCTCAAAGTATTTTCTGAAATTCAACAAGTAATTGTCAATGGTGCGCGTAGAAGGATAAACGTCTACACCCCAAATCATCTCTAAAATCAAATCGCGAGAAATCACTTCGTTCTTCTTTTCAATCAACAGCTTAAGAAGTTTCATTTCACGATTCGACAGAATGCCACTTTGACCGTTGATTCCTTTGAATTCAAAAGTTTCGAAATTCGCCCAATTTTCTCCAAAGCTATATTCACTAAGACCGATATTACCCGAGCTCAAAGATCGTTTCACCAAAATTTGAACACGCAATAACAGTTCTTCAAGGTTGAAAGGTTTCACTAAATAATCATCGGCACCAGCCTTTAATCCAGTAATTCGGTCTTGTCCAGTGTGTTTTGCCGACAACATTAAAATAGGAATTTGCGCATCGGTAAGACGGATGGTTTCGCACACCTGTATGCCGTCAATATAAGGCAACATAATGTCGAGAACCAATAAATTAAAGCGCTGTTCTTTGAATAGTTTCAGCGCTTGTTTGCCGTCGCTAGCCACTTTCACTTTGTAGCCCTCGAGCTCAAGGTTCAACTGAATGAGCTCTACCAAATGCTCTTCGTCTTCTACCAATAATATTCTTACTTCATTTTCCATATTCCTTCCTACAAATAAAAGCAAAAGCACTAACTTTGAAGCACAATGTCGAAAAATAAAACAATACTTTCTTTGAATGATTATTGCCGCAAAAGGATTTTGCTCAACAAATCTTTTGCTTTTTACCGCTTGCCTTTTTCCCATGATGTGCAAGGAATTGAAGGTGATGCGTCGCAAATACTCAAGAAATTTGAACCTTCATTGAAAGGATTTATTTTTCACCCTTTCGACGCCAAAAAACACGCGATCGAATTTATTCCAGGCAGTGCTCAAACTTTTATTTTTGAAGATGGTGCAAATTCTGCGCCCTTGCTCTTAAAAGAAATAAGTTCAGAAAAACCTTCCTCTATCACTTCTATTGAAGAATACCAAACGCAGTTCACACATTTTTTAGAGTGCTTCGAAAAAGGAGAAATTAAAAAAGCGATTCTGTCACGCATCAAATTAATTGATAGGGAGCGCTTCGACTTGCACGCTACTTTTTTGAAATTATTAAAGAATTATCCCGAAGCATATATCTACTGTTACTATTCACTTTCTGCCGGATTGTGGATAGGTGCGAGTCCCGAGAAATTTCTCCTCATCAAAGACAACACTCTTGAAACCACTGCCATTGCTGGCACCAAAACGGAAGAAGAAAGTTGGGGCACAAAAGAAGAAGAAGAACAAGCCATCGTTACCGCATTTATTGAAGACTGTTTGAGCGACTTGCAAAACATAGAAACATCAGAACCCGAAACAGTAAAAGCCGGAAATCTCTACCACATCAAAGCAAATATTAAAGCAGATATTTCCTCTTCTACAGATATCGCTGCCTTAATTCAAAAACTACATCCAACACCAGCCGTTGGCGGATATCCAAAGGAAGAAGCCTTGCGCTTAATCGCCTCCACTGAAAACCACAGCCGTGAATATTATGGCGGTTTTGCCGGTCCGGTTAACATCGACGAGCTCACACATCTCTTTGTGAATTTGCGCTGCGCTAAAGCTTTTAAAAACGGATTGGGATTGTTTGTTGGAGGAGGGTTGACTGCTGCATCCAATCTTCAAAAGGAATGGAAAGAAACCGAGAATAAAGCGGAGACCTTGATAAAGGTTTTATAAGACAAACTTTAAAAGGCAGCTTCATTTTTTTCTCTCCATATAAGCTTGATGCTCCACCAAAACATATTTGGTTTTCCCACTCTCCAACACTTTCAAAAAACCAAACTCAAAACAAAATAAGT
>Ga0209596_1003554_pt1 | contig 12257 bp, 18 predicted proteins | sample M_130807_MF_Meta_FD_187314 | JGI IMG/M metagenome (GOLD analysis project Ga0209596, IMG submission 187314) | Freshwater microbial communities from Lake Montjoie, Canada to study carbon cycling - M_130807_MF_MetaG (SPAdes) (version 2) | ecosystem: Environmental > Aquatic > Freshwater > Lake... | reverse complement strand
GGGGGGGGTAACCTTTTAAAGACCGCGTAGTCGTAGTCAGAAGGGGTCTCCGTCGTCGTCTGCGGCCAAATCAGGGCGCGCCCCGGTTTCGTTGTCCCTAGGGCGTAAACTCAAAATCAACGCATCTTGGCGGGCAACGGCGGCCGCCGGCGTCGTTACGATGACGGCCACCGCCACCGAGCCGCGGTCATATTTTTTGCCGGCCGTGCGTCCAGTCCACGTTTGAAAATGGCGCAGCAAGGTTTTTTTCAGTCGGCCGCTGTGCGATTCGCCGATGTAAAGCAGGCGGCCGGATTCGCGGTCCTGGATGAGATAGACGCCGGATTTTCCGGTCAGGTCGCGGACCCATTCGGGATAATCACCACCGCCCAACATGTCGTTGAGAAACCCTACGGTCAAATTTCGGTAGGTCATGGGGCGGGCTGGCGCAGCGCGGCCGCAATTTCGGCGGGACGCACGTGCGAATAATAGAGCGCGACGGCGGCCACGGCCGCGGCTACAAGCGCGGTGGCGATGACGAGCGCGGCATTTGCGGCAAACCAGTGGGTGACGATCGGCAGAGCTAGGCCGGCGACTGCGAGTTTGACGGCCGCCAAATAATGTTGGGCGTAGGCGGCCAGGGCGGCCAGGGCGAGCAGACCGAGACCGGCTAGCACATAGTAGCGGAACGAATCGGCGGTGGCTATCTGGGCGGGCGTCGGGGGCGTCACGGGTTGAGCGGTGCGCGCAGTCGTGGTTTCGGTCGTCGTGACAAGTTCGGCCGGCGCCGGCAGCGTCGAGCGGAGGGCTGGGGCGGGCGGGGAGTCTGCGGCCGCGGAAGGGCCGATTGTGACGACGGCGCCGGCCGGGAGCGTGACGGTTGATTTGGTCGTGGTCCGGATTAATTCGGCCGGGGCTGCGTAGGTTCCGGATGCGGTCACAGTGTCGCCGGCCACGGTCGCGGTAGAGGTCGGGCCGATCAGGCGCCGGACGGTCCCGCATGCACAGAACGGGAAAAGCAAAATCAGGACGAGGACGAGCCGCGGCCGGAATTTTTGGGCTTTTTGAACGACAGCCATAATTTCCGCCCGGTGTAGGTGATGCCCAGGCATGTAAGGGCGAGGGCGGCGGCCGCGTTTAGGTCTGCCAGCGAGAGCGAGGCGGCGGCGATGAGAAACGGCGAAGCGTGATCGAGTCCGCGCACGTTACTTTTTTGGCGGGGCCGGGGCCGGGTCCGGCGCCGCGGTGGCTTTTGCCAGGCAATCGAGAGCGGCGGCAAGTTGTGCGTGTTCGCCAGGGAGCGCGCGGGTTTGGTTGATCAGTTGCGCGAGGATTTGCAGAGATTGGACTGTATTTAAATTCATGGTAATTATTAAGCCGAGACCAGTTCAAACCCCGCATTGACCGCAAGGACGCCAGCAAACTTCTCGTCGTTGACCCAGACAGCGCATTGCTCTGCCGTCGCGGGCACGAGGCCAACGGGCATGATTTCCACGCCCTCCGCGTCGAGGAGATGGCAGTCGGCCACGGCGGTGGGTTGCGTGTATTGCACGTATCGAACTTCAAACAAAGTTCCGATTTTAGGGCTCGCCGGTGAGCCCATAGTGTATGGTGCAATTGGGATGGTCATGGGTGTGTAATATTAAACGTTAGATGCGAGAAGGTAATAAGTGACGCCACCGATCACCATAGTGACTTTGTGCGTTGATGCCACGGCGACTCCAACGCCAACGGTGTTGCCGATGGCCACCGCGCCCGCAGCGTTAATTCCGCCTGCTGACGTAAATGAGATTGCTGCGCCGGTCGCCTGAGTCGAATTGCTCGCGGACACCAAGAAATCGAGATTCCCATTGGCTATGAAGTTTGACGCAATTTGCCACGCACGCGCAGAGGCGTCTGGTGAAACGGATGAATACAACAGCGTAACGCCATTTCCGTAGTCGGTGTTCGAACTTTGCAGTTTCAGTCGTCCGCTTGCCACGGCGGTAGCGCCTTGCAAAGTCATGGTCCCCGCTGCCATAGTCACTGTGTTGGTAGTGCCGAAAGTATGCGTTCCGGTGCCCACGGCGGTGATGGTGCCGCCGATGTAGCTCGCATCACCCGTCGCCAGCCCACCCGTGACCACTAGCGCGCCTGCGCCGGACGAGCCTGCGGTGGTGGAGGAGATGGTCGCTGTGCCAGTAATTCCTAATCCCGTCGTTGCAATGTCTAACACCTTTGCACCGTTAGCCGCTACACCAATGTTGTTTGGTCCTATGCGGTAGAGGCCCGTGTCTGGGTCGTTGGTGAAGCTTACCGAGGGAGCGGCCGCCGTGCCGTCGGCGAAGAGTCCGGTGCCAAAAACTGTGGTGCCGGGGAAATACGGCAGACCGTTTAGAAGGTAGTCCATAGCGTTATTTCCATTCTAACGTCATATTCAAAACTATGCTTTCATAAGCTTGAACATAGGGCGCATTGGCCACCAGTGCGCCGTAGATCGAGCCGGCCGTGTAACCGTTGGTGTCGGTGGCGGACGAATAAAGCGGCATATCAATCCCGCTCACGTCGCACGTAGCCATGGCCGATCCTGCGCCGCCGGTGACAAAGGCGGGGAGTGCAACGCTGCCGATGTAGTCGGTGAATCCGTTGGCGCCCAGGGTAAAGGCGGCCTTATTAGATAGACCGGAGCCTGTGTAAGATGCGAATAGCCACAAAGTGAAATTTGCGTTTGCGGTGCTCGGGTCGCTCTTGGTTACGGTTATCTTTTTGAGCGTCGCGCGTTGCGTGTATTTCGAGCAGGCGCCGGGAAAGACAAAGCCACCGCCGACCATTTGGCCTGCCGCGTAGGCGACGCCGGTGCCAGCGATTGGGATAGAAAGGCTTTGCGCTGAATTGATCAGGTAGCCGTCATAATCGGCGCGAATGTCGCCGGTTCCGATCCAACACGAAACAACGGCATCGACGCCGGATGTGTTTTCAAATTGGAGCGAGCCGAAGCGCGCGGCAAAGGTGATTGCCCGCTTGGGGGAAATCAACCGGGCTTTTGCCGATGCCTGGTCAGGCTTAACGGTCAGATAGTTGTCCGCGTTGTTAAATTGGTAAAGCGCGGTTGTCGCAAACGCGATGCCCTCAACGTAGAGGTAATTTCCCGAAATCACGACGGGGAAAATTGAGCCGGCTTTCACCAATACGCTTTGAAAAAAGAGCGTCGGCGTTTCCGCGGAAACTGCGGCCGCCGGTGAGCCGGGGGCGGGCAGGAGCGAGCCAGGCGCCACCGGATAGGAGGTCGGGGCCGCGGGGCCGCCAAAACTTGCGGTGGGGCGCATGGTGAAAAATTACTTGGTGATCAGCGCGAACACGGCCGCGCGTAAAGCGGCGATTTCTGCGCCGGACAACGGGGCCGAAACGTGCACTTCTTGCGATGACGCGGCGCCGGCATCGAAGACGACAGCAATAGCTTTCGTGAAGTCTTCGCGAAACTTTTCGTCAATTCCGGCTTGGTTAAAAAGGGCGGTCACGGTGTCGGTAACAATTTGGTTTTTCATGGGTTTAGGTGGTTGTTTTTTTGTAGAACGAAAAAAGGGCGATGCCGACGACGGCTAGGACGAGCACGGGCAAAATTGAGCCGGTCAAGGTGAGCGCTTGGGAAAGTCCGTTTCCAATTGTGGCCAAGGGGGCTCCGATGACTCGTTGCGCTTCGTCTTCTAGGGCGGTCAAGATTTCCGGTAGCGTTATGCTGGGGTCTTCGAGGGCGAGCGTGCCAATTCGGCCTTTTTCGGCGTTGGCGGTGGCGACTTGTTCTGGTGTAAAATCTCCTGGCCGTTGCAAAATGTACGCGAGCAAAGCGGCCGTGAGGGTCTGTTTTTGGTCAATCGTTAACGCGTTCACTTCGGCCATTGTGCCGGTGAAGGTGGCCGGAAGCCCGATCTGTTGCCCGACTGCGATTCGTGCCGCGTTGATCGTCATTTTTTGGCGAGATAGAAGATTCCGGCGATGATTGCGGCCGCGCCGACGATCATCCCGGTTGTCGTCGAGAAAAAGGGTTTTGCGACGGTGGGGGCTGGCGCCGGCGGTGGCAACGCGGTGTTGATCGCGCCAGACGCGGCCGTGGTGCCGGCGGTGATTGCCTGGCCGGCCAGTGATCCGGCCGCATTACCGAACGCGTTAGCCAGGGAGTCCCAAAATCCGAGCGCTACGGGCGGGGTGGTTGCTGCGGGTGTGGTGGTGGTGGTGGTGGTGGCCATGGTGTTTGAAATTTATTTGCGGGAGAGTTTGAGGAGATAGAGACCGCCAAAAATGATGGCTAGGATCGCAACGGGAGATGTCAGAACGTTGTTGGTTGTGTTCGTGGTCGTCGTCGTGGTTTGGTTCGGTTTGGTGCTGCTGGGGCTGCCTCCGCCACTGCTTCCGGCGCTGGGTCTGCCGGGGCCGGCCGCGGCGGCTTGGGCTGGCGTTATTGCTTTTTTGATGTTGGCCAAGGCTCGGCCGGCGCCGGCATCAAATGCGGAGACAAGCGAATCCCAGAAGTTTCCCGGTTGCTCTGGGTCGTCGATATATAGCCCCCAGTCATTCGAGCCAGGATCGTTTGTGCTGTTGTTTTCCTCTGTGTTGCGGCCTTCGGCTACAACGAACGGCGCCATGGTGACACCTTCAACCGTTTCCGGCGTTTCCGAAATCGGGAAATAGTTGTAGTATTCTTCCCCCATTTTAGGTGAGGACGAGGGTTTTTAGGGCGACGACCGCAAGGCCGACATAAAACGCTGCGGTTGTGTTTTGGGCTGCGGCCGCTGGTGTTCCGATCGGCGGAATGGTGCCGGCGGGGGGATTCACAACCGTCGATGGCGGCGGCTGGGTGACGGTGCCGTTTGGGGCGCCGCCGCCGGTGCCGGGGCCGCCGGTTGTCGGTCTTTGGGCAATGGTTCCGTTGGGCCCTGCGACGGGCGCGCCAAGGTCTCGCAGCGTCCCGGCGATGACGTTCCGCGAATCGTCGTTTACGTTTACGGCCCATTCTAAAACTCGGGTTCCGTCGAAAAGTTGCCAGACATCGCCTCGGGCGTCGGTGCCCACGTACACATGGCCCGCCGCTCCTGGCCTCCGGGCGGTCGTTGCGGTCACCGTGTTTGGCGTTACGGTGTTGGTGGGGATTGTGCCGGCGGTGGTCGTTGCAACCGTCGATGGCGGCGGTGGGGTCGCGGTGCCGTTTGGACCGCCGCCACCGGTGCCGGGGCCGCCGGTTGCCGGTCTTTGGGCAATGGTTCCGTTGGGCCCTGCGACGGGCGCGCCAAGGTCTCGCAGCGTCCCGGCGATGACGTTGCGGGAATCATCGTTTACGTTCACGGCCCATTCTAAAACTCGGGTTCCGTCGAAAAGTTGCCAGACGTCGCCTCGGGCGTCGGTGCCCACGTACACATGGCCGGTGGATCCAGGCTGGCGGGCTGTCGTTGTGGTCATGGGCGGAGGCGGAGGCGGTAAGGGTGGGAGCTCCTTTGCGGTTTGAACAATGATTTGCGGGGGAGTCACCGGCGGGAATGGGTCGGAGGTTGTTACGGATACCGGAGGATTTATTTGCGAAATGGCCTCAAGTTGGGCGAGTTCGGCCGCCGTTGGCGTGCGTAGGCCGGTCCTGTGCGGGGCTCCTAGGTCGGTCATCGTTCCGGCGATGACGTTACGTGAATCGTCGTTTACTTTGACGGCCCATTCCAAAACGCGTTCTCCGTCGTAAAATTGCCAGATATCGCCTCGGGCGTCGGTGCCCACGTAATTATGGCCGGCCGCTGCAGGCTGCGGGGTGGTGGGAGCGGGGTTTTCTCGAACGGTCGCGGTGGCGTAGTTGGGCGTCCCGTTGCTGGTGATCTCGCCGGAAACGTCCCGCGAATCTGCGCCGCGTGCCACTTTCCACGCGTAAAGAATTCCGTCGGTGCCATACATTTGCCAATAATCAAATTGGGCGTCGGACGACACTAACGTGTGCGCTGGGTCGCCTTGGATTGGTTCTAACGTTGGTTCTTCGTTTTCCATAACATATTGAGCGGTGCTGACGGTTTCGGCGATATCTGGGGAGGTGTCAGGTTGGGGAGCGTCGCCGGGGTTTTCCTCGCTTGGTGCAAGGTCGGAAAAGGTTTCCGGCGCTTGGTAGGGCTCGGGGTTCATGCGTTGCCAGTAATCGAGCGCCAGTCCGGAATAACCTTCGGGGGCGGGCATGGGAAAAAAAAAGACGGAAGGCGGTTTGAATCCGGCTTCCGTCTGGTGTCGGCGGGCGGCCGGCGTCGTTTAGCGGTAGCCGTTGACCAGTTGCGAAACGTGAAACGTCAGCGTTGCGGCTCCGGTGGTGACGGTTCGCACGTCCAGGTAAGACGTTTGCAGGTTTGAGTCAATCCGGTCGTCATAGTCGAAGATGATCGGATACTCAAAGAACGTCGCGGTGATGTCGTTCGCGTTGAGCAAAATAGCGTTTTCCCCCTTTGTCGCCTCCCAGTTTTTCACGTTGTTGTCCGTGTAGATTTGCACGCTTGAAATCGCGTTGGCGGAAATGTCCACGAACAGACGTTGAATCGGCCACGCGGTCGGGATCGTGGTGATGTCGTTCGTTCCAGAGACGGCATTGATGGCAACCGACGTCATTTTCACAATTGCCAGAAAATACTCGTTCTGGTTGGTCGCTCGATTGAAGCGTATGTTGCGCTTGTAATCGTAGTCCCCCAGAATGGATTGGATTCCGACCCCGCCGCCGGGGGAAAGGAAGGTCAGGCGCACAACAAACGTACTTTGACCGAACATGTCCCAGGACGTCGCCTCTGCGGCCGTCGGGTTTTCGTTCCGCCAGAATTCCGTAAAGAACAGCGGAATTTCCCCCGTGGCCGGCGTGTACCGGTAGGTTTTCGCGACGTTGATAAACGTCGCCGGGGTGTCGGAGCGGATTACCTGGCCGTTGACCACCAATTCCACGAGGGAAACAATGGTCGTTGCGTCGGTCAGGGTTCCGGCCGCATTTGTGCAGAGAATCCGCATCGAATGGTAGCGGCGATTGACGGGCACGTTGACCGTTGCCGTTGCGCCTGAGCCGATGCCCTGGATGCCGGCGATGTAGTTTTGAAGTCGGGGAGAGGCCATTTGATAGAAGGTTTTAGGCGGTGGCGGGGCGGGCGTTACGGTTCGGCGGGCGCCGAATTACGGGAGATATTTCTGAACGGTCGCGGGAATCGGCAAAACGTTTTGAATCACGCGAGCAACGGCGATGACGACGACGACTTTAAGGGCGAATTTGAGCATTTCCATGGTGGTGTGTTTGGGTTGAGGTCGTCACCGGAAACGAAAAAGTCTAGACTGTCGATTTTGTGTGATACGTGGTGCGCGCGGCACGGTGCTTAAACGCCATGATCGAGCGGCAGTCGGAGCATACGGGGTGGCGTTCCTGCGCGGCGAGCGGATCAGCGCAGCGCACGCATAGGCGTAACGCGCGGTGCACTTGGTAGCGTATCCGCCAGCGAGATACGGCAAGGGACGCGGCGCATGGCATGTTATTACCTTGTTAGAAATTTACGAACAGGCGCCCGCCCCATGCGGACGAACAGAAATTCATGCTTTTCAAAATCGAGCGTGCACGCCTCGGAAACGCGGGCGTCGGCAAAGTGCATTCCCCATTCCTTGGCCTCGTTTTCGTGCTGTCGGAAAAGAAAAACCTCCGTCAACTGGTCGCGCATGGTCGGGGTTAGGCTGCTGAATCCGTGTCCGGTTATGATGAGTCGGTGACCGTGTTCGCCGGCTTTCATGGTAAAAACGTCCAGCAACGCGGCGTCGCGTTTTAGAGTCGTCGCCGTTTCTTCCCATACGATGTTGCAATTTTTGCACTCGGGCCGTTGCCAGGCGGCCAACCATTTTGCGCGGTCCGTGAAAATCAACGCGTGGTTTCCCCACGTGTGCTGGTGCGCCTTCGGATCGAGCACGAGGGAATAGCGTTTCTCCTGGGCGAACGAACCCGCGCACAGTTGGACCGCGAGCGTTGTTTTTCCGCACGTGCGCCGGCCAAAAATTCCGACGTGGTGGAGCGTTGCGTCTGTGCGGGTCACGGGGCGGCGGCGGCCGGTGGCGCGATTGCCGGGCTTTGTTCGTGCTCGGGCACGGCGGCCGCGATTTTGCGTCCAACGATAAATCCGCGGCATTTAAGGATCATCCCTTGAAACCAGGTTTGCGTTTTTGGTTTTTTGAGTCGGGTCAATACGATCATGGCCACGACGCAACCGGCTTCCAATTCGGGGGTCATCTGGTCCGCCAGGTTGTATTTTTGAATGATTTTTGAGAGGGGCGCGGCCAACATCAGTTTTTCCGCGTCGGTCAAAATCCCTTCATCTTCGCCGATCATAATCAGCGCGGCTTGCACAAGGTTTATCGCCACTTCGGCCGTGAGCGCCGCTGGCGCCACTTGGGCAAGTTCGGCCGCGGCCGGGGTGTCGGTGCCTGGCAACGTCGATTTCGGGAGCGGGGCCGGCGTCGGTTCTCCTGGCGCGGCCGCGGCCTGCTTCGGGGCTGCCTTCCGGCCCAAACCCTGCGGGACGAACCGGCCGCGCGTGTCGATTTGTGGTTTGCCGTCCTTCATCCGGTATTTGCTCGGGTGCCAGGCGGTGCCGTTGCTGTCGGTCATTGGGTTTGCCGGCGTCGGTGTCGCGGGCGGCGCCGCAGTTGCGGCGGCCGTGGCCGTCTGTGGGGCGGCGGGCGGCGTTTGGCTGGGCGTTACGGGCGCGGCGGACAGTAGGTCGGCCGCGGTGGTGGTGGGTTGGTTGTTCATGAACGAAAAAAATCACGCGGCGTCGTTGGCCACTGTTTGCAAAGCGGCGGGCGAACCCTGGCCGGCGCGTGATAGGGTGAGCGCGATCGCGGCGCGCTTGGCGCGGAGCGTCGGCAAAATTCTGGGATGGTCGGAGGAAACGATGCGCGCGAACGGCAGCACGTGGCGAACGTCGCCGCGTTCGGTGAGTTCCCGGCACTCGGCGCAGTGGAGGCGGTGAAAAATTGCGGTGACGACGACGCGAACGAACCGGACACGGCCGGCCGCGGTCGGGAGCAGGGCGAGGGCTATTTTGCGGGCTTTCATGTCAAAACTCCTTCCCGAGACACCCAAAGGGCGGCTATTCGGGGCCGGCCGCGCGGTTTGGCGGGCCGTGGCGCTCGTTGCGGCGGGACAGTTGGTGTGCATGTGTGGACTCTAATGCGGACACCCTCCGCGTAGGCTTCCGCGGTCGCCGCGACCAGGCGCGCGACGGCCGGCAAGGCGCGCACTTCGGCGCCGTTCCAGGCCGTTGCCATCACCACCACAGAATTTTCAGCGACACCGGCCGGGCCGAAACCGGGCAGGCAGCGCGCGACGATGCGCGACGAAATCGCGCTTTCTTCCTGGGCGCCGAGTTTGCCGGCCGCCTTCTGCGCCTTCTCTTCCTTGGTCATTCGGCCGTGTAGGTTCCAATTCTCAACCTCGCCCAAAACGGCGCCGTCTTTTGTCTCTTGGCGAACGAGGCGCATTTTGGCGGCGGTCCTCGCCGTGATCTCGTCCTTTAACTGGCGCAACGGCTGCACCATTTTCAGGCGTGACAGTTGTTTTTGTAGTTCCACCAACTCGGCGCCGCTCAATTTGAGCATGGCGCCGGGCTTGGTCACGTATTTGCAAGCCTCGCGCGCCGAGCGGATCGAGCCGCCGTCATCCCAATTGTGTATCCAAAACTTTTTGACCGACGTGAGCAGGGCGCGAAAGGCGGGCTTTTCGAGTTGGGCGGCCAGGTGCACGACCGTGTGGGCGTGGACGTGAAACAAGAGCGTTCCGGCGTCGTCGCGTTCAATGTTGCCGGCGCCGGCATCCTTGGCGCGGGCCGTGTGCAATAATTCGGGGGTGCCAAGTTCGGTTGACCGGAAAACGAGCGTCGCGCCGGCCGCGCGCATAAAGGGCTGCGCGTTTAACTTGGAAAGGCGGCGGTGCAGTTCCTGGCAACGCACGCGCACGTCACAAAGGCGCGTTTTCCGGCCGGTCGTGAATGTCCAAAACCGGGCAAACGGATTCCGCGAAAGCCAAAACTCCAGGGCGGCGAGCATCGGCGCGCGGATTTGCTGCGCGACGACGGGCAAAAACATAATCCGGCGAAACGCGGGGATTTTTTCGAGGTGTTGAGAATGGACGTAGTAGCGCCAGAGGCCGCACGCGTCGGCGCGCATCGCGCTTTGCGCCGGTGGGGTGGCGGCCGGATCCGCGCCGGCCGCGGCGGCGATCTGGGCGAGTTCGGCCGCCTCGGCTGCGTAGGCTTCGTCCATTTTGTCCGCGATGGCGTGTGACTGCGACAGGAGTTTGGCACGGGCTGCGTTTCCGGTGTGAAGTGTGGCGTCGTCGAGCGTCGCGCCGGTCTTGGCTTTCGAAAGGGCTAAAAACTTGGCTTCGGCGCCGCCGGCTTTGGAAAACGCAAACGCGCGGTCGGCTTTAGAGATTTCGACTGTTTCGCCAAATTGAAAATCGCGGTCATCTCGTCCCAGGTCGGCCGCCTCTTCCGGCTGGGTGAAAAATTCCTGATAGCCGGGGCCAAACGCGGCAAGGAACTTGTTTACGCGGCAACCGTTGTTTCCGTCGCAATCGGTTGTTTCCCGTTTAAGCAGGTCGCGCCATTTTTGGGAAGTCTGGCCGTTTTTGGCGCGGCGTGTTTCGTCCGCAATGTCGTCTTCAATTCGGGCGCTCAGTGCTGGGTTGGCGGCGCTCATCCGCGAATCCCTTTCAGCGCGGGGCCGTAAAAGAATCGGCACGTTTTGACGATTGAGGCTCGTGCCTTCGGCAAAGATTCTGCGAAAGTCGAAACCAAGACAGCAAAACAACGTTGTCCAGGTAGTTTGACCGCCGCCACAAAGTAAAAGCGCCGCAAACGCTTCAGAATCATCGGGCTTTCTAGAGTCGCACAATAAGCAGTTTGTACGCTCTCGGCAGATGCCGAGACGGATTTTTTATTCGAGTTTTTTGGGTCGCTCGGCCTCCTGGCGGTGCTTTTCTGCGGCGTCGTGCAAGGTAGCGCAGGCGGTGTAGAACTGCGCCGGGGTTCGGCAACCTGACAACTCGTTAGCGACGTGGCGGAGCAAGCGGTTGACCGTGCCGAAACCCGTTTCTTGGGCGAGTCGGTACAAGTGCCTGTCGTGCTTTTGCCAGTCGCCGGGAATTTCAATTCTCTGGCGTGACATTTTGTTGTGAAGGAACAGCCGCCACCGTCACGCATCGGGGGGCGTTTGGCAAGCTGTTGGGGTTGGGGTGCGGGGAGAGTCATGTTTAAACGCAAAGAATTTTAGCGAGATTGAAAACATCGCGGGCCGTTATCCCGGCCGGCAGTTGAATAACGCGCTGGTCATGCAAACGGATAAACAGCGCCGGCGCGTCGTTAATAATTTGGGCTCCAAAACTGTGCTCAATACCGAGGGAAACGTGGTCAATCTGCTCTGGCGTCATGGTGTCCACGGCGACGCCATCGAGCGTTTGCTTTGGGGCAAATGCGTTGGGCTTCGGGGTGGATAAAAAGTCTAGGGCGAGGTGTTCGCAGAAGCCGGCAAACGCGTAACGGTGGAACGGGCCGGGCGAGGCGGCATGCCACGGGAGCGCCATGGTTTCAAGGCTGGCGGTGCGTAGATATGAATTCAGCCTGTCGAGTGAGTTGTGGCCGATGCGGTGATCGTCAAAATGCCATGCGGTCACGGGCTGCTCTTGTTCGGCGGCCGCGGCGATAAACGAAAAAAACCGCAGGCTGCAGCACGTCACGAGACCTTCAATTGACGTCTCGATTTCGAGCGGGCGAACCTCTGAGTAATGCGAAGCATTGCCCGTGAGGTTTCCCGAGGGTATGATTCGCCAGGGCTGCGCGCCGAGGGAGTGATTCTCTCGCCGGCTGGCTGAGCTTGGGGTCCGGGTAGGAGTTTGCGCCATAAAGTGAACCAAGCACGGGCCGGGGCTGGTCTTGTGGCGCAAGTCCGGCACACCGTCCCGTGTTGGTGGTTAAAACATTCTAGAAATATTTAAAGCAAGTCAATACGTTTTAGTTTGAAGTCTAGACTAAACAGAATAAGCCCGCGGTCTATGGCGCATATAAATCCTAAACGGCAGTTAAACGCGTTTGTGAGTCAAACGCTGTTTGAAACGGTAGATAACAGAGCCAAACGCGCTGATTTAACCCGGAGCGGTTACACCCGGCTTATCTTAGAAAAATGGGAATCCGACGGGTTTCCGGCTGTCACGTTGGCGGATTTTTCACCCGCAGAGGCCGGATTTACCCATGGAAAAAAAGCGGGGGGGG
>Ga0209596_1003553_pt1 | contig 12258 bp, 10 predicted proteins | sample M_130807_MF_Meta_FD_187314 | JGI IMG/M metagenome (GOLD analysis project Ga0209596, IMG submission 187314) | Freshwater microbial communities from Lake Montjoie, Canada to study carbon cycling - M_130807_MF_MetaG (SPAdes) (version 2) | ecosystem: Environmental > Aquatic > Freshwater > Lake... | reverse complement strand
GAAGCTCAAGTTGAGGCTTTACAGGTTGAAGTTCAAGCACTTCGCCAAGATATTAAAACGCTTTTAGAAATGGCAAACAAATCTAAAGGTGGCTTTTTCGTTGGAATGGCTATCGCCTCTGTTATTGGCGGTTTCATTTCTTTTGTTGCAACCAAGCTAGTTCGATAAGGAAAAATCATGTACGGAAAAACACCAAAAATGTCTAGTCCTAAAGACACTAAAAAAGATACCAAAAAAGGTATGCCTTTGGCAATAATGATTGCTGTTGGTAAGCCTAAAGCAATGCCTACCCGTGGTGGTCGCACAGCTACCAACATGATGAAAAAAGCAGGTCGTGGCAAATGAAAAAGACTAAAGCTCAAACAAAGATCAGCAAGGTTATGAAAGAATATGGTGCGGGTATGTTGCACTCTGGCTCTAAGAAAGGCCCTGCAGTAACTTCTAAGAAACAAGCCATTGCCATTGCCTTATCAGAGGCTGGCATGAGCAAACCTATGAAAAAGAAGAAATGAAATCTCCTGCTTGGCAAACAAAAGAAGGAAAAAACCCCAAAGGGGGCTTGAATGCCAAAGGAAGAGCATCGTATAATGCAGAAACAGGTGGAAATTTAAAACCACCAGTTAAGTCGGGAGATAACCCTCGTAGGGCATCCTTTTTAGCACGCATGGGCAATATGCCAGGAGCTGAGATGAAAGATGGAAAGCCTACCCGACTTTTACTTTCTCTTAGAGCTTGGGGCGCAACGTCCAAGGAAGACGCTAAGGCTAAGGCTAAAGCGATCTCTAAGAGGAATATGAAGTGAGACCAGTAACTGTTGGAGTTAGCCCTACTGCGGCAGTATTAACTACTGTTTATACAGTTCCTACGGGTTACTACGCCAAGTTTACTGTGATGTACATTCACAATACTGGCGGTTCGACTAAGCACATAACTGTTCAATGGTATGACGCTAGTTTGGCGACTACCTATGATATTCTTACTCAATACGACTTTACTTCAAAGGCATACCTTCAATTTGATGGTAATGCTTATATTGTTTTAGAAGAAGGCGATAAAATTCAAATTACTACGCAATCCGCTAGTACCTTTAGTTTTATTGCAACATTTGAGCTTAATGGAGCGCAACGAACATGACATACTTAGAATTAGTTAACGATGTGTTGGTTCGCTTGCGTGAAAGTACAGTTTCTACTGTTGGCGAAACAACCTATTCTTCTTTGATTGGCAAGTTTGTCAATGATGCAAAACGTCAGATTGAAGATTCCTTTAATTGGAATGTTCTTAGCACGACAGTGACTATCACAACTACTGCAAACACACACGCCTATTCAATGACAGGTGCTGGTCAGAAGTTCCAAGTTAATGATGCTATCAATTCAACAAGTTTTATTGCTTTAAGAAATATCAGTTTTGTGGACATGAATCGCAAACTGAACTTTGGCACTCCATCAACTGGCATACCTTCTGAGTTTACCTTTGATGGTGTTGATTCTAGTGGAGACACAAAAGTAGAGTTATTCCCAATTCCTAATGGAGTCTATACAGTCATGTTTGACTTGGCAGTACCGCAAGCAACTCTGTCATCAGACGCTACATCTGTAAAAGTCTTGGATTATTTGGTTGCCCAAAGTGCTTATGCACGGGCTTTGATTGAGCGTGGCGAGGATGGAGGAACTGCCTCTTCCGAAGCCTATGCTTTGTTCAGAGGAATGCTCTCGGATGCTATTGCACTCGAAGGAACTCGCTATGTTGAAAACAACTTTGAACCCGTGTAATGTCTAAGCCTCTACAAAGTTACAGTCTCTCAGCACCAGGCTTTTATGGCCTGAACACTGAAGACTCGCCTCTTAGTTTAGAGGCTGGCTTTGCTTTGGTTGCAACTAACTGCATCTTGGATCAGTATGGTCGTATTGGTGCTAGAAAAGGTTGGTCAAGGGTTAACGCTTCTTCTGGCAATCTAGGTGCTAATGACGTTGGTGTTATCCATGAGTTAGTGCAAAACGATGGAACTCTTACAGTTCTGTTTGCTGGAAACAACAAGATATTTAAACTTGGTGCTTCTAATGTGGTGACTGAGTTGACCTATGGTGGTGGCGGTACTGCTCCTACCATTACGGCATCTAATTGGCAATGTGCATCCTTAAATGGCATTGCTTACTTCTTTCAAACTGGTCACGATCCATTGATTTATGATCCCGCAGTAAGTACAACTACTTATCGCAGAGTGTCTGAAAAGTCTGGTTATGTTGCTACTGTCCCTCAAGCAAACATCTGTATTTCTGCTTTTGGTCGCTTATGGGTGGCTAATACTGCAACAGATAAAGTAACTATTACCTTCTCTGATCTGATTGCAGGTCATGTATGGGGTGGTGGTACTTCTGGCTCATTAGATGTATCCCGTGTATGGCCTAATGGTGCTGATGAAGTCATGGGTTTGGCAGCTCACAATGATTTCTTGTTTATCTTTGGTAAACGACAGATTCTTGTTTATTCTGGTGCTTCTACTCCAGCTTCTCTCGTTTTAAGCGACACAGTAGGTTCTATTGGATGTATTGCAAGGGATACGATTCAAAGTATTGGTTCTGACGTTGTTTTCTTGTCAGATTCAGGTGTTCGTTCACTGATGAGGACAATTCAAGAGAAGTCTGCACCCCTAAGAGACTTGTCTAAGAATGTTCGTTTTGACCTAAATTCAGCTTTGATAAACGAAGTATTGGCTAATCTAAAGTCTGTTTACTCAGAAAAAGAAGCGTTTTATCTGCTTGTACTACCCGCTACTTTTCAAGTTTATTGTTTTGATACCAAACAAACATTGCAAGATGGTGCTTCCCGTGTAACCAAATGGGACTCTATTGCACCAACATCTTTGCGTTCTTTGCGTAATGGCGATCTGTATATTGGTAAAAATGGATATATCGGCAAGTATGATGGTTACTTAGATGACACATCAACGTACCGATTTGCGTACTACACAAACAATGCTGACCTTGGCAATCCAAACCAGATTTCTATTTTAAAAACTATTTCAGCCATTGTCATTGGTGGATCAAATCAGTTCTTAACAATCAATTGGGGATTTGATTATTCAGGCTCATACCAAGCCCAGAATATTTTTATTCCCTCTCAAGAAAGTTATGAATATGGCACTGCTGAATATGGGACTGCTGAGTACACAGGTGGCGTAAAGATAAAAACATTAAGAGCCAATGCTTCTGGTGCAGGAAAGATTGTCCAGACGGGCTATGAGGCAACAATCAATAATATTCAATTGTCTTTGCAAAAGATTGAAATTCAAGCCAAAGATGGCAGAACAGCCTAAGAGGTAAACAATGAGTAACTACACTAAAACAGTAAACTTTGCGACTAAAGACAACTTGTCGCCTGGCAATCCTCTAAAGATTGTCAAAGGTACTGAGATTGACACTGAATACAACAATATCGCCACTGCTGTTGCGACAAAGACAGATAATGCTTCTGCCGCAATTACTGGCGGTACGATTGATGGTGCGACTATTGGTGGTACAACCCCAGCAGCGGGTGCGTTCACAACTCTAGCGGCATCTGGCACAACAACCCTTGCGGGTGCGTTGGTAGGTGCGGTTACTCAAGCGGCATTTAATACTGTCTCAACTACCTTAAATCTGGGCGGTGCAGCTACTGCTGTGAACATTGGTGCGGCTACAGGAACTGCAACAGTAGCTAACACAACCCTAGCGGCTAAAGCAATTACGGCAAGCACCACTTTGGCGGTGACAGGCACTTCAACTTTGACAGGTGCTGTTACGGCAACAGCGGGTGTTACTGGCCCAATCACATCTTCTAGCGCAACCATCACAGGTGGCACGATCACAGGCATCACAGACTTAGCGGTAGCTGACGGAGGAACTGGTGCTTCTACAGCGGCTGGTGCTCTGAATAACCTGTTACCTACTCAAACAGGTAACGCAAACAAGTATCTTCAGACTGATGGCACAAATGCAACATGGGATGCAGTAAGTTTATCTACTGCTGACATCACAGGCACTCTGCCCGTAGCCAATGGTGGTACAGGCGTAACTAGTTCTACTGGTACAGGCTCTGTGGTGTTGTCAAACTCGCCAACACTGGTGACTCCCGCATTGGGAACTCCTGCTTCTGGTGTAGCTACAAACTTAACTGGTTTGCCCTTGACTACTGGTGTGACAGGTACTTTGCCAGTGGCTAATGGTGGTACAGGAATTACATCCTTTGGAAGTGGTGTAGCTACTTTCTTGGGTACTCCTAGTTCTGCTAATTTGGCTTCTGCCGTTACTGACGAAACAGGATCAGGTGCTTTGGTGTTTGCTACCTCTCCTACCCTAGTAACCCCTATTCTTGGAACACCCACAAGCGGCACTTTAACGAATGCAACGGGTTTGCCTATCAGTACAGGTGTTTCGGGTCTTGGAACAGGCGTGGCAACCTTTTTAGCTACTCCTAGTAGCGCAAATTTGCTTTCTGCCTTAACTGATGAAACTGGAACTGGCTCTGCTGTCTTTGCCACTTCACCTACTTTGGTGACTCCTATCCTTGGAACACCTACTAGCGCAACATTAACTAACGCAACTGGATTACCTTTATCTACTGGCGTTACAGGGACATTACCTGTTGCTAATGGTGGAACAGGAACAGCAACTCCTAGTATTGTTGCGGGAACAAACGTAACTGTTACTGGCACATGGCCTAATCAAACAATTGCAGCATCTAGTGGTGGAACTCCTGGCGGCTCTACCACTCAAGTTCAATACAACAATGCAGGTGCATTTGGCGGCATTACTGGAGCTACAACTAACGGCACAGCATTGACTCTTGTTGCTCCTGTTCTTGGAACTCCTGCAAGTGCAACTTTAACAAATGCCACAGGATTGCCATTAACTACAGGTGTAACAGGAACACTACCAGCCGCCAACGGAGGGACAGGTGTTGCAAACAACGCTGCCATGACTGTGACAGGCTCTGGTAACTTTGCGTATACACGAACACTGACAGGCATAACAAACGTCACATTCCCTACAACAGGAACATTGGCTACCTTGGCAGGTTCTGAGACTCTAACTAACAAAACATTGACAACGCCAGTAATCTCAAGCATTACAAACACTGGCACATTGACGCTACCAACAAGCACAGACACATTAGTGGGTAGAGCGACAACTGACACCCTGACAAACAAGACTCTGACAAACCCAACAGTTACAAACTATGTTGAGTCTGTGGTGGCTATTGGTAACTCAGGCACTACGCAAACCTTATCCCTGACAAACGGTACTGTGCAGACTGTGACGATGACAGGCAACTGCACATTTACCATGCCTACAGCCACTGCGGGTAAGTCTTTTATTCTGATCTGCACTCAAGATGCAACGGGTAGCAGAACCGCTACGTTTACAAGTGTTAAGTTTCCAGCAGGAACTGCACCAACGCTAACCACTACGGCAACCACGGGGGTTGATATTCTGACCTTTGTGGCTAACGGCACATCTTGGTTTGGCACATACGCACAGGCGTTCGCATAATGTTTGCGGCTAAAGACTCATTGCTAACCCGCCCGAGTGGCGGCTATCAAATCTCACGCAGTTTGCGCTTTAACAGCGCAGATTCTGCCTACCTTAATCGTACTCCTGCGAGTGCTACAAATCGTCAAATATTTACATGGAGTGCGTGGGTTAAAATTGGAAAATTTGTAGCCGATAGTATACTTATAAGTTCAGGAAATGGTAGCAGTGCATGGGGAAACATAGAATTTAATTCAAATGCAATAACCATTATTGAAGTCAATCCGGGCGTAAATTATTATTTGGTTACTACGCAATTGTTTCGTGACCCATCTGCGTGGTATCACTTGGTTGTAGCATTTGATACAACACAAGCAACTGCATCAAACAGAATTAAACTTTATGTAAATGGCGTTCAAGTAACATCATTTACAACTTCAACCTATCCATCACAAAACTACAATACTTGGTACAACAGTGCTACACAACATGGAGTTGGTAGACTATTTGATGGTCTTGTATCATATTATTTTGATGGCTATCAAACTGAAGTAAATTTAATCGATGGTCAAGCCTTAACCCCATCATCATTCGGTGAAACAAACGCACAAACAGGCGTATGGCAACCTAAAGCCTACTCAGGCTCATACGGCACTAACGGCTTCTATCTGAACTTCTCAGACAACAGCAACACCACAGCCGCTACATTGGGTAAAGACTACTCAGGTAACGGCAACAACTGGACACCTAATAACTTTAGCGTGACTGCGGGTGCGGGTAATGACTCTCTTGTTGATGTGCCTACGCCTTACGGCGTGGATACTGGCGTGGGTGGAACTGTGCGGGGGAATTACTGCACATTAAATCCACTTATAGTTAATTATCAGACCACAACATACACAAATGGAAATTTAGAAGGCCGCGCAACTGGTGGTGGATGGTCTGGGATGCAGGGGACACTTTCTGTATCGACAGGAAAATGGTACTGGGAAGTAAATGTCACTACATCCGATAATATATTTGTTGGAATTGCAAGAACAACTATGAATTTTGCAACGATAAACCCACAAAATGTTAGTGGGTCAGTTGTTTATTTTGCAATTGATGGTCACAAACGAGTTGACGGGACTGACACTACTTATGGTGCAACTTTTGCAATAGGCGACATCATAGGAGTTGCATTAGATTTAGACGCAAACACAGTCACTTTCTACAAAAATAACGCATCTCAAGGTGCGATTAGTCTTGCATCGACTACGTTAAATGGAACTAGTATTATTCCGCTAAATGTGACCGCAATTGATGGAACAATAGCAGTTTGCAACTTCGGTCAACGCCCATTTGTTTACACAGCCCCAAGTGGCTTCAAAGCACTTTGCACACAAAACTTGCCAACGCCTACTATTGGGGCGACTACGGCTACGCAAGCTGGTAAGTTCTTTAATCCTGTGACTTTTACTAGCCCAAATGGTGGTGCTGTAGTTACTGGCGTAGGTTTTCAACCTGATTTCACTTGGAATAAAGCAAGAAGTACAGCAGAAAGTCATTTGATTTTTGATGCGGTTCGTGGCAACAGTACATATTTAATTACAAACAATACAAACGTTGAAGCAACTTTTACAAATGGTTGGATCCCTAGTTCAGATGGTTTTACTATTGCAGTAGGTGGGTTAAGCTCTTCTCAGACTTATGTCGCTTGGAACTGGAAAGCCAACGGCTCTGGTTCATCCAACACATCAGGGTCAATTACTTCAACAGTAAGCGCAAACACTACGAGTGGGTTTAGTGTGGTGACTTATACAGGTACAGGGGCTAACGCTACTGTAGGTCATGGTTTGGGTGTTGCGCCATCAATGGTTATTACCAAATCAAGAAGTGATGTAGGTGGATGGGCTGTTTACCATATATCTACTGGTGCTTCATATTATTTGCTTTTGAACGGCACAAGTACAGCCGCAAATGAACCAACACTTTGGAATAACACCGCACCAACATCTACTAGGTTTTCAATAGGAACTTCAGGTGCGGCAAATACTTCAGCGGCAACCTATGTCGCCTATTGCTTTGCACCAATAGCAGGATATTCTGCGTTTGGCTCTTACACAGGCAATGGTTCTGCTGATGGTGTATTTGTTTACACAGGATTTAGACCTGCATTTGTAATGGTGAAGCGCACTGATAGCACTTCTGATTGGTACATTTGGGATACCAAAAGAGATACATATAACGTAGTTACAAATACATTATTGCCAAACTCCTCGGGTGCTGAAACATCTGCAACTTCTATTGATGATTTGTCTAATGGTTTTAAATGTCGTTCTGCAACTGTAGTTAACGCATCAGGCGGCACATACATCTACATGGCCTTTGCAGAAGCACCGCAAAAATTTAGTTTGGCCCGTTGAGGTCTAGGAGAAAACAATGTTCACACTAAACGGCAGAACACTAAACCCTGATGAGGGGTTTCAGCACGAGGGTACAAGCTACCCACAGAATTGGCTACGCCTGACAAGCCTTGAGGAAAAGCAAGCCATTGGCATTGTGGAAACGCCTGATGTTGTTGCACCTTGGTATGACCAACGCTTTTATTGGGGCGTGGACAATCCCAAACTCTTGAACGACAGAGAAGAGTCTGATGAGCAAGGCAACCCCATGTATGTCCAAATCTTAGGCACAGTTGATGGACAGCCAGCAATGCTCAACTCCACAGAACGTCTAATAACAAGGGGCATGAAGCATCAGTGGATTGCTCAGTTTAAACAAGCGGCAAACTCACAACTGGCTCAGACTGATTGGATGGTCATTCGCAAGGCAGAAAGAGACATTGCTATTCCTAGTGATGTGGTAACTGCAAGGGCTGCCATCATTGCAAACTGCACAGCTAAAGAAGCGGCTATTACTGCTTGCACCACTGTGGAAGAGTTGATTATTGTGGTAACTGGCGCATAAAGGAAAATATCATGGCTATCTCTGATGCACTTGCTTGGCGGTTAAACAGTGGTGGTACTGCTGATGACCTCTATAGCGATATTCGTACATTCTTGGGGACAAACCCAGATGCTGCTGCAACACAAGCCGCAATGCGTCAGTATGGCATTTCTGGTGAGGATGTAGCCGCTGCCACAGGTGGTGCTTCTGGTGGTTTGCTAAGTGGCAATATCTTAGCGGGTGCTAGTTGGAATAGCTCGAATACAGCTTTACAGAATCAACTGACTGAAGCTACTGGTCAAGCCACATCAAACTATGCGGTTGCAGGATCGACTACTACTGACACTCTTAACCAACTAAATACATATTTAGCGGGTGGTGGTCAGTTTGACCCTAATGCTACTGTTTACTTGCAAGCAGGTGGTGTTGACTTCATTACTGGTGTAGACAAGGCAGTTGTAAAAGATAACTTAAACCAGATTGTCAAGACTCTTGGCGATCAAGGTGTTAATGTTGTTCTTACTGGCTCACCTTATGCTAAGTCTGTGCAAGATGTAATTGACAACAAATTTGATCCTAAAGTTGACCAGATTTATACAGATGTTGCCAAGGCCAACTCTAATGTTGCTTTGGTTGGTACTCAAGGTGAGATTCTGCAAAATAAAGCATTGTTGGTAGACGCTTTGCACACCAATGCTGAAGGTACGGCAGTTTATAACCAATCAGTTATTGATGCTTTATCTCAGTTTAAACATGAAGTGCCGTCTAGCACTCCGCAAGCAATTGCTCAAGTACAGAAGACAAATACTGTAGCTACAACTCCTGCTGTTATTACTCAGGCTGCGGCTAGTCCTGTAGTTGCTCAGTCATTGGCTACACAAAGTGTTGATAGTTTAATCAAAGCTGGTAATTTAAATCCAACTCAAATTGCTAACTCAACAGGTGTTTCAGTTGGAGAAATTCTTACTAAAGTAGCTTCAACTGTTCCTCAAGGTCAAACAGTAACCCTTGGTGATACCATTATCCAACCAGAATATAGAGTTACTGGTTCTGGTGAGACACAAGAGATTGGTAATCTTGAGACTATTTACACATCTAAAACTACTGGCGATCCTAATTATCGTGCGCCTGTTGGTTCAGAGATTCAACAATATGGTGCAGATGGAACATTTATAGGAACTGGCAAAACTCAAAAAACTGCAAATTCATTTTTAGGCGGTTTAGCTGAAGCATTTAATGACCCTGTTGTCCAAGCCGCCTTCTTGGGTTTAGGCGGTGGTGGGTTCTTAGGAAGTCAATTAGGTCTTACAGGCTCTACAGCACAAGCAGTTGGCACAGGACTTTTTAAAGGTGGTGCGGCTGCGGCTGGTGGTGCTGATATTGGAGAAGCCTTAAAAGTTGGTCTATTAAGCGGTGGTTTGGTTTATGGTGGTAATGCGCTTAATAACTACTTAACTACAGGCACTACTGCTGAACCTTCTATTACAGAGCGTCAATTTGCTATTGCAGATGCCAAGAATTTAGCAAGCCAAGGTTTATCAACTACTCAAATTGCTGATACTTTGGCGGCTGGAGGCTATAACGAAGCAATTATTGATAGAGCAATATCTTCTTTAACAGGTTCTACTGCATCTACGTTGCCAACACCAGGTGCTGTTAATGTTATAGGCACTGCTACTCCTGCAATCAATGCGGGTCTATTAAGTGGTTTGGTTGTTCCAAAAACTACTCTTTCAACTCCTGCTGCAAGTACGGCAATAAGCACTCCAGTAACACAAGGTGGAACTGTAAATGTAACTGGTACAGCACAACCACAAATGGTAGACCAAGCGACATTAAACTTGGTTGCTAGTCAACTTGCTTCTAATTTAGGGACTAATGCTAATTTAGGAGCAACAAACAATTTAGCAAATTTACAAGTTACAGCAGATAGACCTGCTACTACGCAAGAGATTACAAATGCAATCCTTGCGACTGTACCTAATGTAACGCTTCAACAAGCACAAACTCAAGCGCAAGTATTGATTACAAGTGGTCAGAACTTGACTACCAATGATTTGATTAGTGCTGTATCTTCTGTATCGCCAAACATTACAAATAGTGTTGCAGAGCAGATTATTACTAGCACAAACTCAACTGTTATTCCTTCAATAGTTAATTCTTTGGCATCAGTTGCTGCGTCTACAATTCCTGCTAGTTCAATTCCAACTCAAACAATTACTGATAAAAGACAACCTAGCATTACCAGTGATTTAACTGCGGCAGCAATTCCGTTAATTCAGCCAAGTTCACCTTTAACATTGCCTGAAATACCAAGGCAACCAACAACGCCAACAACATCCAATCCTTTGCTAAACACAGCAGCCTCATTGGGACTGTCAAGTTTGTTGGGTTCAGCTGGAGCTAACTTGATCTCTGGTGGTCTTGGTACTGCGGGTAATCTTTTGCAGATGCAAACATCAAGAGAAGCTGCTCAACGAGCGCAAGCAATGATTGATGCTGAAACAAAAGCGGCTAAAGATGCGGCTCAGTTCAGACCTATTGGCATGACCACAAGGTTTGGAACATCTCAGTTTGGCTTTGATCCTGTAACTGGAAGACTATCAAGTGCGGGTTACAACTTAACACCAGATGTTAAAGCCCAACAAGATCGTTTCATGGCTTTGTCTAATCAAGGTTTGACACAAGCTGAACAAGCACAATCTCAATTTGCTCCTCTTCAAACAGGCGCACAAAGGTTGTTTGGATTGGGTAATCAGTACTTGGCTCAGTCTCCTGAAGCAGTTGCTCAGAACTATCTCAATCAGCAGATGAGTTTGTTGCAACCAGGCAGAGAGTTGGAACTTGCTAATCTGCAAAACAAACTTCAACAACAAGGTCGTGGTGGTCTTTCTGTGGCTCAAGGTGGCACTATGGGTGCTACTACTCCTGAACTGCAAGCCCTGTACAACGCTAGAGCTGCTCAAGAGGCTCAATTGGCAGCTAATGCACAACAAGCGGGTCAGAGGGATGTATTGTTTGGTGCGGGATTGCTTGGTCAAGGCTCACAAGCTATGGGTCAATACTATGGTGGTCAACAAGCCGCTTATGCGCCTTATACCGCTGCTTTGGGACAAGCACAGACCTTGGAGACTTTGGGGCAACAACCATACAACATGGGTGTTAACTTGGGACAAATTGGCTCACAAGCAGGGTTTAATGTTGGTCAACTAGGTTTAAAAGGAGCGCAATTGAGTGCTAATTTGGCAACAAGTGCTGATGCAACACGCAATCTCTTGGCTCAAGGCTTAACTGCTGCTGGAAATCCTAATGCCATGTTTGGTCAAGCAATAGGTGGTTTATTTGGAGCTGGCTTATCAGGTCTTCAATCTGCTTTTAGCCAAACTCCTTTGGGTTCATCAGGATTTGGAACTGGGTTGGCTTATGGCAATCAAGACCTTGGCTTATATTTATAAGGAATCATCATGGCAACAAGCATAGTAGAAGGTCTTTTTGGTTTGACTCCGCAAATGTATGAGAACCAACAATATAACCAAGACTTGAATCGTGGAATTTCACTAGCGCAATTATCGCCAGGTGCTGCGGCTCAAGCGGGATTACAGGCTAGTGTCGGTCAACTAGGTCGTGGATTTGCGGGTGCTATGGGTATTGAAGACCCTCAGTTGAAGATGATTAGCACTCGTAATGCTATTGCTCAACAAATAGACCAGACTAATCCTGAATCGATCCTAAAAGGTGCTCAGATGTTGGCACAAGCTGGAGATCAGCAAGGTGCTATGGCATTGGCTCAATATGCTCGTCAAGCACAGAGTGAAAT
>Ga0209596_1003552_pt1 | contig 12264 bp, 12 predicted proteins | sample M_130807_MF_Meta_FD_187314 | JGI IMG/M metagenome (GOLD analysis project Ga0209596, IMG submission 187314) | Freshwater microbial communities from Lake Montjoie, Canada to study carbon cycling - M_130807_MF_MetaG (SPAdes) (version 2) | ecosystem: Environmental > Aquatic > Freshwater > Lake... | reverse complement strand
ACAAAAGCTCTGCACACACTTGCTGTCTGCTCGGGACGAAGCGCAACGCGACGACCACCCTTGTCTTCAAAGTCATACATTTCTTTGGTCACCACTTCGGTCGCTTCACCCAGACGCAAAAAGACCCCAAGGTCTTCAAACATCGGTGGAATGATCAGCTGGTAGCCCGCATCCTGCACAACCGAGGCGAACACTTCTTGAAATTCGCGCCAGCGTGCGGCATCCGGGGCCAAAATATCCCGAGTTCCAGGGCTAGTTGAAAAAACCGTCACACAATGAGGTTAGACGCTGGATGCTCCGTTGACATCACACGATACGCGTCATATACGGAATCAATGCGCTTGATTGTGTGCAAAACCGATTGTAAATGACCGGGATCGGCGAACTCAAATTCGAATCGCATCTTGGCCACACGGTCTGCGCCCGTATGAGTCGTGCAGGAAACTATGTTGACATGCTCGTTCGATAATGCATTGGCTACATCACGAAGTAGACGGGATCGATCGAGAGCGACGACTTCAACGGCCGCAATAAATGTTGCTCCCTGGAGAATGCCCGTCCACTCTGCATCCACAACTCGCTCTAGATTCTGCGAAACGAGCGAAATCGCACTCAGACAGTCCGCGCGATGAATGTTGACGCCTTTGTTTCGATTTTGACCCTGCCCGATGAATCCCAAAATCTCGTCACCAGGAACTGGGGTACAACATTTGCTGAGCCGTACAACCACATCATCCATTCCCTCAACATGTACGCCCGCCTGCTGATCACTGCTATCACTCTGCACAAAGTTGCGGGTGCCAACCGACAACTGCTCGCTACCCGGCGCTTTTCGAATTGCTTTAGCCATTCGTGCGGCAATTGCATCTGCTTGTACGTGACCTTCACTGATGGCCAAAAACAAAGCAGGAGCATCGGCGTAATTCATCAATTCAATTTCTTGAGTAAATATCTCGGAGTCGAGCACCTTTTGGACAGGCACGCCTTCTTGTCGCAATGCTTCGACCAAATCATCATGACCGTTCTCAACCAGATCATCAATGCGCTCACGCGAAACCCACTGCTTGATTTTGCTTTTCGCTTTTGGTGAAGCAACAAAATTCATCCATTCTTCAGACGGTTCGGCACTCTCGGCTGTTGAAGTCAAAATCTCTACTGTGTCGCCAGAGTTCAGCACAGTATCGAGTGGTACAAGTCGGCCATTGACTCTCGCGCCCATGCACGAATGACCGATCTCTGTGTGCACTGCATAGGCAAAGTCAACTGGTGTTGCCTGCACCGGCAAAGCAATCACTCGACCTTTTGGTGTAAATGCAAAGATCTCATCTTGATCAAGATCGCTCTTGAGGCTTTCTAGGAACTGCCGTGGATCAGAGACTTCGTCTTGCCAGTCAATGATGCGATTTAGCCAGTCGACATCGGTAGATGGAACTCCATCTTTATACGACCAGTGCGAAGCAACTCCCCATTCTGCACGTTGGTGCATATCTCTAGATCGAATCTGCACCTCAATCGGTTTGCCACTTGGCCCGATCACCGTGGTATGCAGTGATTGATATAAATTAAATTTCGGCATTGCAATGTAATCTTTGAACCTGCCGACTACCGGTTTCCAGTGACCGTGAATACAGCCAAGTACGCCATAACAATCTTTTACCGAGTCAACAACAATCCGAATTGCCATGAGGTCAAAAATTTCGTCGAAGTCCCGACCCTTCTGCACCATTTTTTCATACAAACTCCAGAGGTGTTTGCCACGGGATGTCAGCTCTGCTTCGATGTGAACTTCTTTGAGCCAGATACCCACTTGACCCAAAGCTTTTGCTAAAAAAATATCTCGCTCTGGTGCACGAGTTGAAACAAGGTAATCAAGTTCGGCATAGCGTTTTGGGTATAAGGCTGCGAACGAAAGATCTTCAAGTTGCTGTTTTACTTCCTGCATACCCAATCTGTGCGCTAATGGTGCATAGATATCAAGAGTCTCTTGAGCAACACGACGTTGTTTGTCAAGAGGTGCCGATGCAATAGTGCGCATGTTGTGCAAACGATCGGCCAATTTGATGATCAAGACGCGCATATCTTTGGCCATCGCCACGAGCAATTTGCGCATCGTCGCCGCTTGCTGTGCTTCTCGAGAATCAAACTGCAGTCGTTCAAGCTTGGTCAGACCATCCACGATTCCAGCGACCTCTGTGCCGAATGATGATTCAACATCTGCGAGCGTGATCTCCGTATCTTCAACCGCATCGTGCAACAGGGCCGCAATGAGTGAGACTTCATCCAGACCAATTTCTGCCACGATTCGAGCAACAGCAATGGGATGACTGATATAGCCCTCGCCGCTCATCCGCGACTGATGCTGATGTGCCGCGCGCGCCATTTCGTAAGCCGCTGTAATTTGAGATACGGAACCCTTTGGATGCCTACTTCGGTACGCCGACAACAAGGGGACGAGTTCTTCAACAACTACTGATTGATTACGCCGCCAGGGCAAGACACGCGATGTAGCGCTCATCTGTCGCCCACTGCGGGCACCAATTTCTGACCCATAACCCTCAGTGTAGGGGCAGCCTTAACGGCGACGATTTTTTCGCGGACGCGGAGGATGCGACAACGCCGAACTTGCCATTACGGTTTCGCGTTCAATATCAGCCTGAGTGGCATTGGCTGCACTTGAGTCACCGACCGTCCGTGTCACAACTTTCTTTGAAGTTGCACCGAGTCGCGCCATTTCTTCACCAAGTCGAAGTGATCCCTCCAACGAGCGATACTTCGTCTCGCGGCCTTTAAATACCGCCAAGAGTGGCGTTGCAATGTAAATCGACGAGTAAGCACCGAGCAACAAGCCAACCAACAGCGCCAAAGCAAACTCCTGCAAGGCAATTGCACCCATGACCCACGATCCGAGCACCAACAAAGAAAGCACCGGTAGAACTGCCGCAAGCGATGTGTTAATTGAGCGCATTAACACTTGATTCATCGAAACGTTAATAATGTCGCCGTACGACACCTTGGCAGCCGAGTACCGCGTTGTATTCTCGTGCACTTTGTCGAACACCACGATGGTGTCGTACAACGAAAAACCAAGAATGGTCAAAAATGCGATCACCGTTGCAGGGGTCACTGAAAAGCCGAATGTGGAATAGACGCCAACCGAAATCAAGACGTCGTGAACCATTGCAAGAATTGCAGCAACAGCCATCTTCCATTCGAAGCGCCAAGCGATGTACATCGACACGATGACAAAGAAAATCAACAGTGCGCGAATCGCCTTTTCGGTAATGCTTCGTCCCCATGATGAACTCACTGAAGCAACACTCACTTCTTGTATATCAACTCCAGCTTTGGTGCTCAATGCGGTCTGCACGACCGTGCGAGTCTCGGTCGAGATTTCACCCACCTGTGCACGAATACGTTTTCCATCAGCACCATTCAGCACCTGAATTTTTGCATCAGCAGTTGGAATGTTGTTGGTTTCCAAAATTGTGCGCACATCTTCAACTGTGATCGTGGTCGCCGGCACTTCCCATGCGACTCCGCCCTTGAAGTCGATTCCCAAGTTGAGTCCTTGAGCGAAGAGCGAAACAAAGGTCACCACAACAAACGCAATTGAGATACCGAATCCCCACCAGCGACGACCAACAAAGTTGAAGGTGGTCTCGCCTCGATAAAGCCTGCCAAACATGCCGCTCATTGCGCGCTCGTTTCTGGCAGCGCAACGCCCAAAACTTTGCGTCCGTTCAAGAACTTGCTTCGTGCGAGCAACAACACCGCTGGTCTTGTAAAGAAGTAAGCGACAATCACGTCGCACAATGTAGAAAGTCCGAGGAAGAATGCAAAGCCACGTACAGAACCAACCGTCAGCCACCAAAGCACAAGGGCTCCCAAGAATGACACCGTGTCAGCAGCCAGAATTGTGCGCCAAGCGAGAGCGAAGCTTCGTTGGGCGGAGCTACGCAGTGTTCTTCCAGCGTGCAATTCATCTTTGATTCGTTCGAAGAACACAACATATGAGTCGACAGTTACACCAATGGACACGATGATGCCGGCCACTCCAGAAAGTGTGAGCGCAAGACCGTTTGAACGAGAAATGAACGCAATGATGCTCCACAACAGTGCACTCGACACCATCAGTCCACCGACCACGACGATTGTCAGCATGCGGTAGTACACAAAGAAGAATGCCATCACCAAGAGCACACCAATGAGACCAGAAATAATTGCTGCACGTAGTGAGTCTTTACCAAGTGTTGGCGAAACAGTTTGCACCGTGGCAACCTTGAATTTGACTGGGACAGCGCCGAATTCGAGGATCTTTGCAAGGTCACGAGCTTCGGATTGAGAAAAATCACCACTGATCTGCACATTGCCGCCAGTAAATACTGCCTCTTGCACAGTTGGAGCCGAAATAACTTTGCCGTCCAATGCAATAGCAACGCGCGCCGTAGGGCATGTTGCATCGCGATTAAAACATTTAGTTGTCAATGCATTCCACAAGTCTGCGCCATCTGCTCCTTTGCGCAATTCAACCGTGACAGTCCAGTTTCCATTGTTGATCACAGCCTGTGCATTGTTGGTAAACACTTTGCCAGTTGCACCTGCTGGGCCTACGAGGTATGCCTCGCCGTTTTGACCAAGCAACACCGCATTGGCATTTGGGTCTGTGGTGTCCTCTGATACCGAAATATTCGATGCAGCTGCAGTAGGTGCAGTTGTATCAGTTGGTGCTGGCACGGTTGTGTCGGCGCCTGCAGGAACAGTCGTAGCAGCACCCCTGCTTCGCACACTGCCTGGGCCACCCTCTGTTGCGGCGATGGTCGTATCAACCACAGTCGTGTCAAGAACAGTTGTATCTGTGCCTGGAATCGTTGTAGAGGTGTCGGTATTGAGAGTGCCTGCTTGCAGCACTGGGCGCAACAACAACTCACCCTGTCGGCCGATGATATCGAGTGCTTTTTGCTGATCGCTCACACCAGGCAAGTTGACAACAACATTGTTGCCCTGGCGAGTGATTTCTGGTTCTGAAACTCCGAGCGCATTGACGCGCTGGCTGATGATGTCGACCGCCTGCGAGAGTGCACTAGGGGTGAACTCGCCCTCTGGTTGAAGTGTGACCGATGCGCCACCCTGCAAGTCGAGCCCTAGCGCTGGAACGTTGCCTGCCAAAAGATTGCCCGTCAAGAGTGCACTCACCATCACCACTATCCCGAGGAGAGAGAAAAAAAGACGTCGTGCCATATTAAAAAGACCCGCAAATGATTGAGCGGTGCCGACCTACTTCTTTTCGTTCTTGTCGGAAGAAGACTGATCGTTTGAGTTTGGTGTTGACACCTTTGTGGCGATCGCACTACGCGCTACTCGAATTTCAACCTTCTCTGCAATATCCAACCAGACATAACCATCTTCAATGGCAGAGATAAAACCGTAAATACCGGAAGCCAAAATGACTTCGTCTCCCTCTTGTAAGGCACTCTGCAAGTTGCGTGTCTCTTTTTGGCGCTTGCGCTGTGGGCGAAGCAGAAGAAAATACATCGCTCCAAAAATCAGCACCAGTGGGAGGATCGACAGGATGCCGCCACTCGATTTGGTTGTAGTTGTTGCTGCGCCAATTGTGGCGAAAAGACTGATGAACATAAGTCGTAACTCTATCGCTCCACCGACCTAAGCCGCAGTGCCCCAAACGGCCAAAATATCTTGCCGCAATGCTTCAAAACGCCCACCAATAATTGCATCTCGCATTTGATCCATGAGCGAGAGCGTCCATGCAATGTTGTGTATCGAAACCAGTCGAGACGCAGTCGGCTCGCCCACCTGAAATAAATGCCTGATATACCCGCGGGTATGACGCGCACACACTGAGCATGAACAAGTTGGGTCAATTGGATCATTGCTCAAGGTGAACTCTGATCGCTTCAAGTTGACACGACCCTGTGTCGTCAGCGCTGTTCCATGCCGACCGAGTCGAGTTTGCAATACACAATCAAACTGATCGACACCAAGATGAACCGCCTCAACGAGAGACGCAGGATCCCCCACGCCCATCAAATATCGAGGACGATTGAGTGGCAGGTGCGCAAGCGCAGCCTCTAGCGCTGGCAACATCTCCTCGCGCGACTCGCCAACAGATAATCCTCCAATGCCGTACCCGTCAAAATTGAGTTCTGCAGTGCGTACTGCGCTCTCTGCTCGCAAGTGGACATCAATGCCACCCTGCACGATCCCAAACAGCGACTGATCAGTACGTGTGTGTGTCGAAATAGCGCGTTGCGCCCAAGACGACGTTCGCTCAAGTGCAAGACGCACAACATGTGCTGGTGAAGGAAGCGGCGGACAGACATCGAGCACCATCTGAATATCGGCACCCAACAACTGTTGCGTGTGCACTGCCGACTCTGGTGTGTAGCGATGCCGCGAGCCGTCGTATGTCGACTTAAACGTGACACCGTCATCATCCACATCGGGGTTCAGTGAGAAGACCTGAAAACCGCCCGAGTCGGTCAGCGTCAAACCCTTCCATCCAGCAAATGCACCAAGGCCACCCATTGCGCTGACTGTCTCTGCTCCTGGGCGCAACATCAGGTGGTAGGTGTTGCCGAGCACGATCTGTGCGCCTAAGTCTTCATAATCAGCGGCGCTCAAATATTTAATCGCACCGCGAGTACCCACCGGCATAAAACATGGCGTGGTGTACGAACCTCTATGAGTTACAGCAGTTCCCGCACGAGCGTTGCCGTCCACAGCATCTGTGGTGAACTGAACAGGAAACATCAACTACACGGTACTGGCATGCACTAGCTGGCAAGTTACTATTCGATGCGACGGGCCAGAAGCATTGCATCACCGAACGAAAGCATCCGATATTCGCGAGCAATCGCCCCTTCGTAGAGTTTGCGCCACCGAGTACCAACAAATGACTGAATCATCAGGAGCAATGTTGTTCGCGGCATGTGGAAATTGGTCATCATCATGTCAACTACTTTCCAATCGAAGCCGGGAGTTATAAATAAATTCGTACGGCCTTCCAATTGTCCAAACTTTGCCGCACTTTCTAAAGCGCGTGTTGCTGTTGTGCCAATAGCGATCACTCTCGCACCCTTCGAACGTGCGTCGTTACATGCGGTCATTGTTGTTATCGGAACTCGATATGACTCTGTGTGGATGAGATGTTCAAGTGGGTTATCGACCGAAATCGGCTTAAATGTGTCAAGACCTACCACCAACTCAACCTCGCAGATTGACACGCCTACATCCCGAATCCGTTGCAACAATTCTGGAGTGAAATGCAAACCTGCAGTTGGCGCCGCTGAAGATTTCTGGTCGTGCGCAAAAACAGTCTGATAACGCTCGGCGTCCTGCAATACCTCGGTGATGTAAGGCGGTAGAGGCATGTTGCCGTATTTTGCGAGCTGGTCCACAACATTGCCACCGAGCAAGCGGATCAAAAATGTGTCGCCAGCCTCCGTGCGCTCGCCCACCTCTAAAAACTCAGTGTCGTCCGACGAATACAGAATCTCTCCCACCTTCAACTTGCCACCAGGTCGCAACAATGATTCCCACGTTGCAGTATTTGCATGTTTTTCTTCCAGCAGTAATGCTTCAACGACTCCGCCACTCGCCCGATGCAAGATCACTCGGGCTGGCATTACCCGTGTGTGATTAACAACGACGACATCACCAGGTCTCACAAACTCAACAAAATCAGAGACATAACAATGCGCTGGTTCGCTATTGGGATCGTTTGAATCAATATCGACGAGCAGCCGCGCAGCATCACGTGGCTCTATTGGGTGCTGCGCGATGAGATGTTGCGGCAAGTCGTAATCAATATCCGATAGATGCATAGCGACTAGAGAAACTTAGGCGAAAAGATCTGGATGTTGAGCAGGTGCCTGCAAACCAAGGTGCGCATAGGCAAGCGGCATTGCAACACGACCTCGCGGGGTGCGCGCAATCATCCCCTGCTGAATCAAGAATGGCTCATATACGTCCTCGATTGTTTCCGTCTGCTCACTGACACTGATCGCCAGTGTGGACAATCCAACTGGTCCGCCACCGAACTGAACGCAGATTGCACTCAACACCGCACGGTCAACTTTGTCGAGCCCTAATTCATCTACACCAAAAACGCTCAAGGCTTCATTAGCGGACTTCTTGTCAACTGTGCCGTCACCACGAACTTCCGCGAAATCTCGAACTCGTCGCAAGAGACGATTAGCAATTCTTGGTGTTCCGCGCGAGCGTCGAGCAATTTCCGCAGCACCCTGAGCATCAATATCGACCTGCAAAATACCTGCTGCACGACTGATGATTGATTGCAACTCGTTGTTGTCGTAGTAATCAAGTCGCGCAACAAGCCCAAACCGATCACGCAGTGGCCCGGTGATCATCCCGGTACGAGTCGTTGCTCCGATCAACGTGAACTTGGGCAATGTCAGGCGAATCGACGAAGCAGATGGACCTTTGCCTACGACTATGTCGATCTGAAAATCTTCCATTGCCGGATACAAGATCTCTTCAACAGTGCGTGACAAACGGTGAATCTCATCAATGAACAAAACATCGTTGTCTTCGAGCTTGGTCAAAATTGCCGCCAAGTCGCCAGCACGCTCGAGTGCTGGACCCGATGTGACATGGAGGTGTGCGGACATTTCGGTCGCAACAATTCCGGCGAGTGTGGTTTTGCCAAGACCGGGAGGACCGGCGAACAACAGATGGTCCGCTGCTTGACCGCGGCGCCTCGCAGCCTCAAGCACGATGCTCAAGTGCTCTTTGAGTTCTCGCTGACCGACAAAGTCAGACAACGACCGCGGTCGTAACCCAACTTCATCCAACATCTCGCCGTCGTCGCTCTCGTCTTGGGAGCGCTTATGCGGGTCTACAAATTCTTCACGCACGTTTGACTCCTAATGCATTAAGCGCCTGACGCAACATGTTCTCGGCAGTGTCAGCGGCAGACAACTCTCGCAAAACATCGCGAATCTCTTCATTTGAATACCCAAGACCAGTCAATGCTTCGCGAACATCAGTTACTGCCCGATGACCTTGCGACTGCTCACCTTGTGGCGTGTCCATAATTGGCAGATTCATTCGGCCCTTTAATTCGATCAGCAAACGATCAGCAGTCTTGCGACCTACACCCGACACGAGCGTCAGTGCACCATGATCATTTGTTGCAACGATGTCGATCAGCGCTCGAGGCGTGTGCGTTGCAAGAATTGCCATCGCCATGTTTGGTCCAACTCCGTGAGTGGCAATCAAGATCTCAAATGTACGTCGTTCATCTCGTTCCAAAAATCCGTACAAAGTTTGTGCGTCTTCGCGAATGTGTTGATGCACGTAAACAAAAGCTTGTGATGTCGGTTCGAGTTCACCAAGTGTGCGCGGCGTGACGTGGACGAGATAGCCGACACCTCCGACTTCGAGCAACACAGTCAAATCTTGATTTCGTTCAATCACCACTCCACGCAATGACCCGATCACTGTGCACCCACCGCTGTTTCAGCGCGCAGAATGCTGCTGCGCAATGGGGTTATTGCCAAATGGCACAATGCAATCGCTGCGGCATCAGCAGCATCAGCAGGTTCAGGCAATGTCGAAAGACCAAGACGTTGTTGCACCATTTTTTGCACCTGCAACTTATTGGCCGTACCCGAACCAGTCACTGCACTTTTCACTTGGCTTGGTGTGTACTGCACCACGTCAATGTCCAACCGGCTCGCCATCGCCAGCACCAATCCACTCACCTGTCCAACACTCATTGCAGTTCGCACATTGTTCTGAAAAAATACCTGCTCAACCGCAATTGCATTCGGTCGAGTTTCATCGATCAGTTTTTCAATATCTAATTGCAGAGCACAGAGCCTGTGCTGCAACGCTTCGGTTGCTGGAGTCGTCATCACCCCAAGCGCAATCACGTCGGTTTGCCGCAGCGATTGACTGCTCAATACTGCGTAACCACAGCGGGTCAGACCGGGGTCAATCCCAAGGACCACGAGAGCCGGCTTCTGGGCGAACATATGTTCTATCTTAGTGCCAAAACACCGATCAGGTAAGGATTTAGACCGCCGAACGAAGTGCTGCAACTAGTTCGTCAACTGGACGAAAGGTAAGTCCGACCGCTGATCTGTGCACATATCGGATCACCCCTTGGGCGTCCAGTACAAAAATACTGCGCCTCACCATGCCCAAGAGTCCGACAACTCCATACGCCTGAGCGACATCTTTGTCGGTATCGGCCAACAACGGAAACCCGAAACCGTGCTTGGCGGAAAATGCATCATGGCTTGCAACGTCCTGAGCCGAAATACCAATCACCTGTGCTCCGATGCCATTGAACTGCGCAAGCTCATTGTTGTAGGAACACAATTGCTTGGTGCACACTGCAGTGTTGTCGCCTGGATAAAAAACCAGAACAACAGGCTTTCCTGCATAGTCAGACAATGAATACGACTTGCCACCGCTGCCAAGCAGTGTGAACCCTGGCGCCTTTTCTCCAACTGCAATGCTCATGACGCAGCCTCCTCAAGAATTGCATCGCTCATATCAAAATTAGCGTACACATCTTGTACGTCATCGTTATCTTCCAGATCATCCATAATGCGAAGAATCGCCTTAGCGTCAGCGATGTCGGTTACTGGAACTTGTAGAGAGGAAACCATCGTCGACACTGCGCTTACAACTGTCATGCCTGCAGTTTCCAATGAAGATTTCAATTCGTATAAGGCGTGCGAATCACATGTCACGCGCCATGTATCACCGTCATCCACCACATCTTCCGCTCCGTGTTCAAGCGAAACCATCATCACTTCGTCTTCCGAGACCGATTTATCAATCTGCACGACACCCTTGCGTGAAAACTGCCAACCCACTGCACCAGGTTCTGCCATTGCGCCACCCGACTTACTAAACGCAAGGCGCACATCCGATGCGGTGCGATTGCGATTATCGGTGAGCGCGTCAATCAACATTGCAACACCACCTGGCGCATAAGCCTCATAAGTGATCGATTCAAATGCTGCACCTGTGTGCTCTCCCATTCCACGTTTGATCGCTCGATCAATTGCGTCATTTGTCATTTGCGCAGCCTTAGCTTTGAGCACGATGGTTCGCAACGAGGCATTGGATGCTGGGTCGCCGCCGCCCTCTCGGGTGCTGACTTCAAGTTGTCGTGCAAGTTTTGCAAACGTTTTGCCACGGGCCTTGTCGGCTTTGCCCTTTTTGTGTTTGATCGTTGCCCATTTGGAATGGCCTGACATCTCTACACCTCCTGCAAAAACAATGAATGAATACGATTATCGCTAGTCAATTCTGGATGAAACGACGCCACCATAACTGAACCTTGTCGCGCCAACACCACTTTGTCCTCGTGCGTTGAAAGTACCTCAACCATCGGGCCTCTTCGAACCACCTGCGGAGCCCGAATAAACATGGCATGAAAAGGCGACTGTAGGCCTTCAACTGTCAGTTCCGTCTCAAAGCTTTCCACTTGGCGACCATAGGCGTTGCGCTGAACATCTATATCAATCGCTCCAAAAAAGCTCTGATCTGGTCGCCCATCAGCAATGCTTTTTGCCAACAGGATCATGCCTGCACATGTTCCGAACACTGGCATTGCATTGTTGATTCGTTCTGCAATCGGTTCAAACAATTTCGAAGTGTTGAGCAAATGAGACATAGTGGTTGATTCTCCACCAGGCATCACGAGCGCGTCTATCGAATCAAGATCCTGTGTCGTTCTTACTTGCACCGTGTTGGCGCCGAGGCTCTGCAACATTTCCTCGTGCACACTAAATGCACCTTGCAAAGCCAAGATGCCAATTTTCATTTCTAGTACCAGACTGTCAACGCGTCAAACTCAATGGTGTTGAGTTTGATTACCAACCGCGCTCGGCGTAACGCTCGTTGATCTGATCCATTCCGATGCCGGTCATCGGGGCACCAAGGTTGCGACTCACTTTTGCCAAAATATCAGCATCGAGATAATGGGTCGTTGCTTCCACAATCGCTTTTGCTCGCGGCGAAGGGTCGTCGCTCTTGAAAATTCCTGAGCCAACAAACACTGACTGTGCACCAAGCTGCATCGCCAATGCGGCATCTGCTGGTGTGGCGATGCCACCCGCGCAAAACAATGGGACCTGAAGTAACCCAGTCTCTGCAATTTCTTGAACAAGTGGCAATGGTGCGCCAAGTTTTTTGGCCCACTCAAACAACTCTGCAGAGTCAGCTTGGGTAATTTTACGAATGTCGCCAAGGATGTTGCGCAAG
>Ga0209596_1003551_pt1 | contig 12266 bp, 7 predicted proteins | sample M_130807_MF_Meta_FD_187314 | JGI IMG/M metagenome (GOLD analysis project Ga0209596, IMG submission 187314) | Freshwater microbial communities from Lake Montjoie, Canada to study carbon cycling - M_130807_MF_MetaG (SPAdes) (version 2) | ecosystem: Environmental > Aquatic > Freshwater > Lake... | reverse complement strand
TTTGCCCACCGAGTGAGAGTGGCAAAACTATGTTTTCTTTGGCGTTGAGCGTGGGGATCAGATTGAAAGCCTGAAAAATGAAACCAATTTGTTCACGACGTAACTGAGTGAGTGCCTTATCGCTGAGCCCACCTAAGTCAATGCCATTGATAGATACTGAACCCTTGGTGAGCGAGTCAAGGCCAGCCATGCAATGCATCAGCGTTGACTTGCCCGAACCACTTGGACCCATGATTGCAGTGAAGTGACCCTTTTCGAATTGGATCGTGACATCGTCGAGCGCGCGCACTTCGCTGTCGTCGTGACCGTAAATCTTGCTGACGTTTGTAGCGCGTGCAGCCGCTGTATCTGAGGGGTTGTTCATGCCCCTCAGTCTAATTTGCGATTTTCAACTTATTTTGGTTGTGCCAATGTTCGCAAGTATGGCTTGATCGTTTTCCAGCCACCTGGGAAAAGTGTCTTTGCCTCTTCGTCGGTAACTGCAGCGCCGATGATGACATCTTTGCCATCCGTCCAGTTGGCTGGTGTTGCAACCTTGAACTTTGCAGTGAGTTGCAGCGAGTCGATGACGCGAAGCACTTCGTCGAAGTTGCGGCCTGTTGACGCTGGGTAAGTGATGGTGAGTTTCACTTTTTTGTCTGGTCCAACGACAAACACGCTGCGCACGGTCATCGTGTCATTGGCGTTTGGGTGAATCATGTCGTACAAGTTGCTGACAGTACGGTCTGAGTCGCCGATCATCGGGAAGTTGACTGGCGTACCTTGCGTTTCGCCAATGTCGCTTTCCCATTTTTCGTGCGACTCAACACTGTCAACCGAGAGGCCGATCACTTTGACGTTGCGCTTGTCAAACTCTGGCTTGATTTTGGCGACATAGCCAAGCTCGGTGGTGCAGACCGGTGTGAAATCTTTTGGATGACTAAACAACACGCCCCACGAGTCGCCGAGCCAGTCGTGAAACTTGATCTCGCCTTGGGTGGTTTGGGCGGTGAAGTCTGGGGCAATGTCTCCGAGACGAACTGACATGAGGGGCTCCTTGGTTTGGTCGCCCAGTTGGGCAACTTGCTATGGGGCGGTCAGCATATCGGAAACCCGACCAAACTTGTCAACTTTGAGAGATGTCGATTCCAAAAGCCTTTTTGAACTCAATCACGTAATCTGCGTCGCTCTCGACTGCTCCGAGGGCAATCCAATCGGCATCGCTCATCTTGGCGCGACCTTCAATGAACTCGTGGCCTCCCCACGAACATGGGTATCGCAATTGGGGCGTATCGGTGGTGATGGCGTGATGAATCAGTGCGCCAACTTCGGTTGGGTCGGTGGCGTGTGGAATACCCGCGGCATAAAACTGCAACATGCGTCGGTAGTGCGAGTCGTATGCGCCACTCGCGTTCGGTGCATCAAGATTTTTCATAAAGATTGACGACTTGGTGATGCCTGGTTCGATCATGACGACACGAATACCAAACGGTGCAACTTCGTGTGCAAGACCTTCGGTGAGTCCTTCAAGTGCCCATTTAGAAGTGACGTACGGTGATTGTGCAACAGCCGCGATGCGACCGACAATTGATGAAATGTTGATGATCGTGCCACTTTTGGTTGAGCGCATCTGTGGCAGCACTTGTTGCGTGCAGCGCACTACACCAACAACGTTGACATTGAACGAATCAAAATATTGCTCTGGTGTTGTTTCCTCGGTGACACCGTTGCCGCCGATGCCTGCGTTGTTGACAAGCACATCAAGGCGGGGGGAGGCTCGAAAAATATCGGCGAAACCTTGGCGCACAGATGCGTCATCAGCGACATCCATCTCGACCAGTTCGATCGCTACTCCAAGTTTCTCGGCAAGTGCCATGAGTTTGGCCGCTTTGTCAAGACTGCGCACGGTGCCAAACACTCTGAAACCCTGCTGGGCTAGGTAGATGGCGGTAGCTCTGCCGATCCCAGAGTTGGCCCCAGTAACTACGGCAACAGGCCTGGAATTTGTTGCTTGTTGTGCGCTCATCTGCTCAGCATATTGCCAAACATCCCTTCGCTAGCGTGGAGTCGAACAAGGGATTTTGGACTCATGAGCTCACAACGACCACCGGTACAAGACCTCAAGACAGGTCAGCCCGAGGCGTGGCGTTGGTTTGTCAGTGCATTTCAAGGCCCGGTAACTGGATATGCAAAAAAACTTGGTCTTGCAGACCCAGAAGAGGTAACAGGATCGACCTTTGAAACGATTGCAAGAAGGATTAAGAGTTTTGAAGGTGGACACAGTGAATTGAGATCGTTTGTATTTTCTGTTGCGCATGCTCGGATAGTGGACGAATTGCGCAAGGGTTCAAGAACTTCGCGAGTCGATTTTGACTTCACGAATGAAGTTGGTCCCGATCTTGTTGCCTCGGTTGTTGACTCTCAGGATTCTGATCTACAACTGGCAATTGACCAGATACCAGAAGTGATGCAGCAAATGATTTATCTCCGTTACACGGCTGGGTTAACGACAAAGGAAATTGCGCGTTCAATGGGCAAGTCGGAAGTGGCCACACGGGTTGGCTTATCGCGCGCGATGGTTCGTTTACGTGAAGTCCTACAATCAGTTCAGGAGGGCATCGAATTATGAATAAGCGCACATCTTCCAAAATCTCGCGCGCAGCAATTCGACATCGCTTGAACTCACTTGGCCTCCACAGCAAAGAAAGTGAAACAGTTGCTCAGCAGGCTCTTGATCACGATCTTGCTGCACGCTTGCAATCAATTGCAATTGGATCGTCGATGGATATTCAGCCATCACCATTTCGAGTCATACGACGCGCGTTGGTGCTTGCGGGTCGAGTGAGCGCAATTGGATGGATTGCTGTTGCGGCGGTTGTAGCCACAGTGAGTCTCTCCTCACTCAACGTTTTACCTGATCCAATACAGGTTGCTGTGTCGCATGTGCTCAACGTAGTCGGAATCAACGTTCCGCATCCAGAAAATGAACCGATTCGGGCTCGTCAGACGTCACTAGATCCTGCAGTTACAACAACGGTGACACCCTAAATAAATCTGTAACTTTTTGCGCCAATCTGCCGATAACAGTCTGTAGATCAACCAAAAAGATAAAACAACTCATTCGAATAGGAAAGCGAGGTGGCAACTTGGGAGTTTCAAGACTGATGAAACATCACGTGATTGCGATTTCGCTCGTTGCATTCCTTGCGCCGTTAGTAATCACGTCAATTGAGCCTTTGCCGGCGTCGGCCATTGCGCCGACAGGTGACTACATCGTCTTGTTCAAAGACGGCGTCAATCTGGATCGCAAAGTTGCTAAAGAAGCAGGCTTGGGTAATGCGGTCAGTGATGTGTATTCGTCGGCTGTCGATGGCTTTGTTGCCGAGCTCGACAACACTGACGTGGTGCGCTTGCGCAAAGATAAAGACGTTCTGGTTGTTGAACTTGATCGCACACTGAGTATTAACGAATCAAGCGGTGTGCTTGGTCCAGATCTTTCCAACCTGATGGGTGTTGCAATTGATAGTCAGTACATCGTCACGTTAAAGAACGATGTTGCGCCGCGCGCGTTTGCAACCATCGAAGCCGCAACGGGTTCGCAAATTTTGTCGGTGTACACAGCCGCAATCAATGGTTTTGCAGCAGTACTTGATGCATCGGCACTCGAGCGCTTGGCAAAAGATTCGAGTGTCGAATCGATCGAGCAAGATCGCATTGTGGTGTTGCAGGGCGATCAAGTAGACCCACCATGGGGCCTTGACCGGGTTGACCAACGTTCGCGCACTCGCAACTCGCGTTATTTATATACCAATACAGGTACTGGAGTAACGGCCTATGTCATTGACACTGGCATCCTGGCAAGCCATATTGATTTTGGCGGTCGTGTTGGCGCTGGGTACACCGTGTACAGCGATGGACGCGGCACTACTGACTGCAATGGTCACGGCACGCACGTTGCAGGAACTATTGGTGGCTCTACTTATGGCATTGCAAAAGCGGTTTCACTTATTCCTATTCGAGTATTGAGTTGTTCAGGATCTGGTTCTATATCGGGTGTGATTGCAGGCATTAACTGGGCAATTAGTGATCACGCCAGTGGAACACCCGCAGTGGCCAACATGAGTCTTGGTGGGTCGTATTCGGCTTCGCTGAACTCGGCTGTCGCCAACGCAACTGCAGACGGCATTGTGTTTGCAGTGGCGGCAGGCAACAACAACCGCTTGGCATGCAGTTACTCGCCGGCTTCAGAGCCAACCGCAATCACGGTTGGAGCAATCGGTGGCAGCGATGATCGCGCATCATTTACCAACTATGGATCATGTGTTGATTTGTTTGCGCCAGGTGTGAGCATCATGTCGGCAACCATTGCTTCATCGAGTGCATCACGAATGCTTTCGGGAACTTCAATGGCTTCGCCACACGTTGCGGGCGCAGCAGCATTGCTGTTGCAATCTGATCCAACTGCAACCCCTGCACAAATTGCTGCATTAATCGTCAATAGCGCAACACCCGATGCCATCACTGGGTTGGCAGCTGGTTCACCAAATCTCGTGCTGTACACGGGTGCTGCATTCGTTTCGCCAAACCCAGTTGCGCCATCGGTGCCAACGTCGCTCACTGCGGTTGGTGGCGTGACGCAGGCATCTCTTGCGTGGATCGCGCCGACACAAAGTGGTGGTGCAGAGGTGACCGACTACATCGTTGAGTATTCGTCGAATAGCGGCTCTACATGGGCGGTGTTTGCCGACGGTGTGTCGACAAGTACTTCTGCAACAGTGACAGGACTCACGAATGGCACGACATATCAGTTTCGCGTCAAGGCTGTCAGCAGTGGTGGTACAAGTGAAGCGTCTTCGACAGCAACCGCAATTGTTGGTGTACCAAGTGCGCCAACATCGCTGAGCGCAACGCCGCTTGGCCTCTCGGTACGGTTGTCGTGGACGGCGCCTACACAAAATGGTGGCTCGGCAATCACTGATTATGTCGCGCAATTTTCTGCAGACTCTGGTGCAACGTGGTCGACATTTAGCGACAGCGTCTCTACTTCGACGACAACCACTGTCACTGGTCTGACCAATGGCTTGACCTATCAATTGAGAGTCAGCGCAGTAAACAGTGTTGGAACGAGTGCGTATTCTTCGGTAGTCATCGCTGTTCCATGGGCCGCATCGCTGCCAAGTGCGCCACTTGATCTGGCGATTGCGAGCTACGGTCTCAATCAAGTTGGTCTTTCATGGACAATTCCGGCCACGAACGGTGGCGACACAATTACCGACTATGTAATTGAGTATTCATCTACATCTGGCTCCACGTGGGCAACTTTCACTGATCCCGTTTCATCAATACGGTCGACAACAGTTACTGATTTGGTGAGCGGATCGAGTTACATCTTTCGTGTGAGTGCACGCAATAGCGCTGGCACCGGAGACCCATCGGTCGTGTCAGCATCTGTGCGTCCTGGAGTGCCAACTGCTCCGTGCTGTATTACTGAGATGCTTATTGGTCCGCAATATGTGGCACTTCGTTGGGGCGCACCAACATTTGATGGCGGATCTGTGGTCACGAACTACGTCATTGAATACACCATTGATGACGGCGTGTCGTGGACAACTTGGCCAGAGCCAACCGGTAACGGCACCAATCGCACAATCACTGGCCTCTTAGATGGAGTGCCACACAAGTTTCGGATCAGTGCGCGCAATGCCGTTGCGACTGGACCACCGTCGGATGTTTCTGATGCGTACACACCTCTCACTCCAACCGCGCCAGGCCGACCGCTCAATGCTGTTGCCACTGCCAACACCGGTCAAGTTGGTCTCGACTGGGACACGCCAACAACGGATGGTGGAGCACCGATCACCGACTACCTCATTGAGTATTCGTCCAACTCTGGTTCAACTTGGACGACGTATGTCGACACGGTGAGCACCGCCACGATTGCAACTATTCGCACGCTTCCCGTTGGAATCAATGTGCTTTTTAGGGTTTCGGCCATCAACGCGCGGGGCACGGGTGCTGCATCGCTGAATTCAAACTCAATCACGACGATCGGTGCATTAACCAACGATCCATTTGTAGGTGCAGAAGTTTTTTCGGGCACAACTGGTGCAGTATCGAGTTCGACATTGACAGCAAGTCGCGAAACTGGTGAGCCATCGCACGGTGGTTATGGCGCATCAGCTTCTATTTGGTACAAGTGGGTGGCAACGCAAGACGGCACATTGGTAGTCGACACTCGGCTCAGCGCCTTTGACACATTGTTGGGCGCATATACGGGCACGCAAGTCAATGCACTGACAACACTGGCAGCCAATGACGACAGCGGTGGAGGATTGTGGAGCAGCGTCACGGTCACTGTCGTGGCGGGCACGTCGTACTTCTTTGCGATCGATGGCTACGGCAATCGCAAAGGCTCGACAACACTCAATTGGCAGTTCACTGCGGCACCAAACCCAACTGCACCGTCGGCACCGCGCAACGTGCGTGGAAGCGCGGGCGATCAGATGGTTACTTTGTATTGGGAGGCACCACTTGACAGTGGCAGTCGAACGATCACTTCATATATTGCAACATCAAACTCTGGATCGAAAACTTGTACGTCAACTGGTGCACTCACCTGCATAGTGCGAGGTTTGACTAACGGTGTTGCCTATACATTTAGCGTGACCGCCACAAACGCAATTGGTACAAGTGCTGCATCAACTGCATCCGATCCAGTTACACCTGCGGCAGCCTCAACTCCTGAAGCACCAACAACGTTGTGGGGTCTTGACCGCATCGACCAACGCGCGCTGCCGCTCAACAATCAGTTCAGCCGTGTATACACCGGTAGCGGAGTGGCCGCATACATCATCGACACTGGTGTGTTGTCGACGCACACCGAGTTTGGTGGGCGAGTGTTGAGCGGTTTTTCATCGGTGAGCGACTCGAACGGCACGCAAGATTGCAACGGTCACGGCACACACGTGGCTGGCACCGTTGGCGGAAGCAATTATGGCGTTGCGCCCGGTGTGGCAATCGTTCCTGTGCGGGTGCTTGACTGCTCGGGTTCGGGCAGTACTTCGGGAGTGATTGCAGGCATTGACTGGGTCGTTGCAAACCACGTTGCAGGCACGCCCGCCGTGGCAAACATGTCGCTCGGTGGTGGGCGCTCCTCGGCACTTGACATTGCAGTTCAATCTGCTGTGGCTGATGGCGTGGTGTTTGTGGTGGCTGCGGGCAATAGCACGGCGAACGCTTGTCAGTCGTCGCCGGCAGGTGAGCCACTAGCGATCACTGTCGGTGCAACAACGTCGGCTGATGCGCGCTCATCGTTCTCTAACTATGGATCATGTGTGGATGTGTTTGCTCCTGGGTCGAGCATCACCTCGGCTTGGTACACGTCGACGACTGCATCAAACACTATTTCTGGAACATCAATGGCCTCTCCGCATGTTGCAGGTGTGGTCGCACTCGGTCTGGAAATTGCACCAAATAGTTCAGTTGCGCAAATTTCTGACTGGATTACAAGCACAGCGACGCAAGGAGTCATTAGCGATGCTGGAAGCGGGTCACCAAACCTGCTCGTCTATTCGCGATTGAGTGCAACGCCTCCGGTCGCTGCTGCACCGACTACGACTTCCACAACTTCTACAACTGCTGCACCATCTACAACTTCCTCGACTTCGGTTCCATCGGGTGGTGGTAGTGGCGGTGACAACGGTGGCGGCGGCGGTGATGATAACGGCGGCGGTGATGATGCGGCACCAGAGACGACAACAACAATTGCCCGCCCAGTTGTTACAACATCAACAGTGCCATCATCAACTATTCCGCAACCTCTAGTGTCCACGCCATCTGTTAGACCGAGCACGGTGTTACCCGCAAATCGCATCGCCAATCCAATTCTTGGTTCACAAATTCCATTGGTTGTGCCGCAAGCCGTGTTTACTCCATCGTCAAACAAGGTTGTGGGTAACAATGTTGTGCTCAAGGTCAACGCGCCCGCGCAGTCAACAGTGCACGTGTATCGCGATGGGATCTTGGTCAAATCAGTTCCCGCAGCAGCAGCCCAGGCCATCAAGATCACCCAAAACAAGGTTGGGGATTCGTCCTTCCAAATCCTGATCGTTGATAAAAAAGGCGTAATTACAACAACAAAGAAGTCCACTGTGCGCGTGCAGAAGGCCAGCAAGTAACCTCCGCGCATGGCTCATGCGCACACACCTCCATCAAATCTTCCCCTCACCATCGGCACATTGCGTGCATCGGGGTGGCAATCGTTTCCGGTCAAAGAAGAGTTGCGACGCAATGCAGTCAAGCGCATTGCCGCAGGACTTCCGTTATTTGAAGGCGTGCTTGGTTACGAAGACACAGTGATGCCACAACTTGAAAATGCATTGCTCGCAGGTCACGATGTCATTTTCCTGGGCGAGCGCGGTCAGGCAAAGACGCGCATCATTCGCTCGCTCACCGGTTTGTTGGATGAGTGGATGCCAATCATCGCAGGCAGCGAGATCAACGATGATCCGTTTAACGCGGTGTCACGTCATGCGCGCGAGTTGGTAGCAACACACGGTGACGACACTCCGATTGCGTGGGTGCACTCGAGCGATCGCTACGGAGAAAAGCTTGCTACACCAGATACTTCAGTCTCAGACTTGATCGGTGAAGTTGACCCAATCAAGGTTGCCGAAGGTCGTTATTTGTCAGACGAACTCACAATTCATTACGGCCTCGTGCCACGCACTAATCGCGGCATTTTTGCGATCAACGAATTGCCCGACTTGGCTGAGCGAATTCAGGTCGGCTTGCTCAACGTGCTCGAGGAGCGCGACGTACAGATTCGTGGCTACAAAATTCGGTTGCCACTCGACGTCATGCTCGTGGCTTCTGCGAACCCCGAGGACTACACAAATCGTGGCCGCATGATCACGCCACTCAAAGACCGTTTTGGCAGCCAAATCCGCACGCACTATCCACTCGAGGTCGCAACCGAAATGGACATCGTGCGACAAGAAGCGCGCCCATCATCGATCGGCGATGTGCATGTGCAGTGGCCAGAATTTATGGAAGAGATCATCACGACAATCAGTCATGTTGCTCGCTCGAGTTCACAGGTCAACCAACGCAGTGGTGTGAGCGTGCGTTTGTCGGTAAGCAACTACGAGACATTGGCTGCAAATGCAGTACGCCGTGCACTTCGTGTTGGGGAAACCGATGTTGCACCGCGCGTAAGCGATCTTGCGGCACTTGCTGCTTCAACCTCGGGCAAAATTGAGATTGAAAGCATGGAAGAGGGGCGTGAGTCTCAGATCCTTGAAAATTTTGTGAAGGCAGCAGTGTTGCAGGTTTTCAAAAAACGAGTTTCCTCGGCAAAAATCGGTGAAGTTATAGCTTTATTTGAGGGAGGAGTGATCGCCCATACCGGAGAAGACATCGCTTCTGCTCAATATGTTGAACTTTTCAACCAAGTTCCGCCGCTGCGCGAACTTGTTGTGGCGGCAGTTGGTAAGACCGAGTCTGTTGCCCAGATTGCAAGTGGTGTCGAATTTGTTTTGGAAGGTTTACACCTTTCAAAGCGCCTCAACAAAGATGAGTCTGGCTCGCGCGCAACATACCGCTCACGAACGTAATAATCAGAAGATAACGAACCGGTAACGGGTTTGCGATAAAGCGTTAGCCGACGAACGGCGAGCGAGTCCAAAAGTCGTTGATGTCGTAACGACCGTCGATCAACGGCTCACCTGCAAGTGATACAACTTCAATCGGCTTGGAGAAACCCGGCAAGATGACTGGGCTGTGTGGCACCGAATACACGCCAACCGGCAAATCTGTGGCTTGGTCTGCCGGAATCAACGTGCCAATACCAACCGCTGCGTCACATAAACGCGCTGCGAGGTTTGGTGCGTTCCCGATGTAGTCCTGGCCTTCAAACAACATGGTGTCGCCGGTTGCAATGCCGATGCGCAAAGAAAGTGGCGCACAAGCAGTAACTGCGTGGCGCTGCAACTCGAGCGCAAACGTGATGCCATTGAGAGCTTCCACTGCGACTGCCATTAGTCCGTCACCCAAGTATTTGTCGATACGCACACCTTGATGCGAACCAACGGCTCGAGCAACCCCACGAAACTGGGTGAGCAGTTGCGCTGCTGCACCGTCGCCGAAACTTTCGGTGTAATTGGTGAACCCCGAGAGGTCAACGAAAATGAACGTTCTTCCGAAGCGCATACTGAGCCTCAGCCTAGGGGTGTGACCGATGTCTTGCCACAGTGGTTAGCACTAATATTCTGGCATGCCCGCCAAGTTCACATATTCGCGTTGGGACGGCTCGCAACGAGGATTCGACATTGATGCTGAATCGCTCTTGGGCGAGCTCGCTGACGATTTGCTGTACCACGGCGATGTCAATAGCGCGTTGCGCAAACTCATGCAAGATGGCATGCGCGACATCAACGGCGACCGCATTGCGGGAATGCGTGAAATGATGGAACGACTGCGCGAAAAGAGAGAGTCGATTCAGGAACGCGGAGATCTTGGCGGAGTGTATTCAGAAATTGCAGACGAACTCAACGATGTCGTAGACGAAGAACGTCACGCGATCGAGAACTACACCACCGAAGCAAAGAACTCAGGTGATCAGCGTCGCGCAGAAATGGCAGAGCAGTCGGCGATGGATCGCAATTTTCGGCTTGACATGTTGCCAGCAGACTTGGCGGGCAAGATTGCCGAACTGCAGCACTACGACTTTCAATCCAAGCAGGCACAACAGCGTTTTGAGCAGTTGATTGAAAAACTGCGTGAGCAATTAATGCAACAGCATCTCGATCAGATGTCTGGAGAGATGCAAAAACTCACTCCTGCCGACATGCAACGAATGAAAGACATGATGGCCGAACTCAACGCAATGCTTGAGCGTCGTCAGCAGGGTGAGGATCCGAAGTTTGAAGAATTCATGAAAAATTTCGGTGACTTTTTTCCTGAGAATCCAGAAACGCTTGATGAACTACTTGAGATCATGGCGCAACGCATGGCTGCTGCACAAGCAATGCTCAATTCGATGACGCCTGAGCAACGAGCACAGTTGCAACAGCTCTCCGAGCAACTTCTTGAAGACATGGACTTGCGCTGGCAGATGGATCAGTTGTCGAAGAATCTGCAGTCGATGTTTCCGCAGGCCGGATGGCAAAAAAGTTATGATTTTTCGGGCCAAGACCCGCTCGGTTTTGCCGATGCAATGCAGTCGATGCAGGAACTTTCCGAATTGGACCAACTAGAAAACCTCATGAAAAACGCAGCAAATCCTGCTGCTTTGGCCGAAGCCGATTTAGACAGGGTGCGTGAATTGCTCGGCGAAGACTCCGCAAAATCATTGGAGAAATTGTCGCAACTCACCCAGATGATGAAGGATGCAGGGCTCATCGACCAGTCGGATGGCCGCCTACAACTCACGCCTCGGGGCATCAGACAACTTGGTGCGAAGGCTCTACAAGATTTGTTTGGCAATTTGTCGAAAGACATGATTGGTCAACATCAGATTGACAAGATCGGCACTGGCCACGAACGTGCCAACGACACGAAACCCTACGAGTTTGGTGATTCGTTTCGACTCGATCTTCACGGCACCTTGCGCAATGCATTGCGACGTGGTGGACCAGGGTTGCCGATCAAGCTTTCGCAAGATGATTTCGAAATTGAACGAATGGAACATTCAACGAGGTCGTCAACGGTATTGCTGCTCGATCTTTCGTTATCGATGCCAATGCGCGACAATTTTTTGCCTGCCAAAAAGGTGGCGATGGCTCTCCATCACCTGATTTCATCCCAATTCCCAAGGGATTATTTGGGTGTTGTTGGGTTTGGTGCAACGGCTCGCGAATTAGCCGCCGAGCGCATTCCAGAAGTCAGTTGGGACTTCTCGTACGGCACAAACATGCATCATGCGTTCACCTTGGCGCGCAAATTACTTGCACGTCAGACAGGTAACAAGCAGATCATCATGATTACCGATGGTGAGCCAACTGCACATGTGATGTCATCCGGCGAGATATTTTTTAATTATCCACCGGTGCGAGAGACGGTTGAAATTACTCTTCGTGAGGCATTGCGATGTACAAAAGAGGAAATTCGGATTAATACTTTTATGTTGGATGCCGACAATGGATTGCGTCATTTCATTGAGCAATTGACCAAAATCAACGGTGGGCGTGCGTTTTTCACATCTCCTGAAACCCTTGGTGACTATGTGCTCGTTGATTATTTGGAACACAAACGCAACATTTCTCGTGGGCGATCGGCGAGTGCAACTT
>Ga0209596_1003550_pt1 | contig 12268 bp, 14 predicted proteins | sample M_130807_MF_Meta_FD_187314 | JGI IMG/M metagenome (GOLD analysis project Ga0209596, IMG submission 187314) | Freshwater microbial communities from Lake Montjoie, Canada to study carbon cycling - M_130807_MF_MetaG (SPAdes) (version 2) | ecosystem: Environmental > Aquatic > Freshwater > Lake... | reverse complement strand
GTCTGTAGATCTGATATGGGTCGCTGGATTTTACTCCAGGCAACACAAACACATGATTCATGGGATCTGCTTGCTCCGGAGGTAAAGTTTTTTCTTCGGTTATAAACTCTCGAGCTCTCATCTGTATCCTTGGAATGCTTTTACGGGACTGACAGTATTGGTGCTGGGTATCTCTAGGCTGCGGAGATCGCCGTGGTTGAGATCACTCACGTCCGATCCTATAGCCTTGTAGGCCATTTTCAACATGTCGTGCTCTTCTTTGGTGTAAGGTGCTGCGATGTTCCAGCGGCCGACCCAGGATTCTCCATCAACATCTGGCACAAAAGTTCCATCAGTGGCGGCTGTGGCCATCATGATACGATTCAGTTCGTAGATGCGATCAGCATGGGCTGGATCAACAAATTTGTGCAGGCCCACGCTGGCATAACTTTTTGTTTTGCTTAGGCGGCCAACGGATTGCCCTTCAGCGATGAATTCATTGGCGCGCATAATTTATTAAGACGCGCCAGTCACACCTGCTGTGGCCGATGTTGCTGATCCAATTGCTGTGGCAGTAAAACCGCCTGTACCGGTCAAGATGTTGAGATAATTGCCTGCACCCACATAGTATTCTTGACTGGAGTTGCCGGGCAAAGCGATAGCATTGGCATACAAGTTGCCAGTGGAGATTGGCATGGCAGCATTGGTAGGTACGCCATTGGCCTGGATGTAAGTCAGTTGTACTGCGCTGACTTGGAATGTGACATTGGACAGCGTGGTCGTGAACTGCACTTTGTCAGTGGTCCATAACACATTTCCAACAGCATTTACAACTTGAGTAGCCATTATGAGTTATCCTTAGGAATTTCTGTCACCACAGGTTGATACAACTGACGTGACTGGTGCAGCACACCCGGAATCTCCACGGGCTGTGGTTTCCAACTAGCAGCAGCCGGACTATGCGGATTTTGCTGTGTGGGTGTGTTTAAATTTTCGTTGTATGGTTTGTATGACATGGCCATTATCCTTTATAGCTTTTCCACAAATTTGCAGTATCGGTAAAGATGCTTTCATTCTTCTTTTTGTCAGGATCGGTGTATTTTGAAGGAATGGTTGTGGTCAATCGTTCATCTTTGTTTTTGGGCTTATACACCCAGACATCACCTTCTTTTTTCTTTTCCACGCCGCCGGGTGCAGTAGGTTCATCTCCGGGCATGCTTTCGGGTTTGAGCCATTCAGCTTTGTCTTCACTAACTGATTTGATGCCTGCTATTTCGCGCATGCGTTGGATGCTTTCCAGGAAGTCGCTGTCATGCTCGCGAACTGCTGTGACAGGAACTGTGGTCTGGCCATTGCCGGCTACATCGCGCTTGGGCTTGTTTAGGCCACCACCAGTTAAAGCCGTTTTCAGAGATCCTAGTTCAGTGTTGGTGGGATAGTCTGGGCTGTTCATATCTGTCACGTTGTCGCCGTAAGTCTCTTCCATCTGTTCCATGTCACCACAGCCGCAGTCGGCCATACCGCATGTGCCACATGATTCGCCGGACCCGTTGCCCATACCAGCCATCTTTAATAGTTGTGCCAGTTGAGTTGCATCCTCATCTGTGGCAGTGATGGTGAGTGTCTGGCCAGGACCACCATGCTCATCATTGCTCATGTTCATGCTGATGTTCATGCTTTCGTTGATTTGCGTTTCAACTGCGCGATTGATGCTTTCGTAGACTCCTCCGCCAAAGCCGTAATCACCACCGGCCTTGCCCGAGGCGGTCGCTGTGGCCACAGATCCAGCCGTGGTAGATTCTTCAACTTCTTTTTCTTTCTTGGCCGGTGCCTTGCTTGGCTTGCTCTTGCCGCCCATTTCGTCTTTGCCAAGACGTCCTGCAACAACATCACCACGAGTCACTTTGTCATAGGGTTTGGCATTGTTGGCCAAGTTGCCGTCATTCTTCTTGGTTGGTTTGGCTTTTTTTTCAGCCAGTTCAACTTCAACTTCTCTACCAGTTTGATCTTCAGCACCGGTTTCTTTTTCGCTGGCCAGGTAGTCAGCTATGGTCTGCATGTAGTCGCTGGCCAAGCTGAGTTTTTTCTGTACCCATTCTGGCAGGTTGTCATCATTGCCCAACATCTTTTCCAGTTGTTTGGCATTGCGCATCATGGTATGGATTTCATTGCGACCCATCTTGCCTTCTTGATCGTATTCACCTTGATCTGCATCACTTTCACGTGTCATCAACTTTGATGTACCACGATTGATTTTGGCACCAATGGCAGCTTTAGAGCCTTTTGGGCGTCCGCGGCCACGTGGGCCATCTGATCCTGCAGAACCAGTTTCGGCACCAGCATCATGGCCGGCACCGCTGTAGTTCTTGCCTGCATAATGGACTGTGCTGCCTGTTTTGCTGGTATCAACTCTACCACTGGTATTTGATTTACGGCTGGTGGGAGTGTCGTCAAAGTGACCTGCGTTGAACGGTTTGTGTAGCTGTGACCAATCAGATGCTTCGCCCATCTCGGCGTTGCGACCGCGGCCACCACCTACTGCTTTTTTCATTGCGTCGGCTGCTACATTGCCCAGCATTTCATCAACTTCTTTCTTGGCACCGGCTATCTTGTCAGCGAAAGTGATCTTGTCAGCAGGCGGTGCCAATTTAGCAAATGATTTTTGCTTGGCGGTCATTGGAACGCCAGCTTCGGGCAAGTTAGGTTCTGCATGTGTTCCGTGTGCGTCTTTGATACTGCCTTTTAAACTGGTGATCTGATCTCTTGATGGCAGACCTTTTCTCTTACCATGTGTGTTGATGCTGTTAGAAGCGCCGCCGCGACCAAATCCTTTTCTCAATGGATCACCGCTGCCGCTGCCCATTGGCTGTTTTCTGCCAGCATAGTCATCGGGGTAGTCATTATAGTAGGCAGCATCCATGTCAGGACCAAACGTATGATCTAGTGGTTCCTGTGTGTATAGTTTGTCTTTGTATTTGGGATCACGATACTTGGCCGCTTCATTGGCTGTTTTTTTAACTGGCTCATCAACAGGAACAGAATCTTTATACAATCTGTCGTCAGTTTTCTTGGGTGGTGGTCCTTTATCTGGACCTACGATGATACCAGACCCTGGCACATTTGGATCAGGTTGCTTAGACGAACTGCTTTTGGATGCACTGGACTTGGCCACTGGCTCATCCATTGGTTTCCAACCACCTTCTTCCACTTGGCCTTTCTCACGCATGTGCTTCAGCTGTGAGCCGGCAATTCTAGGATTGGTTTTCTTGGCCAGGGCAGCAAACCCAGTGGTAGCATTGTTGTGCTTGCCCATGTCACGCTCGTTCAGCTGTTGGTGGGTCACTTCAGGTGTAGCACGAATGCTGTCTAACTTTTTGTTCAGGTCGTAAAAAAAACTCATTTTATATTATCCTCTTGGGTTGGCGCCAGTGGCTGGCTTTGGCGGACGCTTGATCGTGGTCATTGGGCTTTTGTTTCCCATTGGCAAATCATTTGTGGTTTTAGCAGGCGGTGTCTTGTCGCCGGCAATGGTGAAGTTTGAACGATAGGCATTTTTCAATACCGCATGATCATATGGACCTGTGGCATAATCTTTGCTGAGTGCTCGTTGTTCTGCGTCAGGTGCAGGATAGTCAATCGTATTCAGGAGATCCTTGTTCTCACTGCCAATCTTACGGCTTTCATCATTCATGCTTTCTTCGTAAGGCAAAGTGTTCATCAAGATCCTGTTGGGATCCATGCCCAATAGCTGTGCCAGTTGTTTGATCTGTGGCTCGATAGCAGGATAACGAAACTCCACATCCACGATGCTCATGGGTTGATTGGGGAATGCCGGAAAGTCTGGAATTTCTTTACGCACCGGAGTGGTCTTTGGTTTTGACATCTTGACAACGTCAAACTGCGCCAGTTTGCCTTCCAGCTCCTTGACGAACATTGAAGGCACGTCACCTACCATCTTGATCCGATAGTTGTAGGTTTTTTCGCTTTCAGTTAGGTATTTTGCAAATGGTTTCATATGAGTGTCCTATGGTATATTTATTCTTTTTGAGTGTTTTGGTCTTTACCGCGTAGCAGTCGTTCCAATAAATCATTGCGGCTCAGCACCATGCCCTGGGCTGTTTCCATTGGACCGGCTCCTGGCTCTTCTGTTTTGACATTTTGATCCAGCCGCATCTTCTTCAATTGCAGATCGATCATCTTGAGCTTTTTGTCCAGTTTGGCTGTTTTGGCTGTGATAGCATGGCCCAACATGTTGCTGGCCACACCAAATATCTCACTGGCAAATCTCGAATCCACTTGCATGCCTAGATCCATGAGATCTTTGTAGCTGTCTTGTGCCAGTGTGGCCAGGTCGTCCATTTCTTTGTCAGAACTTTCTAAACCACGCACAGCAGGCAATGCAGCATTGATTTTGTCTATGCTGTCGTCTAGCGCAGCAAGAGTTTGACGTGTGTTTTCTGCTGGCGGCGCAGCAGGCGAATCTTCTTCAGTGGATGGAGGTAAGTCGAATAACTCTTCGAGTTTTTTGGTCATGCCATATTTAGTGGCAAAAAATGCCCGGTATTAAGTTCTACCGTTATGGAACATGTCCAGTTCAGTGATCACTCTGAAGCTGAGACCATTGTGTTTGCACCATTTCATTGCTTGATCCCATTTGGCATAATTCACTGCTACCACTGCACGGTCTCTTGAATTCATCTTGCTTTCGACCACGCTTTGCTTCTTGGGTTTGATTTCAATCAATTCGGCACGCATGGTGTTGTCTTTGGTTCTATAGCTCACCAGGAAATCAGGAATGTATCGTGACATCTTTCCTGTGACCGGATTGCGATAAGGTATAGCAATGCTTTCACTTGCCCATTGCAGGATGTGATCATTGTTGTCGCAAAATCTCATGAAGCTGAGTTCCCATCCTGAGCGATATCTAGGGATCCCGTTGCCAACATATTTGGCTGCGTTTTGAATTTCGTATTTTCCGTTGGCCCAGTGACTCATTGTAGTACTGCCTGTGCTGGATAATAATTAGGAACCACTGCTGCTCCTACGCCCAACAGGGTTGCTCGATCACGAATAAGATTCAAATAGTATGCCAGTGACACATTGAGGTTCATGCCGTTGCCCTGACCTTCAAATCCTTGCAACAATGTCAGCACAGGAATGTTGGTCAGTTCTGCCACGCGGAATAGACTCACGGTAAAGTTGCCTGCTGTTCGAGGCAGAGTCATTTCTTTAAGGAAGAAACTATACACAATATCATATTCAGCCGCAGGCACATTGGTGTCGTAGGCATAAAATCTGTCAAACACTCTCACGGTCTGATCGATGTTGTAATTTGTAGCATTAACTGTGGTCATTTTATCGTATTCCTGCACGCTGTGTCAGTGTTGGCCCAGCTGGTTGTGTGTTGTTGGTGTTGGTCTGTGCAGTCGGAAATATCCAACTATCGGCTTTGTTGGCTGCGGCACGTACCGCGCCTGGCAATGCTTGTTTGAGAGCATCTTTGCCCAAGGCAGTGGCTTCATTGACAACCAATGCCTTGAGCCCACCGGCTTTCTTGTTGGTGTTGTAGAATGTGCCAGCCTTCTGTACAGCACCGATCATGCCCAGTACTGATCCAGAACTGAGATCGTTTGCGATTCCGTCCACGGTATCCAACAATCCACCTTGACCAAATATGCTGTTGGTAGATCCTGGACGAGCGATTGGACTTGTGGTCTGATCGTAGTGTGTGGAATTTTTTCCAAATCCTGGTGCTGAGCTGTTGGGCGCTTTGTCGTAGTATTTGACCGTTTCATAATCGATGGTCATTGAATTCTGCATCAGTCCATTGCCTTGTGCATAATCATATGTGTCATGTTGCCATGCAGTGATCAACGGATTGATCAACACATATTCTGCATATTTGTGATTCTTATCAAACCCGGCTATGCGTATGTCTTTGAAGAAAGGAGGCTTTCCACTGGTTGAGGTTGACGAGTTTGTACCGTCGCCGTAGCTCTCACCAATAAATCCCCAATCAGTCACCTGACGGGTATTATAGATATCTCTTTCCCATCCACCAAAGCCGTTTTGTTTGTTGCCGCTTTTGCCTGCACTGCCATTGGTATTGGGTATGCTACCATATTTCTGGCTGGAATCTTTATAGTAGTAGAGAAAATAATTATACCACATGTTACGTACCACATCGCCACCATCATCGTGAAACGTGATATTAACAGGATTGTATTTGATTTTGGTCTGTACAATTCTTTTACGATTGTACTGATTCAGAGTAGATGTGTCGACGGTATACGTGGGTAAGGATGCTGTCTTGACCACATAGCTCAGATTGGTTATATCGTCTGAAGCGAATATAGAATTCAATGCTGGTATCTGTTCAACATTGACTGTGAATGTAACATGGAAGAGAAACTTAAATCTTGGTTTAAGTTCATATGCATTGCTTCTGAATACCTTGCTGGCGTGGGTGTAATCACGTACACCATCCACGCCACCAAAGAATCCCTTAGCGAAATCTTGGCCGAAACTGCCCACGAGTATTACGCTGCGCCAGCGCCTGTTACCACGTCACCTATTGTTCTACCAATCACACCGCCAACGCCCGAGTCAGAAAGACCATTAGGTCCAAGTTGAGCAGCATTGTCAAAGGCAATGGTCATGCTCACGGTCACTGCTTCGTTGGTGCCATAATTCATAGCACCGTAGTCTGCACCTTTGAGGTAGCAGCCATACAATTCCCAAGATTCTAACACAACCGGTGTGCTGGCTCCGTTGCCGCCGTCTAAGATTTCAAATCTTGTGACAAACTTGTAATCAATACCGCTGGCAGCACTGGACATCTCCAAGAAGTCCATTTGTTTCTGTAGCTGTTCGCCTACCAACTTAGATACTGAGTTAGATGCATCATCACGTACTTCACATGTGGTATCTGCCCAGGTGTGTCGGCCTGCCAACTTCAATGTGCTGTTGTAGATTGGCACTGCGATTTCTTCAAAAGTAAGATTTGGTCGTGCAAAACTAATCACCTGCTTGGTCAATTCAGTAGTGGGTGTTGAAACACCAAAATTATCAAACATCACTCTAAAGCGATATCTAAGTTTGGGCATTAACAAACCTTGGGTTGATGAGCTTTGGTCACTCGCCAAGGGTACTGTCATGCGCTGTAATGATGAAACTGCCATTTGTTATCTCTCCTATATGTTTATTTACCTTTGAGAAGAGGCTGATTTCTCAGCCTCTCGTCATGCTTATTAACCGCCAGCAGCAATTGCGCCAGTGTTCTTAATACGTAGAGGAATGTAGATAAACTCCACAGCCTTCACTGGTTCGATAGCAACATCCACCCACAATTCATTTCTGTCAATGCGCGACGGAGTGTTATTGGTCAAGTCACACACCACCAGATAGTCGTAGATAGCACGTTTGGCTACCAAGTCAATCATCAAGCTGTTGACCAAATTAGCAATCGAATTACGTGTGATCTGATCGTTTGGTTCAAACAAGAACAATTTGCCAACTTCTTCTAAGCGACCACGCAAGAAGCACACCAAACGTGCCACGTTGATACGATCCAAAGCAGTTGTGGTTGTTGTGGTAGTCTTGTTACCAAAGTTTGTGATACCAATTCCTGGAATAAATGTGATTGGGTTGATATTGCGTTCGTACAAGATATCTCTTACACTTTGGCTCACACCAATCTGTGTAAATTCACCTGTGGTAGCATTGATATAACCAATTGCGGTGGCATTATCAACCACACCGCGACGTGTGCCAGCAGGTGCCAACCATGGATAACTCACTGCATCTGAACGCAGTATAGTACGTACCATCATGTGACTTGGAGGTTGCACCACAGTACCGCCGCCTAAATCTGTAGTCAAGCAACTTGGATAGAATGCACCAGCATAGTTACTGGTACTGCTGTTGCCATCTTCTGTTGGTAGACCTAGCCCGTTGTTGTTGGTAGCCCATTCAACCAAGCTGTTGCCATCTTGCGGCAATCGCATCGGAGTGTCGGCAACCACAAACAATGTGTTGTTACGCTCATTGCTGAGTGCAATCATGTTTGGAGTCAACTCAGGATATGCAGGAGTGGCGATGATGTTATATTGATTTTGTTCTTCTCTAGCAGCCAGGCTAGTATCGATACCACTCTTCATCGCAGCCACAACCATCTTGCGTTGTGCCTGACGACCACCGTACATGGCACCGTTTGGACGGTTGCCTGAAGCTGTGAGCCATGTGTTAAGTACAATCTCATCCCAGTATCCTGTGTTGCTTGGGGCATTACCAGTTGTGGCAACAGTACAAACATAGATACCATTGTTATAGCTAACAAAGTCATTCACAGCATAGGTGCTGGTATTTGAATACGCATCAATTGCATAATCGGTAGCAGTTGTTGTAAAGTAATCCATCTGGAAACTCTTGACATTATAACCGCTGCGACGTGTGTTCCAAAGCAACATGCCTTGTGGATATAGTGAAGGGCTTGGCGCGTCTGGGTCCATGTAGTCACTAGTCAGCAAGCTGAGAATCGTTGGCAATGGATCTGCCACAGGATCTGTAGTGCCGTTTGAAGCCCAACGAGCGTCTGCAAACAAGATACCATTTTGCGTGGTCTGATCTGTTGTATCAATTTCTACCCAAAGCTCATTTCCGTTCTGAGATTCCCAACGATATAGTTTGGGATAGTTTTCTAAGTCACTGGTATCCACCCATAGATCACCGTAAACCAGTGGAGATTCTGCTGTGTCATTTTGTGTTATCGGAGCAGTGGCCGACACAATTGGTCCCGACGCATTGGTATTTGTCAAGTCATATCCACGGACGTCATTGCTGACATTCTGATAACCTTGCCAAGAGCCATTGTCTTGGATCAAAATATCGCAGTCATCCACTGAGCTGTAGTACCACATGCGACCGTCGGCCGGATCTTGGTACGGCGCAGTGGCGCTGGCAGCATAAGTGAACAACGGTGTTGATACAAAATTACTCAAAATCAATCTTCCAGAAGCATTGTTGGCTGGTCTGACCTTGCTGGTGCTGGTGCTGAATCCAGCAGTGGTCACAGGAGTCCCAGTCAGATTTTGAAGATAGATTGTACCACCTTGGCTGTGAGTAAACACTATGTTACCTGCAGAATTTACGCTGGCGCTCACATATGGTATCGAAGCAGCACTAACTGCACTGATAAAATTGCCCACAGTTCCTGTTCCGCCAATGGTCACTGTTGCGCTGTTCACTCCACTAGATCCTGCTTCGGTGCCTTGCAATTGAAAAGTATTTCCTACCACAAAAGCAGTGCCAGTAGGGGTGGTAGATCCTGTAACAATAGTGGCACCTAATGCGATTCTTTCATAAATCTCAAATGCCATAGTTGTATTCGGAGTATATGTTGTGGCCAAAGCATTGTACGCTGCGTATGTGGTGCCCACTGGGATATTCTTTCCGCCGCCAGTTGGATCTAGCCCGTATAACGCAGTAGAATCACCAGCATAGATCGTAACAGGTTGGGAAATCCATACATCTAATGCAGTACTATATTGTTTGAATGACAAAGATATTCCGTTATTGACTGGGCTGAGGTTGTTCCAAACAGAACCAGTTGGGCGAGGCACATCATCTGTGGTTCTCCAGCGCGGTGCTTGGTAGCTGTAACCCGGGAAATATATAGGTGTGTAATATTCACCTTCAGCAATGCCCAAAGAAGTCAGCAATGCTGTACCCGAGTTAGGACCAGGTTGTATTACCACATGTCCACCATTAGCAGTGGATCCATCGCTAGTGGCGCTGGAATTGGCATATATTTCTAATTGTCCCGAAATTGCTGCTGCTGTCACCCCAGTGATTGCTGCTGTATTGATCACTGCTGCAAATCCAGTCACAGTGTTGGTAGCACCCACAGTAACTAGATTACCATTGATGTACATGTTGTAGCCTATAGTCAAGCTGCTAGGTGCATTGGTTCCGGTGATAGTAGGAAAAGCAGTTTGCCATGCTTGTGATCCAACTGCTACCCATTGGTTGCTGTTGTTTTTGTAGTAAGTGGGTAAGTGTATATCGACCGAAACCACTGCGTAATCGCCTATGCTACCCACGGCAGTTTGTGGAGTGTAATCGCCGCCGGAGTAATTTACCACATCAGCAGTGTCGGTGATCACAATAGGAGTTATTGTTGTAAAACTAGCAGTGGATTGGTTCCATTGCTGGATACCCCAAGCCGATGCAGAAATGTCCAACCACGAAGCACCATTGTTGGGATTACCGGTTGGGCGAGTCAGGCTGGCTGTGAGATCAGTAAGATTGATATTCACACGTTGGATGTACGCACGATTGGTAACTCCCAGCGCCGAGTAAGCTGCTAGCAGTCCGTATTCATTGAGTTCATATCCATTGATCGGAGTGCCAGTGGTAGTATTGTAAAAGAACGGTACACCAAATGTAGCAGTAAGATCACGTTGACTGGTAATGAGATAAGTTTTGTTAGCATTGGCTGCTAAAGTACCTGCTGCTACAGTAACGCCATCACTAGAAACTTTGTTCTGTGCTGTAGCAATTACGAAATAAGGTACGGTGTTGACCGCAGATGGGAGGTACTGACTCTCGTCAATTACAACTACTTCTACGCCGGGTGATGTTAAAGCCATGGTGGTTTCCTTTTCAAGTTATTGATATTTATAGGTATCACCAAAAAATGCCACGATACAGCGCCCTTTGGCAAAGGTCCATAGGTAAATACCCCATGAGACCTATCTGTCAATCCTGTGGACAACGACCTTGTGCTGTTAATTATATCCGTGAGGATATCAAGCATTATCGAAAACGCTGCGAAACTTGTGCAAGGAAGAATCGTGGAATCAAACCACGAGAGCCGCGCTGGAAATCAGCTGGCTATAAAAAGAAGATGACTTGTGATCGCTGTGGATTCCGCGCTAGATATGCCAGTCAAATCCTAGTGTATCACCAGGATGGCAATCTCAACAATGCAGCGGTGAAAAATCTCAAATCAGTGTGCAAGAATTGTGTGGAAGAGTTACTCAGGGCCGATTTGCCGTGGCGACCGGGAGATCTTGAACCGGATGTATAGTCAGCTGTTGGATCTGTAGATACAGGTCATCCAGTGATCCGTTGTTGTCCAGCACAGCATCAAACTTAGTTCCGACCCAAGCAGTTTCGCTGGCATGTATCTTGAGCCGTGCCAACTGCAATTTGCCGGTGGCCCATCGCATGTTTCCGTTTTCACCTCGGTTAAATGCTAGAGCAGCATCATACCATTCAGGTTCAGGACCACGTACCACTCGCACAACCAGTCCATTGGCTCGTTTGATAGCAGCAATTTCATTGGGGAATCTGCAATCCGAAATTACCACATCATCTTGGCTATGACGCAGTTTATTTTCCAAGCTAGCAATCCAAATGTCGTCGTGAAATCCGTGTCTGCACACTTCTGTTCCCCAATGCTGTAGCACCCATCTAGGAGTGAGCTCGGGCATTTTTAAACGATCTGACCACCATAAATCTAATTGTTCACGCCATTCACGAGCTTGTTTGGTACGCCCTTCCAGCATGGTTCGGTCCCAACCAAATACCTGGGCCACAGCGTCTTTGAGGCTGTTGGCAAAACTTTCTCTACGAAACTCATGGAAGTTGGTGAGATAGTCCGCCACTGTGTCTTTACCGGATCCAATGAATCCACAGATGCCAATGATCATTTGAGCTCTTTAATGTTTAGATGTTTCAATGTTGCCTGCAACATGTCGATCTGCCTGCGACAATCCTCTAGTGCATGATGGCTGGTAGGAGGACGAGGCAGATCGGGCCACAAACTATATATGGTACGGGCATCACGCACCACATAAAATTGCCAGGGCAGGGGCTTGCTGTAGCTTTTGTATGCATGCTCAATGATGTTCATGTCGTAAGTAGGACCGTTGGCCCAGATCAACCGGCTTTGCCAGATAAACTTAGCCAGCTCATCTAGTGCTTGATCTAAGGGTATACGTCCTTGTTCCCCAAACGCTTCTTCCTTAGCCTGCTCGGGCTGTGTGGCCCACCAATTGATAGTGTCCTGTTGAATGCTGCGATTGTATTGACTTTCTAAATCAATCCTAGCATAGTAGAATCGTTCATGGTAGCCAGCGCCAGTAGGGTCAAAACTCTGGGCTGCGATGGTCAGGATAGTGGTGTCCGGCCCAGTACCCAATCCTTCGATGTCAATCATTAAATCTGCCATAACAAATTGTAACACATGATGACAGCATCAACGACTCAACTGGTTATGTTGAGT
>Ga0209596_1003548_pt1 | contig 12272 bp, 12 predicted proteins | sample M_130807_MF_Meta_FD_187314 | JGI IMG/M metagenome (GOLD analysis project Ga0209596, IMG submission 187314) | Freshwater microbial communities from Lake Montjoie, Canada to study carbon cycling - M_130807_MF_MetaG (SPAdes) (version 2) | ecosystem: Environmental > Aquatic > Freshwater > Lake... | reverse complement strand
TAAGCCTTGAAGTAATACTGGAGGATTCGCATAGCGGCCGAGTGCGCACGCTTGGAAAGCGTGTGTAGGGCAACCTACCGAGGGTTCAAATCCCTCATCCTCCGCTGAAGACTAAATTAATATCTACCAACACGCCTTTTTCAATAATTCAAGCAGTTTCTTCAAATTCTCAAAAGGTACTAGTTTAAAACTATAATAACAAAATCGGATATACTTTCTGTAATGATAATCTTTGCATCTACAGCCACGCCACATGTTAATACTGAGTGGATAGAATGCGATAACCAAACTCGATTAAGCAAAATAGATAAAGTTCTGGTAGGTACAAAATTTTTTGAGCTTGTTTCTCCAACACGTACATTTGAAGATGGTCAGATTTATTTTTCTTTTAAAAAACCAATTTCTTCCTCTTTGCGGGGAATTTTTTTACTGGACTTAGAGATTTTACTTAAAGATAAAATAGATCCTGGAGTAGTAATTTGGTGTGAACCAATTGGTGACAAAAACTCATTACGAAATTTACGTGGTATAGAAATTATTACTAAAGGGGAAGATTTATGACGATTTTGCATGAAAAAGAGATTGCTACAAAAGATGGAGGTTTGATTTTAGATTCGCATAAATTGCCTCACCATTTTGATCGTGTTCAAGCATGGGAAGCCGGTGAACGAATTGCCCCGGTAAGTGTTGATATGGCTTTAACAAGAGCCTGCGGTGCAATGTGTGCATTTTGTTACGCCATGGTACAAGAACCACAAGAGCGCAGTTCAGTAAAAGTAGATTCGAGCTTATCGTTATTGGATGATTTCAAATCAATAGGTGTTAAAAGTGTATCGCTAATCTCTGATGGTGAAAGTACTATTTCAAAATCTTACGTGCCTTTCATACAACACGCAGCCTCTTTAGGAATTGACGTTGGAAATGCAACAAATGCTTGGGAGTGGGGACCAGAAAAAATTGAAGCAGTGTTACCCCACTTAACGTGGGTTAGATTCACTGTAGCGGCTGGAAGACCAGAAAGTTATGCCAAAATTATGTACAAGGGTCCAGAACATACACAAGTTTTTGATAAAGCTATGGCAAATATTAGATATGCTGTTGAATATAAAAAGAAACATAATTTACCTGTAACTCTAGGAATACAGATGGTTTTATTGCCTGAGTACAAGGATGAAATAATTCCTTTTTCTCAGTTGGCAATAGATTTAGGAGTTGAATATGGAGTAATAAAGCATTGTTCAGATGACGAAAACGGGACTCTGGGTGTTGATTACTCTAAATATGAGCCACTTTACGGAAAATTGAGTGAAGCAGAAAAAATGAGTACAGGGCAGACAAAAATCATTGTTAAGTGGGAAAAAATTATGGACAAAGGGAAACCAAGTTATAGTCGCTTTTATGGGCCGCAATTTCTCCTTCAAATAAGTGGATCTGGTTTAATTGCTCCAAGTGGGATGTTTTTTAATGCAAAATTTTCAAAGTTACATATAGGTAATTTCACAGAAGAACGATTTATTGATATGTTTAAATCAGATAGATATTGGCGGGCAATGGATTATTTAGCTTCGCCATCTTTTAATGCCCAAACAATGATGGGAACTTTACCGATTCAACACTACGTTAGTGTTGCACTTGATAACCATATAAAAGGTATTGAAAAAATTAAGCCTGCTGTTGGGAATAAGCCAATGCATGTTAATTTTTTGTGAACTAAAACGGGCCAATAGCGCCGACGTCTGGCTGATCTTTGTGTTTTGATTTGTAAGGAAATTTTGCATTAAATATGTTGATTGCCTTTGTTAAGTCGAATTTAAATCCAAAATGTGCTTTTATTTCACCTAGCATTTTTTCAATTGTTGGGTAGTGGTCTATAGCCAAAGCAGCAGAACTAGGTGTCGGCTCCATTGGTAATCCGAACCTCAAGATTGGATTAGATAGCAAGCCGAATAATTCAGAATATATTGTTGAAGAAACTTCCCCAGTTAAGCCAAACTCAATGTGCCCAGTATCTAAAAGCACAGCGTTTTTTGTTTTTTCTACACTTCGTAAGACTGTACTTTTGTCCCAAGGTTGGATGCTTCTTAAATTGATGACTTCAGCATTTAGATTGAACTCAGATAAAATCTCCGCTATTTTTATACACTCAATAACTCCATATGATAATGAGATTAAGGTTAAATCTTTTCCTGATTTCATAATTTTTGCTTCCGATAACTCTGGCACCTGTTCATTTTCAATTAAAACTTCAGTTGTCTGGTGGAGCCATCGATGTTCTATAAACACAACAGGTTTATCGCTTGCGATACTTTGTTTCATTAAATAATATCCATCTACCGGAGTGGCAGGTGCAACAACTTGTAGTCCGGGTACATGGGAAAAAATCGCATGTGGAGACTGAGCATGTGTTGGTCCCTGTCCCCATCCTCTTCCTACTATCATTCTTATAACAAGAGAAACTTTATATACGTCACCTGACATGTATGAAGTTTTAGCGATTTGATTAATTATTTGTTCTGCTGAAGTAAAAGAAAAGTCAGCTCTTTGGTGCATCATTACTGGGCGAAAACCCTGCATAGCTAACCCAAGCGCCATCCCAGTGACAGCATTTTCGGAAAGTGGAATTTCAAATACGCGTTCAGAACCATATTTAGACTGGAGATTAGCTGTTGACCCGAAAACTGCTCCAACATCACCTACACCGAGGCCAAAAAGCATTACTTTTGAATTATCTTTCAAGCTTTCATCAAATGCTTGATTTAATAAATTAATATATGTTTGAGCCACTACTTATTCATTTCAAATTGTTTTAAATAGTTTTCATTCTGCCTTAGCATGCTAATAAAAGTATCTTCTACGTAATAATTAATTTGACTTGATAACTTCTTAAGAAGTATTTCCGAAATCACTCCTGAGCTAATTATTTTATTTCCCAAAATTTCTATTGGATCTCGCTTAATATAAAATTCGATTTCTTCAGATTTCCTATAGCCCAGACTGTCATCCAAGCTTGGACCACAGTGCTCATATCTTCTAAAAGTATCTAAATGAACTAAGCTCGATTTATTTTTTCTTACGTCAGATATGATGTTACCTATTTGGGTATAAATATCTTCTACATCATCACCACTTCCACTGTAATAAGTTATACCCATGCCTTCAATTGTTTCTCTAACATTTTTATTGTCCGGCCATCTTACTTTTTTGTTTGAATAAGTTGAATATCCATTGTCTTCAAGTACAATAAGTATCGGCAGGTTTTTTAATGCTGCCAAATTTAACGACTCATAGAATGCTCCAGTCTCTAAGGCAGCATCACCAATAAAAGCAACTACAATGTTATCTGAGTTTAAATGTTTTTCTGCAAGTGCTAAGCCGGTTGCAATAGGTAACGAACTTCCTACAATGGGTACGCTAGCCATAAAGCCAACTGCTTTATCAAAAATATGCATAGATCCTCCTCTACCTTTGCAGCAACCAAGGGGGGATCCAATTAACTCGGAGAGCATCATAAAAAGATCCCCTCCTTTAGCAATGTAGTGTGCATGAGATCTGTGAGTTGACACAACTTTATCTTCCAATTCTAAATTGAGTGATACGCCGACAGCTATTGCTTCTTGTCCAATTGATAAATGCACTGGGCAACGAAAGATCTGGTCAGCATATTTCTCTGAAATTAGTAGTTCGACAGATCTAATTAATTGCAGATTTGCAAACATTTGAATTCTTGAATTTCTTACATCAAAGTCTTTTTTAATTAGATTTACTAGTGCTGGATTCACAATAGATTCCTTAATTGATCTGAAACATAATCTATTTGCGATAAATTAAGATTCTGGTGAATTGGTAAAGATAATATTTTTTCCTTCTGCTTTTTAGCAACTGGTATGTTCCATTTTTTGTCTGGATATCTAGAAGTATAAGAAATTTGATCAGTGATTAATATTGGATAATGTATTTTTGTTTCTACACCAACACTTTTTAAAGAATCTTGAACAGTATCTCTATTATCTATTTCAATAACATATAAATGATAGGAATGGAAAACTTCCGAGGAAAATATTGGGTTTTGAATTTTGTGCTTAGATAAATTCTCTTCATATTGTTTAGCAAATAATCTTCTACAAATTATTGTTGAGTCTAAATCATCAAGTTTTATGCTTAGTATTGCCGCTTGAATTGAATCTAGCCTTGAAACAAATCCAAAGTCATGAGAAATATTTCTAGACACTTGACCATGATTTTTCATTCTATTTACTTTCTCGATTAGCTCATAATTATTTGTTGCCACCAACCCACCATCCCCTGCTGCATTTAAGTTTTTAAGCGGATGAAAGGAAAAACAAGCAACATCTGATAAATTTCCAGGCTGATGATCTAAAAATTTAGAGCCGAATGCTTGTGCTGCATCTTCAATAATAAGCAATCCGTGTTTTTTAGCAATTCGATTAATGGCTACCATGTTTGCCATTTTCCCTTCAAGATGAACTGGCATAATAGCTTTTGTGCGCGGCGTGATAGCTTCTTCTATCAAGTGAGTATTCATTAAGTGGTCAGATCCAACATCTATAAAAACTGTTGTGGCACCAATATGTTCGATTGCCGCTACTGAAGCTATATATGAATTAGGCACGGTAATTACTTCATCACCTCGAGTAACGCCTAGGGCAACTAATGAAAAAATTAACGCATCTGTGCCACTATTAACTGTAGTTGTGTACTTTACTCCCAATCTATTTGCAATACGCTCTTCTAAAGCTTCAATCATGGGATGCTCAAGATACATGCCACTTTCTAAAACTTCAGAAATTTTTGGTAAAGCACGGTCTCTTATTGATAGCCACTGACTACCTAAATCAACATACGGGACTTTCATTTGCGTTACCCGTAAAATTCTTTAACTGAATTAGTTATTTCTTCTAATTGTAAATTATTTAAATGCTGATCGCAAGGAAAGGAAATAATATTTTGTGCTTGATGATCTGTAACTAGGAATTTCATCGAATTATAATTATTCCCAAGTGCTTTTTGTTTGTATATTGGAATAGGGTAATGAACTTTTGCTTCGATCTCTCTATTAAGGCAAAATTTTAGAAGTTCATCCCTTCTCTCAGCAAAAACTATATAAAGGTGATAAACAATTCTCATATCCTTTGTGCGTTCAGGCACCTTAATCTGCGGAATCTTGTTGAAAACATCATCAAGCTTTTTTGCGTTTAGAATGCGCTTTTTTGAGATATCTAGTGCTTGCGGAAGCAGCCAATTAGCTACAACCGCTTGGAAAGTATCTAGCCTGCTGTTATATCCAAGTATCTCAACATGATCCCTACTAATTAACCCATGATTTCGTAATAGTCTAATTTTTTTATCTAACTCTGGATTATCGGTAACAATTACACCACCATCAGACCATACATTTAAATTTTTGAGTGGATGTAACGAAAAAGCTGCCGCATCTCCCCAGGTGCCTGCTTTTTTACCTTTCCACTCAGCAAGGATAGATTGGCAAGCATCCTCAACTACGACCAGTCCATGTTTTTTTGCTAAATCAATTACTTTATCCATTTTTGTCATATATCCAGTGAAATGTACTGGCACAATCGCCTTAGTTTTTGACGTAATCGCTTGTTCGATAAGATCTACATTCATACAAAAAGTTTCATCTACATCTATAAATACTGGTATTGCTCCAATTTCTGCAATCGCTCCTACTGTTGCAACAAAAGTATTGGCAGCAGTAATAACTTCATCCCCGGCACCAACACCTAATGCTCGTAGGGCTATTTTTATTGCATCTGTTCCGCTATTAACGCCTATTGCGTACTTCGTACCAATTAAAGATGCAAAATTGTCTTCGAACTCGTAAAGTGGTTTACCTAGAGTAAAATCCCCTGTTTTGACAAATTTCTTTAGCTCCTCCCAAAGTTCAGGGCAATCCTCAAACTGTTGGCTTAAATATGAATACCGCACTGCCATCTTTAGATTATCCTAACTTTGATCACTGCTAAATGTAGCAGTAACACCAGCAACTGCGTAAAATAAGGGTGTGTCGAGTAAAAATAGAGTTGGTGCAATATTTCTAGATGCAGATGGCGTGCTCTGGGAGGATATCGGTTCAGGCGGGATATTAAGTGGTAAAGATCATTCAATAAAAAATTTAAGATTGCTATCTTCGACTAGATGTAAGCAGTACCTAAAAATTGTTATTTCTAACCAAACCTACGCTGCAAAAAAGAAAATGAATTACGCAAAATTTAAGCGTTTTACGAATACTTTTTTTAATAATTTGATGAAACAAAATTTAATTGATGATTTTGCAATCTGCTACCACCACCCTAATGCAAAAAACTTTCTGCTGAGAAAAAAATGTGAATGTAGGAAGCCGTTGCCTGGTTTAATTAATTTAATGGTAAAAAAACATAGTGTTATTCCTCAAAGATCTTTTTTAATTGGTGACAGAATTACTGATATACAATCTGGTACTGTGGCGGGTATTAAGCACCTTTTCTTGATAGTCAACCCTAGGATGCTAGAAATAAATGAAAGTGCAAGCAAGCAACCTTTACAGAATACATTTATTCCCTTAAAAGATCTTAAAGAATTTTTATTAGCTAAGGAGTTACGGGATGAAGATTGATTCTATTTTAATTCTTGCGGCCGGAAAAGGAACTCGCCTAAAGCCATATACAAATAATTTACCTAAGAGTTTACTCCCATTGGGAGAAACAAATATTCTGCAAAACCTTATTGTGCAATCAGAAAAGTATTTCACTGGGGCTAAAATTTATATAAACACTTCATATTTAGCTGAAAAAATAATAAATGAGATTACTAATTTTCCACTAGATAGGCGTCCATATGTAATATGGGAACCAGATGCACTTGGACCGGCATTTACCGTAACAAACCATTGCAATAAAACTAATGGAAATGTATTAGTTATTCATGGGGACAATTTTTTCTCTGATTTAACTTATTCTGAATTTGCAAATGCAATAAATCAAAAAAAACAAGACGTATCAATTTTACTTTGCCATCAAAAACCTAGGCAAAGTGCACGCTCTCAAATTATTGAAAAGGATAATATTATCCAATCAATTTTGGAATCAGATATTTCTGATTTAACAATTGATCTTAGTGAAAGTCATAATAGCGAATTAGTCTGGAGTAGTTCTGGGGCAATAGTTATTAAAGAAAAATCACTCATAAATTTTAGTCCGAAAAAGGGAGAAAGCTTATCGCCTAGTCTTATTAATTACATTGCCAGCATGGAGGACCTTTACTTCGAAAAATGTACTGGGACTAGAATATCTATTGATAGTGAAGAATCATACCTTGCTGCAATTGAGATAAGCCAAAAAAGCCAAAAGTTATTTAATCGAACCTTTTGACATTAATAATTTCATCTGTTTAATATTATAATATAATTCTGATCCTAAATTTAAATATTTACCAGAATAAAATGCTTGCTTAAGATCATTAATTGCGTCATCAACAGAATATTTGGGGATAAATCCGATTTCTAATTCGATTTTTTTCCCAGAAACTCGATATGAGCGTTGATCTAGCACTGGAACAATTTTTATTTCGCAGCTATCTTTCATTTGAGATTGCACTTTCTTTGCAATACCCATTACAGTTAGATTCTCTCCAGCAATATTATATATTTTTCTATCAACAATTTTGGGATTGGCCTCGAGTAATAACTTGTATGAAGCGGTCATATCTTTTATGTGTAAGTTAGGTCGAAATTGATCCCCGCCATCAACATTTATTACAGATTTAGTTAAAGCACTTAATGTTAAAATATTAACAACTAGATCAAATCTTTGCCGCCTTGAATAACCACATACAGTTGATGGACGAACAATTGTTAAATTAATTTCATTTGAAATATTATTTAGTGCAACATCTTCACACATCACTTTATATTTTGAGTAGTCGGTTAATGGTTCACAAATTAAATCTTCAGTCACATTTTCTTCTTCCTTAACTCCGTAAACAGAAGAAGAAGAAGCAAAAATAAATGTTTTGACTGAAGATTTATTTATTTCTGCTGCAAACATTATAAAAGAATCAAAATTTATGCTTTTAGCAAGATTAGGATTAAGTTCATAACTCGGATCATTCGAAATGCATGCAAGATGAATACACGCATCTACTCCACTAAGTGCTTTTCTTACTACTTCTTTATCTCTTATATCTCCCGCGATATATTCAATACGATTAACAAAATTGCCATCTGATTTATTCCACTTACCAGATGGATACCAAAATGCATCTAAAACTCGTACTTGATAATTTGACTCTGCTAGTAATCTTTGTAACTCAACGCCAACATACCCACCACCACCAACCAGTAATACTTTATTGGGCTTATTCATAAAACTTTTACTTTACTTATAATTCTCTCAGCTTCAAGTTGTAAATCAGTTGAAGTGATTGCTCTTTCATTTCCCATGACACCAACTAATAAAGACCCAGCAATATTCCCAAAGAAAGTTGCAATTTCTATAGGTACATCATTCATTCTTAAACTAGATACAGCAGCAAGCAATGCATCGCCAGCGCCAGTCCGGTCAATTATTGTTGGCGCAAATGTTGGTGAAATAATAATTCCCTTGTCTTTGCTCCAGGTAATAATTCCCGCTGAACCATTAGTGACATACAATTCTTTACAATTTAACTTCGTACCTAAATCTGTGATAATTTTTTCGAGATTTGAAACCTTGTTTCGCATTTCAACTTGCACTTCAGAACCATTTAAAAAAACTATATCCGCATTTAGGTAATTTGAAATAGGATTAAACCCCCTATTACCAGCATTTGATTGTGTATTAACGGATACTGGTACGCCAAAGTTTAGATAGTCTTTAGTCACTTCATGATCAAAAAAATTATGTCCATAGTCCATAACTACTAAATGATCAAAATTTATTTTCTCTCTTCTGACTAATTTTTCTATTTCTTGTGGAGTAGTTCGATAGTCACTTTCGATTGGTAATTCATAACTCTCGAAAACTCTTGCATTTGACGACCTATCAACATATCTGGTTTTTTTAATTGACTTATTGGACTTTAGATTGAAGAGATTTACTTTTTTATTGGAGTTTACTTCTGTCATAATAAAGTCTTGATCAGTTATAGCCCACTTTGTAATTACGTTTGAGTTAATACCTAATCCACTAAAGTGCCTAGCTACTGCGAGAACCCCACCAAGGTGACTTTGTTTTGTTCTTTTTTCAAATGCTATAAGTGGATCTTTAGTGACTTTTCCTAACGCATCGCAGTAGATATATTCATCAATTATTGCTTCACCTAAAATTAATACACTTGAATCTGTCAAAGTCTTTAGACAATCATTAAATATCCCTAGTCCAAACTTATCTATTTGCTCTTTTAGCCATCGAACTGTGTCATAAGGAATAAAATTACTTAGATTCTTTTGTTTTTCTAAATATCCAATTCGCGCATATGTTGAATTAATTATGTGCCAGCCATATTGATCTGTACTACTATTAATCCTATTAGCTACATATACTTTTAAATCTGCTTGGTTACCAATTGTTACAATTAATAAGTTTTCATCTAAATTATAATTATCAAATATGCTTAATCCGTTGGAATTATTTTCATTGACTTCAGCTTTGTTCTCTCTCACGCGGCGTTCGATTTCCTTTATTCCTAAAATAGAATTAGCCGCTTTTCCAAAAATACTAAACGTGTCAGACACTGCATCAATGATTTGTAAGGCTTCAAGTGTGTCTAATATGAGATCTGGTGTCTCATTCTCAACATAGAGTATTGTTTTAGTAAGTTTCATTTTTCCCCAAATATTGAAACCAAGTACTTGTTGCTTTAACTATATCTTCTTTGTTCCATAATGGCGCATCTTTCCACATATTTATTTGGCTTAAAACATTCATGACGCCTTCTTCAAACGTTATCTTGGGTTTCCAATCTAGTAAATTTTTGGCTTTTAAAATATCAGCATGAGTTCGATCAGGCTCGCCAGGACGTTTTGGTATAAATTCAACTTTACCGCCAAGTAATTCAACTAGCCTATTAACTGACTGTGGGTTCTGTGTACCAATATTTATTGCCTCTCCAGTAATTTCACTTTCTCCCGCGAGCACAAACGCTTGAGCAACATCACTTACGTAAGTAAAATCTCTAACCTGATTACCGTCGCCAACCACAGTAAATGGCTTTTGAGCAATTTTTTGCGCTAAAAAAACACCCATGACTGCGCCATAGTTACCAGTAGTGCGCGCCCTGGGACCATAAACATTAAATAATCTTAAACTCAATCCATTTAAACCGTACAGATTTAACCAATGAAAAAAAACCAACTCACCTAGATATTTACTCAATGCGTAAGGAAAAGCCGGTGTAATTTGATCATCTTCCTTTGTTGGAAACTTATTTGTAACTCCATAACACGTTGATGATGCCGTATAAATAAATCTTTTAACATTACTCTCTCTTGCTGCTTCTAAGACATTAACAGTACCTTGAATATTTGTAGACATATAATCTATTGGTCTTTCAATTGAAGGAACTATGTCAGCAAGAGCGGCGAGATGAAAAACTATCGAGCATTTATCGAATACATTGGTTGGTAGCGGGATTCGAATGTCATGATTAATAATTGAAACTCTATTTGAGGATTGATCAATATTATTCAGCGAACCCGTGCAAAAATTGTCAATAATTATTACTTCGTAACCCTTATCTAACAAAAGATCAACTAAATGACTTCCTATAAAACCAGCACCTCCCGTAACAACAGCTTTCATTTAATTTCCATTAAATTTTTCGACTAACCTATCTACAACATAATGCGCTGCTGTTAAATGTAAATTCTCTACAATTCCATAATCTTTACTTTTGTCGGGAAAATAAATTACATTTGCTTTCTCAATGTTAATTATTTCACCACCGTCGAAGCCAATAAAACAGTGAACCTCTTTTTTTACTTCTAAAGAAAATTTTATAGCTGCTAAAATATTCTTAGAACTACCTGAGGCTGAAAAAATAACTAAAATAAAGTTAGAATTTTTAAATGATGATAATTGCCTTGCTATTACGCTTGAATATTCATAATCATTAGCAAAAGCTGAACTCAATGCAATTTGTGAATTTAAGCAAAAGGACCTTATGGCATGACCTGTTCGTTTCTCCATTTGACCTAAGTCAGCAGAGAAATGCTCTGCGGTAGATGCACTACCACCATTGCCAATTGTAAAAACAATTGAATTGGAATCTTTTGCTAAATTCCAAATGGAGTCAATTAAGTGGTTTAAAGACAGTGCACTTTGAATTTCTCCTGCAATAGCGTTTTGAGATAAAATATATTCAGAAAAACTTTGCATTAAAATAGTATATATGTAATTTATCTACCAAATAGTTTAATCTACAGCTCAACTCCAATGTATTTTGTCTCTAAAAACTCTTCAACACCTGCAAAGCCACCTTCTCTTCCTATACCAGATTGCTTAACGCCACCAAATGGTGCGGCTGGATCTGAGATAACACCTTTATTGATTGCCACCATGCCTGACTCTAAGGATTCAGCAATTTTAATCGCCCGCTTTAAATCAACTGAGTAAACATATGAAATCAAACCAAACTCGGTTGCATTTGCTAGTTCAATCGCCTCTTCATCTGATGTGGTAATAACAATTGGCGCTACTGGACCAAAAATCTCACTTTTCAATATTGGGTTATCATTTTTCACAGTTAAAACTGTTGCGGGGTAAAAAGCACCAACACCTGCCGGAGTTTTACCGCCAGTTTTAATTTGACCACCATTTGAAACTGCTGCATCTACTAACTCTGCGATTTTATTGCGCTCTTTGACTGAGACACTTGCTCCTAGTTGGGCACCAGCTGAAGTACCGGATGCCATCTTAAGAGAGGCCATCGAATTCGATAATTTTGTCGTGAACTCCTCAGCGATTTCTTTGGCAACATAAAAACGATTAGCTGCAGTGCAAGCAGCGCCACCATTTCTCATTTTGGCAAGCATCGCACCACTAACTGCATCATCAATATTTGCATCAGCTAATACTAAAAATGGTGCATTTCCACCTAACTCCATAGAGGTGCGAATTACTCGATCTGCTGCCTCTTTTAATAAAACTCGTCCAACCTCAGTCGATCCAGTAAAAGATAGATTAACAACTCTTGGATCCTTTAATATCTTTGCAATTGCCGGCCCTGATGGCACAGGTAAAATCAGATTTACTACCCCAGCAGGAACGCCAGCTCTT